>ERZ773069.187-NODE-187-length-44189-cov-7.270698_pt1 | contig 44189 bp, 37 predicted proteins | sample MGYA00580619_ERZ773069 | MGnify/ENA primary metagenome ERZ773069 (study PRJEB29015, sample SAMEA2738007) | human oral metagenome | biome: human oral; feature: human-associated habitat; material: dental | place: China | collected 2108 ...
CGTCAATGGCATGCCACAGGCAGGCATCGTCTGCATGCTCATCACCAAAGCGCAGATTTTCGGCAATGGTTCCCGAGAAGAGCCACGCTTTTTGCGGCACGTATGCAATATGAGAGCGGAGTTCCGCCTGCGGAAGATCGCGTATGTCGGCATCTCCAAAGGTAAGGCATCCTCCTGTTACGTCGCTAAAGCGAAGCAGCATCTTTGCGATGGTGGATTTTCCGGAGCCGGTGTTGCCAATGATTGCAGTAGTTTGACCGCGCCTCAGCGAAAAGCACAGGTCCTGCAGGGCATCTTCATCGGCATCGTCGAAGCGGAGGCTTGCGTGATCAAAGCGAGCAACCTCATCCGACTGGCCAAAAGATACCGTTTTCGACGATCCGTCCGCAATAGTGGGCTTCTGGTTTAGGACTTCGGCCGAGCGCTCAAGGCAGGCGAGGGCGCGTGGAATCTCAAGCATGGCAAACTGAGCCATCATCATAAAGAACATAATCAACATGGCGTATTCAATGAGAGCCGAGATAGAACCAATCTGCATGGCGTGAATACCCACGCGATTGGCACCGGCCCACATAACAAGAGATTCAACGGCGTTCATCAAGAAGAATGTCGTGCAATCCGTTACGGCAAAGATTAAATTTACGCGGATGGCGCGACTTGCGTAATCCTCAAACGCCTTTGTCATACGGGCTCGCTCGTATGTTTCTTTACCAAAAGCACGGATTACGCGCACGCCGGTGATTGATTCTCTCAGACGGGCATTTATTCCGTCGATAAAGTTTTGCATAACAACAAAGATTGGCGCCGATATCTTTACCGCAATAGCGCTCACAATCAGGGACACTGCGATAACGGCGAGAAGAATCCATCCCATTGCGGCATCGGTTGAGAAGGCAAGAACGACAGATACGACGCAGGTAACCGGTACCGGAAACATCATGATAAAACACATAAGAAAGGTTTGTTGAACCACGTTGGCATCGGAGAGGGTCCGAGTAATCATTGAACCTGTGCCAAAGCGGTTGAAATCTGAGCCTGAAAATTCAAGTGAGTGTTTGTATACGGCCATACGCAGGTCGCGACCAATGCGCGCAGCAAGTCGCGAGGCAAACCAGTAAGAGACAATACAACCGCCGGATCCCAAAAGCGCTGCTATAAGCATGCGGATACCATGAGAGGTAAGCGCTGCCGCATCGTGGTTGGTGACCGCTGCGTTTATAAGTGCCGATAATTCAGTTGGGATATAGAGCAGACCCACGATATCGCAGAGAAGGGTTAGCAAGGTAAGAATGGCTAAGCCCTTATATGGAGCAATCAGGGTGCCAAGAAGTTTCCAAGGAGATGTTCCGGTGACAGCACTCGTCTTTGCGGTAGTGTTGAAATGAGTAGGTTTGGTAGACATCAGAAGCAACTCCTATAAAATTACTAGGTTTGCACAGGTTAGACTGAATTTGTATAAAAGTCAAAGTTTATGATTGTTTCTCAAATGCTATGCTCAAAATAACAGAAATATGTAGCCTGAGGCTATCCGCTACAATAGCAACAGCCATCCAAACTCTACGGAGGAGACCATATGTTGAGTGCAGTACAAATTAAGCCTGATGTGTATGCCGTTGGTGCCATTGACTGGAACGCCCGGGAGTTCCATGGGTATACCACTGAGCAGGGCATTACCTATAATGCGTATCTTATTTTGGACGAGAAGATCACGCTTATTGATACGGTCAAGTACACCATGACAGATGAGCTTATCGAGCGCATCCAAAGCATTGTTGACCCGGCGAAGATTGACGTTGTGGTATGCAACCATATTGAGATGGATCACTCCAGCTCACTGCCAGCCATTCTCAAGGTGGCACCAAATGTTACCGTGTATGCCTCGGCTCCGCAGGGCGTTAAAGAGCTTAAAGCCTTCTATGGAGAAGACCTTGAGGTAAACGGCGTAAAAACGGGAGACACCCTGAGCATTGGCAAGCGCACCCTTCACTTTGTGCAAACGCCGATGGTGCATTGGCCCGACAATATGGTTACCTACTCCGACGTCGATAAGATTCTCTTCTCCAACGATGCGTTTGGACAGCACTATGCTTCTTCCACACGCTTCGACGATGAAAGCGATTACTGCGAGGTTATGAAACAGGCGCGCAAGTACTACGCCAACATTGTGCTGCCGTATGGCCGTCAGGCAGACTCGGCGGTAACGGCGGTCAAAAAGCTTGGTTTGGAGAACATAGATATTATCGCCCCCGCTCATGGCGTTGCGTGGCGCTCACATGTGAAAGACATTATTGAAGCGTATGAGGGATGGACATCCGGCACGCTGAAAGAAAAGGCACTGGTTGTCTATGATTCCATGTGGGGCTCAACCGACAAGATGGCTCATGCGCTGGTTGATGGCTTTTTAGCACAGGGAATTCCTGTACAGCTTTGCGATCTTAAAGAGACGCACGTCTCAAATGTGATGTATCACTTTCTTGATTCCAAGTATGTTTGCGTTGGGTCTCCTACGCTCAACTCCAAATTCTTGCCCACGGTGAGTGCATTTTTAACATATATGACAGGCCTTTCTCCTAAGAATGACCATCGTATTGGCTTTGCGTTTGGATCATACGGCTGGGCACCAATCGGCCCCAAGATGGTTGAAGAAGAGCTTGAGAAGGCCGAGTTTACCCTTCCGTACGGCAAGGCATATACCATTGGCTGGCTGCCGTCTGAGGAAGATTTGAAGGACGTTCGCGCTCAGGTGGAAAAGCTCGTGCAGTAAAACAGCTCGAGAGATAACCCTGAAGTAAAAGCTCGTGAAGAAAAACGTCAAAGTGGAAAAGTCCGTGAATTAGTTACGCTTTTATAAAGAATTGATGCGCAGATAGCCACGTAGAGTACAATACCTACGTGGCTTTTTAACTTCGATTAGGCAGGTGCCCATACCACATATGGACGTAGCGTTAAGTATTTTAGTGACACTGCTTCTGACCTTGGCAAACGGCTACTTCTCGGCTTCCGAGATGGCCGTGGTCAGTGCAAGGAGGACGTCGCTTGAGCCGGAGGCCGAGGAGGGCGATGAGCGCGCTCGCGCGGTTCTCGACCTCACCAATGACTCCGGGCCGTTTTTGGCAACGATTCAGGTGGCCATTACGCTGGTGGGTTTTGCGTCGTCTGCTTTTGCCGCAACAAGTCTTTCTGCTCCGCTTGGCAGCTGGCTTACGAGCATGGGCGTACCTTCGGATTTTTCGCACCCTACCGCCGTGGTGGCTATTACGCTGATACTCTCGTATGTTTCAACGGTTATCGGAGAGTTGGTGCCAAAACAAATAGCCCTTGCCAATGCGGAAAATGTTTCCAAGGCAGTTGTTGGCCCCATCCGTTTCTTCATGACTCTGGCAAAACCCATTGTTATTTTGAACTCAGCTTCCGCAAACGGTATCGCAAAGCTCTTGGGTATTGACGTGCATGAAGATCACCAGGATTTTTCCGAGGAGGAGCTTCGCTATATTGTTAAAGACTCTGACGAGCTCTCCGAAGAAGAGAAGTCGATGATCCATGAGGTTATTGACATGGGCGATACGGTTGCGCGTGAGGTTATGGTGCCACGCGTTGACCTTACTACCATGGAAGACACCTCCACGCTGTCCGAGGTGCTTGTGGTCATGCGTAAGACTGGCTATTCTCGCATTCCCATCTACCACGATAACGTTGACCGTATTGTGGGAATTGCACACATAAAAGATATTATCGAGCCCATTCTTGAAGAAAATGCTGGCGAGAAGCACATTGCGCAGTATGTCCGCGCAGCAAACTATATTCCTGATACAAAAGATATCATCCCGCTTCTCTCCGAGATGCAATCTTCTCGTGATCAAATGGTAATTGTGGTTGACGAATACGGCGGTACTGCAGGCGCTATTACGGTTGAAGACATTGTCGAGGAGATTGTTGGTGAAATTGCCGATGAATTTGACCCCGACAACAAGTACCTTACGCAGTTAAGCGATAGGGAATGGCTGGTTGACGGCCGCTTCTCGCTTGATGATGCGGCAGAGCTTGGATGGCCGGTTGAGGACTCGGAAGAGTATGAAACTATTGCAGGGTTTGTGCTTGAGCTTGCAGGCCGACTTCCGCGGCCGGGGGACACGTTTGAAAAGGACGGCTGGCAGTTCCGCGTGCAGATGATGCGCAGGCGCAGGCTGTCGCTCTTACGGGTGATTGCACCGGAGCCTCAGCAAACTTTGGAGGAAAAAACCGGCGTACGTGAAGACACTGCGGAAAAAACGACCGCTAACGGATGAGCTTATATATAAATTGCAATTTTTGACTACAATATGATGAGTAATTCTCTCATTTGAGCAGGAAGAGGACGAGACATGGCAGAGCTGATTCACATTAAAAAGGTTGTCGTAGGGCCAAGAAACCTTGACGCTACGATTCAGCTTTCAGATGATGCACCACGTATGACCTCTGATGATGCTATTGGCACGCGGTGCGTCGTGGATCTCCTTCCGGGGGTCGAGAAGCACGCGTGTCTTGGTGATACGGCGCCTCAGTTTGGCGATGTCGTTTCCGACACGGAAGTGGCGCACCTCCTTGAGCATGTGGCGGTGGAACTTCTCGCCCTTACAAACAGGGCAGGAGATATTACGTCCGGTCGTACGACAACGCTTGACGAGAAACTCGGTCTGTTTGAGGTAAGCCTTGCATGCCCCGATGACGTGCTGGTGGCCGGAGCCCTTTCCAGTGCGGCGTGGATTTTGAACTGGGCCTATGCCGATGGGGAAGATCCCAAACCAAACATTGAGGCAATTACGCAAGGCCTTGTGGCGCTTGTTAAAAGCGTTGACGGTGAGGATGAGGATGTGTCTGAGGAAGACCTTTCGGAAGAAAGCCAATCTTCCGGTGTTTTGACCGGCGAAGAAGACGGATCTTTTGAGGGTTCTGAGAGAGACGAAGTTGCCGAGGAGTTTGCCGAGGGCGAACTTGTGGATGAAGCGGCTTATGAGGCGTCCGGTGAGCACGATTATGACGTGGAAGACGTTGAGGACGCTTCCTACAACGAAGTGAACCCCAATGAGTCAACGCGCGCAACATTTTACGATGATCAATATAGAGAGGTGTCGTCTGATGCGGAAGACGGTGCCGTTGACGATGATTGGTACGATGACGAGCAGCTCGATTCCACCTCGGAAGGTGCCGATGATCGGAGTTTCGATGAAACGTACGATCATCCATACGTGGAGGAAGATGAAGACGCACCAACTGCGGACGCTACCGATGCTGCCGCTTCCGATGCTGAGGATGATTCTGCGTCTGCAGAGCATGTGGATATTGCAGATACGCACAAAGGTACGTCGTTTGACGATGACCTGCCCGATGACTGGAGTATGATTAACGTACCGAGGCCACGGCCTGTGAGATAGGCGCGTGAGCGGTACGTTTCGGAAGAGCAGCACATACTGCTCTGATAGGAGGTTCCCATGAGCAAGAAGTCTGCCGGATTTTTAGCCGGGGCTATTTTTGGTGCAGCAGCCGGTGCAGCTGCAGGTCTGTTTTTGGCACCGCGACCAGGTGAGGAAACCCGTGCAATGGCGGCTGACGCAGTAAATGACGCATGGGATTCCGCACTTGATTCCTATGAGCGCACTTCTCGCGTGGTAAGCGATAAGATCGACGAAGTTCGCCCAACGGTTGATGCCAAGACCGATGAGCTTCGTGCAAAGGTCGATCTGGCTCGTGAGCGCATGGATCAGCTCCGCGAATCGCTTTCCGATGCGGTCGCTTCCGCTTCCGAGCAGGTGCAGAACGGCGCTGAGGCTGTGGCGGATTCCGTTTCGGCTCAGGTTGCCCCAAGCCCCTCCGAGGCTGAAGGGGTAACCATTGAAACCGTTGCCGGCGAAGAGCACGAAGCCGAGCATACTGAGTTTTAGGGTTTAACCGGCTCAAGGAGTATGTACTGGAACGGGACGTCCATGGACGCCCCGTTTTTGTCGAAAGGGTTTGCGTGAAAACAAACGAGCTTATAGGTATTAAGGTATACCTTCCCAAAAAGCAGAATAAAAAGGACAAGGAAGCAGGACAGCAGCGCTCGTCAAAACTTGGACGCATCCATGTGATTGTGTTTGACTCTGACCTTCCGCAGGTGGTGGGTGTAATGGTCAAACGTCCCGATATTGTGGGTATGGTAAAGCGTAACGACGTGTTCGTTGCTTTTGATGCACTCACCACATTTGACAAGGGGTTTCTGGTTGCCCGTCCTGAAGGATCGCTGGATAAAAAGGCGATAGCGCGTCTTGGCCTTGACTGGGATCGCTGCATCATGTGGCACGGTATGCAAGCCGTGACCGAATCAGGCAAAACGCTCGGTTTTGTCAGCGGTGCAGACTTCAATCCAGCTACCGGCCACGTAAATAACTTCCTGGTAGATAGTGGATCTTCTGCCGCAGCTCTTATCGGCTCGTTTGAAATTAAGCCCGAATGGGTGTTGGGCTATCGTGACGACGCCATGATCCTTACGGCCGACGCGGAGAGTGCGGCGCTTTCGGGAGGTCTTGCCGGTAAGGCGGGCGAAGGGTATGCCGCGGCCGTTGCCAAAGGTTCCGAGCTTGCCGAAAAAGCAGGTAAAGCAATGTCTGAAGCAAGCGTCAAAGGCGGACGCTCGCTTGGACGTATGCTTGGCAAAGCAAAGCGGGCTCTTGAAGACGCCACCGAGCCCGAGGATGCTACCGAACCGCGACCGGATCCGGTACCCGCCGAGGCCGTTGCGCTTGAAGAACCGAGTGCCGAGAAGAGCCTTGGCGGCACGGTGTCTCAGGAACCCGTGAAGACGTATGCGCCAAAGTCGCAGGAGGGTGCGTCAGAGGTGCGGAAAGACGGATCAGGACCGAACGAAGATACGTCAAAACCGCAAAAAGAGACGTCAAGTTCTCATGAGGCACCGAGTTCCAAAGAGCCAAAAGGCAAAGAAGCCTCTCACACTGCCGTCAAAACCGCAAAGAAGAAAGCCTCTTCTCAAGTGACATCCGATGGCGCAGCAAAGAGCTTTGGTAAGCAGCTGGGGCGCATGGGCAAGATGTTCTCGTCCTTTAAGGATGAGTTTGATGAGGCAAGTAAGTAGCCGCAATGTTTTTTGACAACGAGGTCATAGAGCTCATCCTTTTCTTCATAGTCTTTGCTGCATTTAGCCTCTGTGTTATGGCTTTTGTGTTGCAGGTATCTTCCGTGCGTAAGAGGTACAAGGAGCTCAAGGGGCAAGATTGCATCAAGAAAGCCGTTGAGGAAGTCTTTTCTCAACGGTCGATGCTTCCGCGCCTGATTAAAAATATCGCAGCTTGTTTTTTTATAGCGATACAACTCTTTGTTTTTAAAATGATCCTCAGGAGAATGCCGCTTGTTTGGGTTATGGGTTTGGCTTCGGTATATCTTGTCGTGTTTCTTACTTACGTAGTAATTTCCTCTAACGATAAACGTCGTAAGCATTTTATCCGGCGCATTAGGAGTCTCTTTAAGCCGGTGCAAAAAGAGAAAGAGCCAGACAGGGGAAAGCGGACAGCTAAGAGGCAGCAGTCAGTTAAGGGGCGGTAGAATGCGGATAATCCCTAGAGTCCCATAGCCTGCAAGACAAACATGACAACGGTCAAAATAATGACGGTCACGATAGTGAACCACGTGAGTAAGTTCCATGCTCGTCCGTTGGCAAACGTTCCCATGATGTGCCTATCGGCTGCAATAACTACCATAAAGATGAGTAGGACGGGTAGCAGGATGCCGTTTATGACCTGGGCGACAAGCATGATTCCAAAGAGGTTTACACCCGGTATCAAAATGACTATGGCCGAGACAACCAAGACCAATGTGATAATGCCATGATAGAGCGGAGCTTCGGACCAGGTCCGATCTGCACCGCGTTCCCATCCAAATGCTTCGCAGATGGCGCTTGCCGTAATACCGGGCAAAACGCATGCGGCAAGAAACGATGCGCCTACCATGCCCAAGGCAAAGAGTGTAGAGGCATATTGACCTGCAAGCGGCACTAAAGCAGCCGCAGCTTCGGCGGCGGAATCTACGCGAATTCCCGCGGGAAAGAGAACCGTTCCCGTGGTGAGCATGATAAACCAGGTGATAATCTCCGCCAGGACAGCTCCGGCAACATTGTCGGCACGTTGCGCGGGAATGTCGCTGGTATCGAGGTTCTTCTCGACAACGTTTGATGCAACAAGAAACATCATGTATGGGCTGATGGTGGTACCGATATTCGCAACCAAAAGTGAGATATACGAAGGGTCGGTGGACATCTGCGGGATGGCGGTGACGCGAAGGGCTTCAAGCCAGTCGGGCTTTGCGAGGATACCCGCCACTACATACGTAACAAAAATGCAGCTGATGGCTAGAAGGATCTTTTCGATACGGCGATACGATCCTCCTACGGTAAGAATCCAGACGAGAAAAGCGCTGATGGGTACCGAAACATACGTTGGGATGCCAAAAAGGTCCATACTTGAAGCGATACCTGCGAACTCCGAGAATGTTACTGCAATGTTTGATATCAAAAGCGCAAACATTGCGAGGGTTGAGAGACGGATGCCAAAGCGCTCGCGTATGAGGGAAGCGAGGCCTTTGCCGGTGACGCAGCCCATGCGCGCCGAAGTTTCCTGCACCACGATGAGCAAAAAGCACATAATGGGCACGGTCCAGAGCTGCGTATAACCAAACGACGCACCGGCGCTGGAATACGTTGCAATGCCACCGGCGTCGTTACCTGCAAATGCCGCGAGCAGCCCCGGTCCCATAGCCATAAGGATATACTTCCAGCTGTTCTTGTTGACCTTTTTGGGCTCGGCTGAGGTGGGAGAGAGGTCTTGACTCAACGTTTTATGTTCGGCGGAGGCAGACAGAGCGTTGTTTCTCTTGTTGTTCTCGCCATACATTAGAAGACCAGCCCGACAGAGGTTTGTAGAACAAAAAGACCGCCGGCGGCTGCCAGGTAAGTTACCACGGCAATGGCCATTGAGATGAGAGAGAGTGCGAAGCCTGAGGTTTCCTGGTTCTTCTCGTCACGGTGTCGAAGAATGGCAAGGTAGGCCGGAGTCAGGATGAATGAAATCAAGGCCGAGAGAGCGGCGGCACCGAATGCCGAGACCACGATGTGATGGATGATTGATCCCGCAGGCACCTCCATCAGCCAATTCATAATAACCGCGTCGAGGCCGGCTCCAAGTGCGGCAGTCACGCCCGAAACTAGAAGGCCCAAGAGCAGTGAGCGGAAACCAAAGCCCAGAATGGAGGGGGAGTCTTCGCTTCCGGGATCGTCCTCGAGGAAGAAGTTGGTGACGTAGCTGATGGTGTCGTCGGCGAGGATAAGCGCTACCGGCATGGCAAGGCAGGCGAGAAACACCAGCGTTGGAGCAATGTTTGTATTGAAGACGAGCGAGCTTGCAGCCGATGCGGCGCCCGTTGCGATAATCCAGAAGAAGATCCAGATGTTGCGATGGAAAAACCAAATGACGTCGCGGCTGCGCTCGCCCCCCTCGCCATCGGAGCTGCCGCCGGCAATTTGCAGGTCTTCGGCGTGCTCTTCTTCGAGGACGTCCAGTGCATCATCGACCGTGACGATGCCAAGCAGGCGCTGGTCATCCGAGACAACCGGCATGGCAAGCAGGTTGTATTTAGCGATGTTGCGCGCAACGTCTTCCTGGTCGTCTTCGGGCGACGCGGTAACGAGGTTCTTATTGGCAATCTCTTCGAGTTTTTGGGTTTGGTCGGAGACGATAAGCTGATTCAAGGTAACAATGCCTGAAAGGCGGCCGTCGGAATCCGTGAGGTAAAGGTAGCGAACCGTCTCAAAGTCCTCGTCAAGAGCGCGTAGCCGCTCGAACGCATACGCAACCGTTTGGTCTTCCGGCAGCGAGAGTGCCTCCGAGGTCATGATACGGCCGGCGGTGTCCTCACGATATCCCAGCAGCTGACGGATGGCGCGCTGTTCTTTAACGCCCATCAGGCGCAGGAGCTTCTCGGCACGGTCGTAACTCAACTCGGAAACCAGCTCGGCTGCGTCATCCGGGTCCATTTCTGACAGGATGCGCGACGCCTCTTTTTCGTTCATTCCGCCGATGAGCTCAACGGCCATGGCGTCGTCGTTGAATTCTGCCATTGCACCGGCACGCTGCTCGTCATCGAGCTGGGCAAAGACTTGGCTCCGCAGACGGGAATCCAGTCGCTCGATAATGTCTGCGACATCGGCGGGGTGCAGCTCATCGAGGGTTTTGTGTGAGACGGACAGCTTGACGTTGGAAAGATCGCGTTCCACCAAGTCCATGTAGCTCCACGCAATGATGCGCTCCGGTATGGGGCGACCCATGGCGCGGGCAGCGCGGGTTACGATGGTTTCGAGTTTTGGCGACAAGCTGCGCAAAAGCCCTCGCACGCCCACCTCGGCGCCCAGCAGGCGAAGCTGCGTTGAGCTGGTGTCGGAGAGTTTGAGGTCATTGACGCGGACAACACGGATGCCGCGTGTATCAACGATTTGCTTATTGAGGATGTCGCGGGCGAGAAGGACCTCATTAGGTTGCAGGTACGAGAAGCGAATCTCAGTGGAAGGTACCTTCAGCGTAATGGTGTCTTCATCGTAGGATTCCACGTATTTGCGCCAAGATATCATGAGGGGCGTGCGACCGGGCCCCATAAAGGCAAGAGACGTGATGCGAGGGAAAACCTCGCCGGTGGCAATGCCAAGATCGGAAACAACGCCGATCTTCTCGCCCTGTGAATCCATTACGGGATTTCCAAGAAGTTGGGATAGGTAAATCATGTGTGCTCCTTTGTGCAGCTTGCACGTGCGCAAGCAGCGAGTTTGCAATTACACCCCTGACGGTGTAATTGAGCACACCGTGAGGGGTCAGCGACTGTGAGGTCGGGGTTTCATGCTGACCTTTCTCCTTGTCTCTTTGGGTAGCGAAAGCCACTCATACCAAGAGCATTGTAGCAGCTAGAGGTTTTGTGGGAAGCGAGAAACTTCTGTGACTCTGAATTTTTTGGCAGGTTTTTAATGGCTTTCCGCCTGTAGCTTTGGATAAATAAAACTGCACCCGGTCAGTAACCGGGTGCAGCAGGCGGACAGATGTAACAAAGCAAAGCGTTTAGAACTGCACCTTTGGAGCCTGACGAACTGCATCGTTTTCAACGGTGAAGCCCTGACGAGGCTTAAAGCGTGAACCGGCGATGAGGGAGTTGGGGAAGACAGCAATGACATTGTTGTAATCCATGACCACATCGTTGTAGCTCATGCGTGCATAGCTAATGCGATTCTCAGTATCGGTGAGTTCGGACTGAAGCTGCTGGAAATTCTCGTTTGCCTTAAGTTCAGGATAGCTTTCGGCAACCGCAAAAAGAGAGGTCAACGCATTGGAAAGGGTGCCCGAAGCCTCCATCTTTTCCTGAGGCGTGCGAGCGGATGCGACGGCTCCGCGAGCTGCGATTACCGCCTCAAGTGTGCCGGACTCGTGCTTTGCATAGCCCTTAACAGTTTCAACAAGGTTTGGAATGAGGTCATTTCGACGCTGGAGCTGTGTGTCGATGGTCTGCCATGCGTTATCGACCTTATTGTTGGCTCGAATAATTTTGTTGTAGACCGAGATACCCCAGAGTACCAGCAAGACCACAAGAACGACGACAACAATTATTGCGATTTCCATATCCAGTCCTTTCACGTGCGGCGGTGTACTAGGTCAATCGCAGTGCCAATTGATGTAAGTGTACCCAAAACGTATGGATGATACAAATATGAGCTAAAATTGAGATGGAAATGGCGGAGAGGGAGGGATTCGAACCCTCGGAACGGTGTTCCCGCTCAACGGTTTTCAAGACCGCCGCATTCAACCACTCTGCCACCTCTCCAAAGCGGTATTATCCTACCTCATAACGCAACTTTTTACGAGGAGACTGATGGATTATTTTACAAATACAGAGAGTTCTCAAGATTTTGGTGCCGATAGCGAGAAAGATGGCGACAAGAATGGCGAGAAAAACGGCGAGAAGATTATCGTAAAGAGCGAGCAAAACAGTGCTGCACGTGACGAGAAGTATATGCGGCTTGCGCTTTCGGAGGCGACCGCTGCCGCAGCCAAGGGAGAAGTACCCATCGGAGCCGTTGTGGTGTGCGATGGAGAGGTGATTGCAAGCGCTCATAATCGACGCGAGGTTGATAATAGCCCATCGGCACACGCAGAGTTTCTCGCCATGGAAGAAGCATCGCGCGTGCTGAAACGCTGGCGACTCACAGGCTGCACGGTGTACGTGACGCTTGAGCCGTGCCTTATGTGTGCAGGTCTGATGGTTAATTCACGCATAGACCGGTGTGTATTTGGTGCCTGCGATCCTAAAGGTGGAGCTCTTGGCACGCTTTATGACGTAAGCTGCGATTCAAGATTGAATCACGAGTTTCAGGTGACATCGGGCGTGCTTGCCGATGAGGCAGCAGCGCAGCTCAAAGCTTTTTTTCGGGAACGTCGCCAGCCGTCAAGTAGTATTGGGCACAACTGAGAGTTGTAGACTGCCAAATAAGTTACAGCATTAAAGCGTAGATAAGGCAGATAAGCGCCAGTAACGGAAACGTTCCCTGCTTGGCGGCTGCACTACGTTTGTCGGGTGAGGTAATGAAAAGGAGAAGTGCTGCAGCGAACATAGAACCGGTGCCAAAAAGTACCAATGCGATTCCAGTTATGTTCCCCATGAGCTGGAGTACGCAACCGCAAAGGACTTCGATTGCCAAAAACAGATTATAAAATCCTTGGTTAAATGCCATCTCGCGAGTATTTTCTGCCTCGTCCTGTGTGAGACCAAAAACAGTGCGGCTCTTCTCTCCTGTCCATGCAAAGGATTCCATATAGAAGATAAAGATATGTAAAAGCGCTGACAAAATACTAAAAATCAAACCTGCAACAAACATGGAACTCCTTATATCTTGACTATGTTACGTGTGTGCCGTATGCGATACGATACCGGCAAGCTAAAAGTGCCTTCCGTAGCGACCGCCAAAGCCGCGGCCGCGTGCCTTCGAGCCTGAAAACATGGGGCGTACAGGTTTTGTAGCAGGTCGGTTTTGTGGCAATACGATGCGACCATCCTGATACCCAAAATTGGAGAGATCCCACGTCGCAATAAGCGATTTCGTAAAGTACTCAATCTCACGGAGCGGAGCAATTTCATCCGGAGCCATAAACGTAAACGCTTGGCCGGCGCTTCCTGCGCGACCGGTGCGCCCGATACGATGGACGTAATCCTCAGGATCCAGCGGTACGTCAAAATTGACCACGGCATCTATGCCCTGTACGTCAATGCCTCGACTCATGACATCGGTTGCAACCAGAACTTGAATGGTGCCGTTACGAAACTTGGTTAGCGCGCGGGTACGAGCGCCTTGAGGCCGGTCGGCATGCATGACGTCAACCTTGAAACCGGCGTTGTTGAGCGCCGAATAAACACTGTCCACGCGAAGCTTCGTGCGACAAAAGACCAGGATTCGCTCGGGTGCAGGACGAAAAGAACGTATCAAAGATTCAAGTAATTTCACCTTTTGCCCCTGCACGACGGGGCACAGATGTTCCTCAACGGTGTCGGCAGTTTGCCCGGTTCGCGCAATTTCAATCATCGTGGGGTCGTGGAGCATATTGTCGATGGTTGAAGTGATTGACGGAGGTAGTGTTGCCGAGAAGAGCAACGTTTGACGCTTAGTCGGCAGCGTATTCATGATGCGGCGCACGCTGGGCCAAAATCCCATATCAAGCATGCGATCTGCTTCGTCTAAAATAAAAACTTTGATGTTTTTCAGGTTGACCTGATGGTGTTCAATCAGATCCAAAAGGCGTCCGGGAGTAGCAACTAAAAGATCACAACCTGCCTGTACGGCAGAAATTTGTCGTTTAAGCTTTGCGCCGCCGGTAATAATAACCGCACGTTGACCGGTGCTTTTGCATATTGTGGTGGCAACGCGTTCAATTTGCGTGGCAAGTTCTCGGGTAGGCGTGACGATAAGCGCCTGCGGATCGCGAGTTCTGTTGCGCCTACGTTTGCCCCCACGTTGACGTCGGCGTTGGCTGTCCTGCTGCTGCGAGCTTTGCTGCTGCTCATCCTGCGGCTGGCATTGGACCTCGGGGCGATCGGTCTTCTCGCCCTCAGGGTCCGTATCGATAACCTGTAGCGCAGGCAGAACGAAGGCAGCGGTCTTGCCCGTGCCGGTTTGTGCGGAGGCGACCACGTCTTTTCCCGCTAAAACGGCGGGGATTGCCGCAGCCTGTATGGGGGTTGGCGTGTTGAAGCCAAGCGTCTCCACGCCCGTAAGAATGCGCTCGTTTAGCCCGAGCTCGGCAAAAGTAGTATCCATGCATATAAGTATACTGTCTATACGTATACTGTCTGTTAAATTTTTGTAGCGCGAGGCGCACAATCAACCGGCTGGTCTATGATTATGTGGAATCATTATAGATTTGACTGTTAAACTGCTCGTGGCAGATGTTTTTAGGCGAGAAGTTCAGTGGATGGGTTGGCGAGTCGGGTGAGGTAAACAAACCGGGTGAGCCAAGCGATTCAGGCAGGGCAAGTGAGGCAAGTTAAGCAAGGAGTCTTGCAGCTGATCTTGCCGTTAGGAAGAAAGTAGGGTAGGCGTGCCGATTAATATTCCGGATGGTTTGCCGGCTAAACACACACTTCATCAGGAGCGGATTTTTGCGCTGGAAGAAGAGGTCGCTGAACATCAGCAAATTCGTCCGCTTAAGATTGCCATTCTCAACCTTATGCCTACAAAGATTCAGACGGAAACGCAGATTTTGCGACTCATCTCGAAATCTCCTATACAGGTGAGCTGCGATTTTATGCGCATCTCAAGTCATGTTTCTAAACACACGCCCGAAGATCATCTGGTAACGTTCTACGATACGTTTGAGTCGTTTGAGCATAAAAACTACGACGGGCTGATTGTCACGGGAGCACCCCTCGAAGACATGCGCTATGAGGATGTTGACTATTGGGACGAGCTTTGTCGGATTATCGATTGGTCGCAGGAGCACTGTTTTTCAACGATGTACCTCTGCTGGGGTGCGCTTGCGGGGCTTTATTATCTTTACGGTATCCCCAAGAAACAGCTGGGCTCTAAGCTCTTTGGCATCTTTCCGCAGCGTCTCTGCGATGAATACTCGTTTTTGACAAATGGCTTCGATGAAGTGCACAGCATGCCACATTCTAGGCACGCTGCCATTGATACGGGAGAGCTTTCCAAGCACCCTGAGCTCGCCGTGCTTTCCGAGGGATTTGACTCTGGTCCGGCGCTTCTCGCCACGCGAGACTTCCACGAAATTTACGTTACCGGGCACTTTGAGTACGGTCGCGACACTCTTGCGGAGGAATACTGGCGGGACTTTCACAAGGGGCTGCCCATTCGGATTCCCGAGAACTATTTTCCCGAGGACGATCCTGAGCGCCAGCCGCTTTTTACGTGGCGCGCGCATGCCAATTTGCTGTATCGCAACTGGATTAACTGGGTGTATCAGATGACACCGTATGAGGTGGAAAAAATCCCGGAAGCCATCGCCGAACTGCGCAAACGCATTGCCACAGCGGATCCTGAGTCGAGAATGACCGGTCGGTTCTAAGGCGTTTTGTCGTATACGCTACTGTTTGTCCAGGTAGTCGGTATTCCATGAGGGGCTGTCTGAACTTACGGCAATATGCTTGCCTCCGTTTGAAGAGGTAATGGTAAATGGCTCGCTGGCAGAACTGACCTGACCGCCAAATGAAATTTGGGCGCTATTCTCATCACCCGTCCAGTTTCCGTTTGTAACCTTTGTTCCACCTTCGCGGTACACTACACTGCCGTCACTGCCGAGTACAATTTCCAACGAAAGCCCATCGGTACCCATTCCAGAATACATACCAACCCACTTTTCCTGCGCTTTCTTACTTGGCGACCCGTTCTTCTCGGCATTATGAACAGAGGCTTGATTCTTTTTCTGCAGTTCCTTGGAGAACCTATTCCCGCGAGCAATCTGCTCAGTAATGCGATTAACATGGCTGGAGTAACTAGAACCTCTGCCGGTATTTCCTCCCCAGATGACTCGCTCATTTTCAATGTCTGCCTGAAGGTTTTTGAGCGCACTGATTCTGGAGTCGATGGTTGCCTGATCAAGCGTATCGACGGAATCGGCTTCGTCAAAACTGTTGGCAGCAAGCCGCGTTTTATAGTCCGAAGAGAACCAGTCAACAATCTTTTTCTGCTTGTCAGAAATCGAACTTGTTACAGCTGCAAGATTGGGATCGTCACTATTATCGGAGAGTTTGAATTTTCCAGCCGCTTGGTCGTCGTCAATTTTGCTTTGAATATCAGCAAGATCTTGATATGCGGAGAGAAGATCCGTACGGCTACTGTCCTCAGTTGGCGACACTTCAATGCCGTCTACTTGAGACTGGTAGGACTCTTCGAGCTTTTGCACCTCAGATTTTGTTGCACTGCTTTGCTGTGAGATAACTAACGACCAAATTCCGCTTGCAAGTGCAATGCAAAGTGTAGCAGCCAATACTGCAATACCGATAATCTTAATTGTCTTGTTTGGCAGAGGTATTTTAAAAGCTATGGGAGCGTTTGTATGTTCTGTCCCCGTACTGGCTGTTACTACGTTGAACTGTGAGTAGTCGATGTCTGACGTAAGACCTGGCCGGAAAATAGAACTGCCAAAGTCTTCTTCGATAAACGGTGACATGGTAGGTGGCGAGAAAACCGGTGGGTCATCAGACTCAGCCGTTGAGGAGTCGGCTTGTTCGTTGAGGTTGTCACCATCATCGGGCTCAGCTTCACTGCCGGAGTCATTATCTTCGTCGTCGTGCTTCACCTCACTGTCAGGGCTGTCATTGTCCGGGAGCTCCGCTTCGTCATCGGAGCCTTCGGCATCAGTGGAGTCTACCGCGTCAGTAAGATCTCCCGCATCAGCGGACTCTGCTGCATCGGCAGAGTCCGCCACGTCAGTAAGGTCTTCCGTGTTGGCAGAATCCGTTTCGTGAGCGAAATCAGCGTCGTTCGCACCGTCTGTATTGTCAGTGCTCTCAACGCTACCAGCGCCGTCCGCATCACCCGTACTATCGATGCCGTCAGCGCTTTCTGTACTATCAGCACTGTCTGTACTGTCAGACAGAGACTCGCTACAGTTTGAGCATATCGTTGATGTGTCAGGGTTTTCTGTTCCGCAGTGAGGACAGAGCATAAGGACTTCTCCTTAAATTCATGCGTAGGACTATTCGTTCGAGGGAGCTCCCGGAATCGGTGGTTGAGGACTGACGTGTGAGTCAGGACTTGGAGTCGGCGTTGGAGCCCCTGTTTGCGGTTGTGTGGGAGCCGAGACCGGCATTGGAGTTCCCGTTTGCGCCGTTTGCGGTTGTGCAGTGGTTATGGTTGGAACCGTAGGGACTACGGGTGTTGCTGGCGTTGCCACGGGAGCCGCGGTCTGCACCGGTGCCCCCGGAACAGCCACAGGAACGCTTCCGACAACCTTTCCGGTTGTTGGGTCAACAAGAACCTGCACTGCTACGGGCTTCTCGCGCTTTATAAAGAGGACAATGCTTACCACGACGGAAGCGAGGCACAAAAGAACGTAGAGATATCCGTATGGAGCCACACTAAGCACATACGAGTAGCCACTGCGTTGGTATGAATTCATCGTGTAAAATCCGTTCATCTGGGCGTTGAAGGCCGAGATATTTGAGTCAATCTGGTGATAGAACACGGAAAAACATACTAAGCATATAAGGGCTACTACTCCCGTAAGCCAAGAAACTTTTATAGTGCGGGGGAGTAAAGAAAGAAGAATACCCACAAGCGGCAGAATAAGGAAGAAGATAAGCATATAGAGTTCTTTAGCCGCATTCGCAAAAAGAATAAGCGACTGGCCATTTAGTGACTGGGTGGCGCTGTAGGACTTCATAAAATCCTCTATAAGCTGTGCAAAGCCAAAGAATTGTCCGATTGAGAAGTGGATCAGATATTCGCCATTGGGCTGTACGATATCAAGCTTCATAACAGGAAGGATGAAAAGAATCGCTAAAAGACAGCATAAACTTACGTTAATGTAGCGAAGAATGGTGTTTGTTTTTGTGTTCATACTGTCTCCTAACGTGATACTACGTACTGTTGAAACAATGTGTGCAGACGGTGCGTGTTGCGGTGACGTCGCGGATAGAGGCACAGCGAGTTAAACAATTCCGTGTTTATCGCTTGGTCAGATAGTCGGTTTGCCATGTACCACTGTCAGAGCTGACTGCGATGGTGCGGCCACCGTCTTTTGAGGTAATGGTAAACGGTTCGCTTCGTGTGCTTATCTTGCCACCGAAGCTGATCTTGATGGTATTCTCGTCACCGCTCCACGTTCCTTCGGTTACTTTGGTGTCGCCTTCCCGATACGTAACGCTGCCGTCGCTCTTTAGAACGATTTCAAGTTTTTTGTTATCGGTACCTATGCCGGAATATGTGCCGACCCATTTTTGCGTAGCAGCTTCGCTTGATCTTTTTTCTTTCTCGGCATCTTGCTTGTCTTTATCGGCCTTCTTTTTCAGATCCTTTTTAAGCGAGTTACCCTTTGTGAGCTGCTCTTTGACCTTGTTTACGTACGAGTCATAATCCGAGTCTTTGCTGGGATTATTCGTCCAGATAATCTTTTCGTCATCAAGATCGCTCTTGAGTTTGTTGAGCGCGTCAAGCTGATTGTTGAGGGTTGTTTCGTCGATGGAATCCGCGGAAGCACTCTCGTCAAAGCTGTTTGCTTTCAGGCGTGTTTTGTAATCGTTGTTGAACCAATCAAAAATCTTCTTCTGCTTGTCGGAAATCGAGCTGGTTACGGCTTCAAGACCGCTGTCATCGGAGCCGTCAGCAAGCTTGAACTTTCCGCTCTCTTGGTCTTTGGTGATCTTGTCTTGAAGATCGGCAAGTTGTTTGTATGAGTCGAGAAGCGCGGAGCGGTCGCTTTCGCTGGTGGGATTGACTTCGATGGCGTCAACCTGTGATTTGTAGGAATCTTCAAGTTTGACGACTTCGTCTTTGCGAGCGTTGTGCTTTTGGTCGGAGTTCCATGCCCACGCACCTATTCCGATACCCGCTCCAAGGACGATTGTGAGAAGGATAATTGCCACAATCTTGAACGCCTTGTGTGAAGAGCGTTTTTTATGCGGTGTAGGGGAGACTGCACCTTCTGATACTACTTGGAATTGTGTAGGATCAGCATAAGTTTGTTGTGCTTGTGGAGCCGTATCATCAATGGGAGTGGTGGCGGTACTTGTTGGGGCAGGTATAACGGGCGGCATATACATGGTAGGCTCGGCAGGCTGCTGAGGTTCTGGTTCAGGAGTGTGCTGGCTGATGGTTTGCTCAGGTGTTGCAGCGTGCTTAAGATGTGAAGTTTGTTCGGATGTATCGAGAGCTGTATTCAGAGAGTCAGCGTTTCCCCCTTCAGATATCTCAGAAAGTTTTGTCCCGCAGCTTGTGCAGAATTTAGAACCATCGGGGTTTTCTGCGCCACAGTTTGGACAATGCATAAGAGTCTCCCTAATTTAATACGTTTCATACAAGGCCAGAACTTTTATTGTTAGACATTTTAGCATTTATTTGTGTCGTATTAGCTTTTTACTGTTGACAGGAGACTGATCAATATAAACCTTTAAGTAGAAAAGTATATGACATTTAAATATTGTATATAAATAAATCGAGGCCAAAATATCTATTCTGGCCTCGATTGTGTAGTATGTGTACTTTCTAGTGTAAGAAAGCTGACGCAGTACCTGCAATCGCTCCAATGATAGAAATTAAAACAATTATATCGATGGAAGAGATTACCGTACCAGCAATGGCTAGGCCGCGTGGTTCTTTAAAGCAGCCAATAATAGAAAAAATAGCGCCTAAAAACCAAACAATCCAGTTTACTCCAGGCACCCAGCAAAAGAGGAAGGAGATGAGAGCAAAAACAAATCCTGCAGTACCAATGCCATTAGATTTAGTTTGTTGGATGTTGTTGATAACCGACACTTGCGGGTTATTGGGATATTGAGGCTGAGGTTGATTCTGCTGAATTTGCGTCTCTTGTGGGCTTACCGTTGTGGGCCGTGTTTCTGCTTCGGGGATAAACTCACCAGTGTTCTGATCGTACATACGTACTTCCTTTCTTTTCTGCGAGCGCACTCGCATTTTGCTCAATGAGCTTCTTTCTGATTTCTTTTCCAGCTACCTATAAGGATGAGGGATTGTTACGAAATACTGCAATGTTTTTTGAAGTTTCTACAAAGTCTTTAAAATAAAAAATCTCCCGACCGAAAACGACCGGGAGATTTCGATAGACTTACAAGTAGCTATGTAATTTAGTTGATGCTCGCTCCGCAGTTACCACAGAACTTGGTCCCAGGCTCAACTTTATTTCCACAGTTTGGACAAAACTGAGGTTGTGGCCCAACTTGAGGTTGATTTTCTGCTGTCTGTGACTGGTTTGAGGTGGTGGCGTTAGGTATGGGATTTACAGCTGAGTGTTGTGGAGCGTTTGTCGACTGCGCAGAAACTTGATATGCATCCATACCTGCATCCATACCTGCACTGGCCTTCTGTGCTTCATTGTCACGGTACAGAATAAGAGCACTAACGAGAATTGCGGCAATTTGTATGGCGATGTAGATATAACCGAAGAAGTTAATTGTAATATGAGCCGCACCGCTTCCCAGAGGGTTTGAGGAGCCTGAACTGGCAGAATTACTGAGTGCAGAGAAAGCATTATTTACCATAAAGAAAATAATGCAATTTACAAGTGCGGGGATACATGTAAATCCAGAGTGCTTCTCGGTTTGTTTTAGAAGAGGGAGCAAAATCATGGCAAGTGAGAGAAGCAAAGAGAAGCTGGCAAATCCAACTGTAGAAAGCGCGGCCCCCATATTTGCGTTTGAGTTTGAGCTTGACTGTAACATTGCTTGAGCAAGTGAACCAACTGAAGCAATGAAGGCAAGCGAAAATTTTGCCGCCGGTATAGCCATAACATTTAAATCAAAGAGTGGAACTATATAAAAGACGCATGAGACAACGCCAAGTACAACGAGGATTGATTTCAGCAGCTCGTTGCTGTACTTATCAAACTTTGAAAGAGTCTGTTTGACATCAAAGCTTTGCTGCGGCTGCATTTGACCTTGGGGTTGCACCTGAACCTGCGATTGTGTCTGGCTTTGATTTTCCACGACGTTCCTTTCCAATCAATAACCTAGGCTATATAGTTTAACACCCTAGAGATCCCCGTGTATGAAGTTGATTAGATTTTATTAATTTGATACATAGCGGCAATCGTTCTCGCTGGCGGAGGTGGCAAGGCTCATCTTTGTGGGATTTTTATCGTCGCGCGATTTAAAATAATAGGACTCAAATAAAAACAAACGGAGACTCATTTCGCAAGATGTGTGCCGGATGAGCGCTCTTTGAGAGAGGTTGCATATGAAACTTGTTATTGCTTCTGATATACACGGCGCTGCCGGCTGGGCGCGCAAACTTATGGATCGTATTGAGGCAGAACAGCCCGACCGCGTGCTTCTTCTCGGCGACCTTCTCTACCACGGGCCGCGCAACAATCTCCCTGAGGACTATGCTCCAAAACAGGTTATCGAGATGCTCAATAGCATTGCCGATCAGGTGATTGCCGTGCGCGGCAACTGCGAGGCCGAGGTGGATCAAATGGTCCTTGATTTCCCGTGTATGGCTGACTACAACATTTTGGTTGATCCTTCCTGCCCGTCTGGCGAGAAGACCCTCTTTTTAACCCATGGACATATATATGGCCCGGGTCTGCATAACAGCGTTGACAGATGGCCAAAGCTTCCCGAAAACTCAGCTTTCCTTTACGGACACACGCATAAGAAAGTCTACGAGGTGCTTGCTGACCATCCTGGCGTAGTCGTATTTAATCCGGGATCTGTCGGGATTCCAAAGGATGATACTCACAGCTTCGGTATTTACGAGAACGGTGAGTTTAGGCACGTACTTCTCTAACTGGGACGCAGGACTAACAGCCTCAACAGGCTCAAACAGCCCAGACAGTTCAAACAACTAAAACAGACCTTGTTCTGTCGATATGTACAAAATTCGACCGAAAAATGTGCTTAGGGTGTACAAAATTCGGTCGAAAAAGGGACATACTATACACAAAATTCGGCCGAAAAATGTACAATATAAAGACTTAATGAGAAGACGGGAGGCTTAATGGAAAGATTGCTTTTAAAAGAGCTGGAATCTTGGCGTATGTCATCCGAAAGAAAGCCTCTTATCTTGCATGGAGCTCGTCAAGTAGGTAAGACGTGGCTTTTGAAGGAATTTGGCAAAAGATGTTTTGAAAATATGGCGTATGTGCGCCTTGAAGATAATGCTGCAATGATGCAACTGTTTGAAGGTTCACTTGACCCACAGCGTATTTTGAGAGGTATTGCAGCGGAGACAGGGGAGAAGATTAACCCCGAAACAACGCTTATTGTGCTTGATGAGGTTCAAGACGTACCACGAGCACTTACCGCTCTGAAGTATTTTTGTGAAGATGCTCCTGAGTATGTTGTGGCAGTGGCTGGATCGCTTTTAGGTGTTGCGTTGAATGCGGGTATTTCTTTTCCTGTTGGCAAGGTTACCTTTAAGACACTGTATCCGTTAAGTTTCCGAGAGTTTTTGCTGGCAATGGATCAGGACTCACTTGAGCAGGCTCTTTGCGATGCTGATTTTTCCTTGATGTCAATATTTTCTGAGCGGTTTGAGGATCTGCTTCGCACGTATTACTTTGTAGGGGGTATGCCCGAGGCTGTTTCTCTTTTTTCGCAAAATTCCGATTTTGTGCAAGTTCGCCGAGTCCAAGAGGATATTCTGTCTGCGTATCGGAGAGATTTTGCTAAACATGCAGGCAACGTGGTAGGAGAGCGCTGTAGGATGGTGTTTGAATCCCTACCGCGCCATCTTGCCAAAGAGAATAAAAGTTTGTATACGGAGTGGTCAAGAAGGGTTTTCGTGGACGCGAGCTCGACGACGCGCTGCAATTTCTGCAAGACACACGGTCTTACAAATGTCGTGCGCTTCTCGCTTTCAAGATATCGCGAGGAGTCGTGGATGACAAACGTACCTTTGTACGCAGTTCATTGCCTTGCTGCTTTGCGTCCATAGGCTCTACTTGGAAGGGGCATTACTATCTGAGTCGGGCAATCCCTCACCTGTGATGCACTTTTTCTGACCTGTGATGTACTTTAATGTGTCGAAAAGAGCGGTTTTCTCGCCAAATGTGCATCACAGCCTAGGATTTTGGAGCAGAAAAGTACCTCACAGCTTTCAGAATCTACATCACAGCTTTCAGAATGTACATCACAGGTTCACACCGCTTAGACGATAGCCTTCTCATACACATGCGGCTCTCACTGTTCATGTAGGAATCAAAATGTGAACTATATCGATGTATTGATGCAAGTAATTCAATATCTGATATTGCTACAATACGCTTTGGCGAGAAGATCGATACGATTGATAGATTTATGATGAGTCCTCGGTCCTGAGAAGCACTACTATACTGAGCTGGGGAATTATCCCCTACGCTCAGACGGCACGAAAGTGTGCGTGCTATCATAGACAACATATAATTCCGCACCATTTGGAGGAATCTCATGCAAGAAAACGTAAAGAGAAACGTTTTGCTTAATCCCGGTCCATCTACGACGACCGATTCGGTCAAGTATGCACAGGTTGTTCCCGATATCTGCCCGCGCGAGAAAGAATTTGCGTCCATTATGGCACCGATGCGTGATGATCTGGTGCGGATTGTGCACGGAGACCCCAAAGAATATACGGCAGTGCTGTTCTGCGGTTCAGGAACCATTTGTATTGACGTTGTCTTGAATTCGCTGCTTGCAGAGGGCAAAAAGGCGCTTGTTGTGAATAACGGTTCTTATAGCCAGCGTGCCTGCGATGTACTCGCGGCGTACCACATGCCGTTTGTTGAGGTGAAGCAGCCGGTTGATACTACGCCTGACCTCGACGTTATTGAAGCGGCGCTTAAAGATAATCCTGATGTGGGATATGTGTATATGACCTTCCATGAGACGGGATCGGGTCTTTTGAATCCTGTCCGCGAGGTAGGCGCGCTTGCGCACAAGTACGGTGCGTTCTTCATTACGGATTCTACCTCGGCGTATGCGATGATTCCCATTAACGTGTACGAGGATAACATCGACTTTTGCATGGCATCGGCGCAAAAGGGAATTCAGGCCATGACGGGCTTGTCGTATGTTGTTGGCCGTCGCGACATCGTTGAAGCTTCTAAAGACTTTCCCGTGCGGTCGTATTACTGCAATTTGTATCTGCAGTACGAGTACTTTGAGACTACCGGCGAGATGCACTTTACGCCTCCCGTGCAGACAGTTTATGCGGCGCGCCAGGGAATCAAAGAGTACTTTGAGGAAGGAGAGGCCGCAAAGTGGGCTCGTCATCAGCGTGTGATGGCCGCCATCAGGCAGGGTATTGACCGTTTGGGTCTGAAAGAGGCTTTAAAGCGAGAAGTGCAGTCAGGTTTGGTGGCTGCGGTGCGCTATCCCGACGATCCGGCATGGGATTTTGAAAAGGTTCACAACTATTGCTATGAGCGAGGGTTTACCATCTATCCCGGTAAGATGCAAGGAGCCGGCACGTTTAGGCTCTGTGCCCTTGGTGCTCTTGACGAAGAAGACATCGTTGCATTTTGGGAAGTTTTCGAGCAGGCGCTTGCCGCAATCGGCGTTTCTACACCGGTAACCTATACAGAATAGAGCATGTTCTAAAGGAGTTGCTATGCCAGTTGTCTATACCGCCCTTGGCACCGATGTTATTCATGAGGGACATCTGAACATTCTCAGGCACGCGCAAGAATACGGAACCGTGATCGTTGGAGCCCTGAGTGACAAAGCTCTTATTCGATACAGTCGGTTTCCGACGGTTTCCCAGGAAGAGCGCGTTAAGCTCTACAAGTCTCTTGAAGGCGTAAGCCGCGTCGTTATCCAGGATGACTATCTTTACGATGACGTGATTGCAACACTCAAGCCCGATTACGTAGTACATGGCGACAACTGGCAAAACGGTCCCGAACGCGCCATCCGTAACAACATCGAGGGGCTTCTCGCCACATACGGCGGAACGCTCATAGAGGTGTCATATACCAGAAGCGAGCAGGCGCGCAAAGTTGACCAGCAGCTCCGCGAGAAACTGGCCATGCCGGAATACCGCCGCCGTCGCTTGAGGCAGCTGCTTGCCATCTCGCCGACGGTTAAGGTCATTGAGGCTCACGACGGACTTACCGGCCTTATTGCCGAGAAGACCGTTGTGGATCATAACGGTCGCCTCGATCAGTTTGATGGTATGTGGGTCAGCTCGCTTTGCGACAGCACGGAGCGCGGCAAGCCCGACATTGAGCTTGTGGACATGTCCGCCCGCCTGCGCACCGTTGACGACATTATGGAAGTTACCACCAAGCCCATCATTCTTGACGGAGATACCGGCGGCTTGACGGAACACTTTGTCTACAACGTGCGTACGCTGGAGCGCATGGGCGTTTCCGCTGTCATTATTGAGGACAAAACCGGCCTTAAAAAGAATTCCTTATTCGGTACCGAGGTCAAACAGACGCAGGCACCCATTGAGGATTTTTGCGCAAAGATTTCCGCAGGTAAAAAGGTTCAACTGACCGACGACTTCATGATTATCGCGCGCATTGAGAGCCTCATTCTTGAGCGCGGTATGGAGGATGCCCTCACCAGAGCATTTGCCTTTAGAGATGCCGGTGCCGACGGCATTATGATTCACAGTCGCAAAAAAGATCCTGCCGAGATCTATGAGTTCTGCGACCGTTTCCGCGAGAAGGACACCACAACGCCGATTGTCGTTGTGCCCACGTCGTTTAACGGCGCAACGGAGGAAGAACTTGCGTCTCATGGCATTAACATCGTTATCTACGCCAACCAGCTGATTCGCGCGGCGTTTCCTGCCATGCAAGAGACGGCTCGCGGTATCCTGAGGGCGCACCGCGCACTTGAGGTTGACGAGCAGCTCCTTCCGTTTAAGGACATCATCCGCCTCATTGACGAGCTGTAGGTGACAAGGATGGCTTGTGCAAAAAGTTCAAATGCCGAGAAGATCAATGCGATTGTAATGGCGGCGGGGTTGGGAACGCGCATGGCGCCTCTCACCAAAACCACACCCAAGCCGTTGATTTCGGTCAACGGAACGCCGATGATTGAAACGGTCATCAATGCGCTGGTGACGGCCGGCGTTGAGAGAATCTCTGTGGTTGTTGGGTATCTCAAAGAGCAGTTTTGCTATCTTGAGGAGCGCTATCCGGCCGTAGTGCTCGTTGAGAACACGGAGTATTTGGAGAAGAATAACATCTCATCAATATATGCCGCCGTTGACGTTCTTGAGCAGGGGGCTACGTTTATCTGTGAGGCTGACCTGGTTATTTCAGATGAGCATATTTTCCAACCATGGCCTTCTCGGTCATGCTATTTTGGCCGTAAGTTTTCCGGTTATACGGACGACTGGGTGTTTGATCTTGACGATTCGGGAAAGATTGTCCGGGTTGGCAAAGGCGGCAGCGATACGTATGCCATGGTGGGGCTGTCGTACTTCTCAACACCGGATGCAAAGCGTTTGGCGCGGTTTATGCATGATGCCTACAAAGAGTCCGGCCATGAACAGCTCTTTTGGGATGACGTGGTAAACAACCATACTGCCGAATTTGATCTTTCAATTCGCCCCGTTGAGGCGCAGCAAATTGCGGAGCTTGATAGCGTTGCGGAATTGGCGGCGTTTGACCACAGCTACGAATATCTTTTGAGGAGTTAGATTTAGAGGAGTTAGATTTATGCAGGTAAAAACATTTGTCGATACGCTTGGTGCTGATTTTTATACCGGTGTACCGGACTCCCAGCTTAAAGCGCTGTGCAATTACCTTATGAGCGTGTATGGCATTGATTCCGCGCATCACATTATTGCCGCCAATGAGGGAAACTGTACGGCTCTTGCCGCCGGATATCACCTGGCAACCGGTAAGGTTCCAGTGGTTTACCTGCAGAATAGCGGAGAGGGTAATATTATCAACCCTGTGGCTTCTCTTCTGAACGAGAAGGTCTATGCCATTCCGATGATATTTGTTGTTGGCTGGCGTGGAGAGCCGGGCGTTCATGACGAGCCCCAGCATATCTATCAGGGAGAAGTAACGCTGCGCTTGCTTGAGGACATGGGGATTCGCTCCTTTGTGGTAGGTTCGGAGACAACGGCAAACGAGTTGACGGCTGCTATGGGGGAGTTCCGCGAACTTCTCAACGAAGGACGCGACGTCGCGTTTGTTATCAGAAAAGGCGCGCTGACCTTTGACGGTACGGTTGCGTATCAAAGCAACAACGCAATGGTGCGAGAAGATATCGTTTGTCATATTGCGCGTGCTGCCGGAGATGACCCCATCGTGTCAACGACCGGCAAGGCAAGCCGAGAGTTCTTTGAGATTCGCGAAGCTGCCGGTCAGAATCATGAGCGTGATTTTTTGACCGTGGGATCCATGGGGCACGCGTCCTCCATTGCTCTGGGCGTCGCACTGAACAAGCCGGAGCAAAAAGTGTGGTGTATTGACGGTGACGGTGCGGCTCTCATGCACATGGGAGCCATGGCAGTCATTGGCGCACAAAAGCCCGCCAACCTCGTGCACATTGTCATCAATAATGCCGCTCACGAGACGGTTGGCGGTATGCCGACGGTTGCCGGCACGGCTGATTTGGTCGGTGTTGCCAAGGCCTGCAGATATCCCCATACGGTACGGGTGAATACCTTTGAAGACTTAGATGCTGAGCTCACAAAGGCACGTGGGCGAGAAGAACTTTCGTTCATTGAAGTGCCTTGCTCTATTGGGTCTCGCGATGATTTGGGACGCCCCACAACTACTGCTCTTGAGAACAAGCAGAACTTCATGAGGTATTTGAAGACGTTATAGGGCAGTACTTGGCGTACGAATAATAGATTAATATTTGGGATTCTCCACCTCTACCTTGTCAGATTCCTGGAAGGGTGCAAGGGTGGAGATCATAACCATGGTCTTGTCATAGGGATTATTGACATAGTGAACTTCTCCGGGCTCAATGTGAATGAAATCGCCCGCCGAGAGGGTATGTACCTCGCCGTCAACAACGATATCAACTTTTCCTTTAAGAATGTGGAAGTTCTCCTCCATGACATGGTGATAGTGTGCTTGGAAATTCTGCCCTGGCTGAAACTGTACAACGGCATAGTTCATGCGAGGGCCCTTCATAAGGTATTTGGGGCCGGAATCGCCAAATCGATAGGAAAAATCATTTTCATTTACTACAAACATAGAAATATCCTTTCGTGTACAAATCATAAGTAAAGTAGGTACGCTGCAGATATGTTGATGCTTATGTGGACGGTCATATGTATGCCAAGACATATCGGATGGTGGAGTTTATACACCGGGCGCTCTCCACAACCCCTTAGTCTTTCCCGTCTCAGCAAGAGCCAGCTGAGCGTCGTATATTTCCCTCCACGTTGCATAGAGTTTGTCGTATACGTCAAAAACCTCAGAATTCGGCTCAAAAGTTTGCTCCCATTTGACAACACGATGAGCACCCCCGGCGATGCTGGGATAGAGGCCAACTCCATATCCGGCAAGGATTGCGGCTCCTAATGCGGTAGCTTCTTTAACTTGAGGCACGCGAACACGTTTATGGCAGACATCCGCAAGAATCTGTGCCCAAAGAGGGCTTTTTGAAGCACCTCCCGCAAATACCAATTCATCGGGTTCATTTCCGGTTGCATCTTTAACAAGCTCGATATGTCCGCGGACGAGAAGTGCGGTGTTCTCAAGAATTGCGCGGTAGAAGGTATATTTGTTGAAGCGCTCGGGATCAAGCTCAAAGTTTGTAAAGGTCGGGCTCGCATGAGTCCAGTGAATATAGTTCATAACGTCGCTAAAGCAGCATATCGTGCCATAACTTCCGGCGGGGATTTGGGCTGCTTTCTCGTTCAGGAGGTTGTAGACATTTACACCGCGCTTTTCGGCTTCTGCCTTTTCTGCTTGACAAAAACCGTCGCGGTACCAGCGCATGACAAGACCGGGCTTAAACGCGAGAGCCTCGTATTGCCAAACGTCAGGAATGGCGTGGCAGTTAACCCGAACGCGGCAGTCGGGGTCGGTGACTCCGCTGGCAGTATTGAATTCGTATTGCCAGAAACTGCCCCCAAACACACCGGCTTGGTTTGGCTCACATGCATCAACGCCAACCATTCCAAGTTGACAGTCTCCGCCACCTACGACAACGGGCGTTCCTTCGGCAAGGCCGGTTGCACGAGATCCTTCTGCCGAAACAGTACCTAGAATCTGTCCACACTCGCGTACTTCACCAAAAAGGTTGTCGCGAAGGCCACAACGCTGTGCTATTTCGGGCTTCCAGGAGCGGCTCTTGAGATCCATGATGCCCGTAGTACTTCCGTTGCTGGGTTCAACTGCTAAAATGCCTGTGAGTTTATATGCCAGCCAATCGTTGAACATACCTATATGAGCTGCGCGCTCGTATACCTCAGGCATCTTATTTTTAACCCAAAGAAGGCGCGGCAGCGCTCCGAGTGCAAACGTCTGACCGCTTATACGGTAGAGTTCGCGTTCCAAATCAGCATCTAAGGCAATGAGTTGTGATACTTCGTCAACGCTTCGCGCATCAACGTTTGCACAGGCCCAAATTTCTTGACCTTGAGCATCGTAGAGAAGGATACCTTCGCGCATGCATGTGGTAGAAATGCCTGCGATGGAGTGCGGGTCAATGCCGGTTTTGCTTAGAACTTCTTGGATGCAAGAGACGGTAAGCTCCCAGTTGTAGCTCCAGTTAAAATCCATACTTCCTGGCCAGCACGGGTCTTCTCGATGTTGCCATTCACGCTGAGCAACGCCGATTTGCTCTCCTTCGACAGAAAAAAGAACGGCGCGTATGCTTCCGGTGCCCGCATCAAGTGCAAGAAGATAGGTATCCATTGGAGCCTCCTGACTTATAGGTCTGATGAGTGAGATGAAGACGCTGATGAAAGAAGAAGTTCCTCTGCTGTCTTTGAATCTGTAACCAAGACATTGAGGTAGCCGCCACGAAGAACTGCCTTTATTGCAGCAACTTTTTCCGATCCGCCCGCAACGCCAACGACGTTTTTCATGGTGCGAAGTTTCTCAATATCAGTGCTGATGGTGCGGTTTTCTATCTCAGTAGTAATAGGGTTGCCTTCGGAATCGTAGAAATGATTGAGCACATCTCCTACAGACCCCTGCATTTTCAGGATGGCAAGCTCTGATTCACGAATGATGCCGTTTCTCAGAACCGTTGCTCCTTCAACTGCGGCGCCGATTCCCACAACGCTCATATCTGCGTGTTCGGTCATGGCGTAGATTTCTTGAATGCTCTTCTCGCCGAGAAGAGCGTCTCGAACTTCAGAAGAAGACACGATGAGAGGTGATGGTATAAGAAAGAGATGCATGGCATAGGCGGTAGAGCTTACGGAAGGAAGGTAATAGCTGACTCCGCCTGTCATACTTACAACGTTGATGGGGTCTTCATGCTCTTTAGCAAGATATCCGAGCATGGAACTTACGGTGTCTCCGTAGCCGATATTGAGGTATCCGCCGGGCCGCAGGTGGTCGCTGACATAGAGTGCAGCGGCTCGAGAGATGGTGTGAGTGAGCGTGGCTTCATTGAGAGGAGTGGGAACTACAAAGGCATCGTTAAGGCCGTATGCGGCGATAAGATTCTTTTCCAGACTGACACGGGTGGAATCGTCTTTTCTGAAATTAAATTGGATAATGCCGTCAGTTTTAGCATCTTCAAGAAGACGAATTACTTTTGCTCGAGAGAGGCCCATGGCTTCTGCAATTTGATGCTGAGTATAGTTTTCCATGTAGTAGTACCATGCTGCTTTTGTAGCCAAGGTATAAGTTTTCTCGTCCAACATATCCTCCTTAGTTGTTACTTTTGTTTATTATAGTTACAAAAGTAACAATTCACTATGGAAAAGATGTAATCCTTTGTCTGTAGTAACTACAGTTAGATATACCACAATTCACTTTCGGGACGCATATTACAGTAAAACAATAGTTCAACACTGTTACAAAATACCGTTTACCGGCAACTTACGACCGCTCGGCCCGCAAAAGCTATGACATATAAAAAATTGCCTATATCGTCAAAAGAGTAGTTACGTGCAACTGCCGGTTGTATAGGTGGGAGAATCAATGGATGAACTTTCAAACATCCAGCGTTCCAATGTTAGTGCGGATGTAGGTTACCCGGCTACGGTGAGAGCGTATAAAGCGGATGGAAAGGGCAAGGAGCTTGATGCATCCGATACGCTTCTTTCTGTGCGGGGAATCCATAAGTCATTTGGCTCCAATGAAGTGCTTAAAGGGATTGACCTTGATCTGAGGCCTGGAGAGGTACTTGCACTTATCGGTGGCAACGGTTCTGGAAAATCAACGCTCATGAAAATTATCATGGGTATCTACTCGGCAGATGCCGGAGAGATATCCATCGATCGCGTGAAGGTTGATATTTCAAATCCAAAATCTGCCTTGGCACATAGCATTTATATGGTTCCGCAAGAGCCCATGCTCTTTCCAAACATGAGTGTGCGCGAGAACATCACCATTGGTTTTGAAGCTTCCCAATCTGAGCTTAGGGCACTTCTCGACGAGACAATGAGAGATATTGGATGGAAGCTTGATTTGGAACGTAAGGCGTCAACCCTTTCCATTGCTGAGCAGGGAATGGTTGAAATTCTAAGAGGCCTTATGCGCCGCTCTGAAATATTGATTTTGGATGAGCCTACGTCTGCATTAACGTTTGATGAAGTTAAAAGTCTCTTTTCAGTCATTCATGAGCTAAAACAAAAGAACATCGGCATCATTTACATTACGCATCGTCTTGCAGAGGTATTTGACATTGCCACCAGTGTTGGTATTTTGCGTGATGGTGTAATGGCCATGCGCGGGGATGTGAAAGATTTTACGCGAGAAGATCTTGTGCGTGGACTGCTTCCGCCGGACGCCGCAGAGATTCGACGCGAAACGGCTCGGGAAAGTGCGCAAATTGACTATACGGCAGAGCCTGTTTTTGAGTTGTCAGGATTTTCTGGATATGGGTTTGCCGATATCAACCTCTCCATTTATCCCGGTGAGATTGTGGGTCTTGCCGGCATTGTTGGAGCAGGTCGTTCTGAGATGGCGACAACAATTTATGGTATGGATAAAGCTCTGGGAGGCACCTGTTCGGTAGGTGGTAGAGACATTACCGGCAAACCAACAAAGGAAGTCATTGCCGCCGGACTGAGTTATGTTCCGGAAGATCGCTTCAATGACGGTCTGTTTAGGATACGAGATGTTGCTGAGAATACAACAAGTTCCCTGTTAGGGAGTACTGTTTTAGGAAGAATGCTTCTTAATAAAAAGAAAGAGCAGACAATCTCTCAGACATATGTTGAGAATTTCCGCACAAAAATTACCGGTCTTACTCAAGAAGTTGGCGGTTTGTCGGGTGGCAATCAGCAAAAGATTGTTATCGGTCGAGCTTTTTCCATTAAACCCAAGGTAGTCATTTTGGACGAACCAACACGAGGGATAGACGCAGCTGCTCGAGCCGATGTGTATCTGGTAATTCAGGAGCTTCGTAGACAGGGTGTTTCGATTCTTTTGATTTCTTCTGATATGGAAGAAATCATTGAACTTGCAGATCGTGCGTTCACCATGTATCGCGGCCGCATTAATCATGAATTTAAAAAATCAGCTATTACTCAGGACAATTTGATGTCCGCTGCATTTGGCCTGTGAGGAGGTGCCCGATGAATATTGTAAAACGCCTCATGAAAGCTCGCGGACTCAGTAGCTTGATCTTTTTGATTGCCCTCTTTTTTGTAGTGGGTTCCATCAATCCGGCTTTTTTGACACCGGCTACCATTGCTGCCTGCTTCAACACTTCGGTTGTTTATACGCTGGTGGCGGTAGGAGTAGCTTTTACGCTTTTTATCGGTGAGATTGATGTGTCCGTTGGATCAAACCTTGGACTTGTTGCTGCTGTGGTTGGAACGATGCTCCGCGATGGACAGCCTCTTATCGCTGCGGTTGTCGTTGGCGTTGTCATTGGAGCGGCCATTGGCCTTATCAATGCATGGGGAGTCGCTGTCATGAAGGCTCCGTCACTTATTTTTACGCTGGGAGTGAATGGAATCCTTCGCGGCATCATATATGTATATACCAATGGTGCGTGGGTTGAAAACTTGCCTAAAAGTTTCAAGGATTTCTCTGCGGTAACGGGTGTTGGTGACCTTACGGTCTATTACTGTGCGGTTATTGCACTTGTTGTTATTATCCATATGGTGCTCACCAAGACTCGTCGGGGCCGTTGGTTTGCGGCGGTTGGCGACAATGCAAACGGCGCTACGCTCGTGGGCATTCCGACGCTTCGTACCAAGATTTTGGCATATGTGCTGTGCGGCGTGTTTGCTGCAGTGGGAGGAATCCTTTTCTGCAGTCGTATTGGTTTTGTGACACCGATGTCCGGCAATGGTTACGAGATGAAAGCCATTGCAGCATGCGTTCTTGGCGGAGTGAGCCTTCTGGGAGGAGTCGGTTCCGTACTCGGTGCCGCTGTTGGGTCTGTCATCATGGCGTCTATCAGCTATTTATTGGTCTTTATGGGCTTCTCGTCAAATTATGACAATGCCATTACGGGTGTTATTTTGATTGTCATTGTTGTCGTGGACGCGCTGCTTCAGCACCGCTCAATCGTTAAAAATCGACACGCTCGCTTGAATGCTCGTGTTGCCCAGAAGCCGGTTTCAGAGCAACTTGCCGAGCAGATTGCTGAATTTGGAGCAGAAGTCTTGGACTCCTCGGACACAAGGGGAGGTGAGCGCTGATGGGCGAGAAGATAAAACGACTCCTAACTCACGGCCAAACCAGTTGGAACCTCATCCTCGTAGCTCTTCTGGTGATTGAATTTGCTGTTTTTGGCTCTACCAATGCGAAGTTTTTGCGTCCGGCATTGCTGTTTACAAGCATTAACGACAATTTGCCTGTTTTTATGATTTCACTTTTTGTCACGCTGGTTATGGTGACGGGTGGTATTGATATCCAAGTAGCATCTCTTGTGGGGCTTACATCCATTACCATTGGTGTGAGCTGGCAGGATTTTGGTCTTCCCATTTGGGGCGCGGTGGCGGTTGCCGTTGTTTTAGCCGTTGCCTGCGGTGCACTGTCCGGCTTCTTTATTGCCTACTGTCGCGTTCAGGCTATGGTGGTTACATTGGGCGGAAGCTTCTTGTATTCAGGCCTGGCGCTTCTGATTTCTACGCTTTCAAAAACCGAAAGTTATCAAGGTATCGGTGGCTTTCCGCCCGAGTTTAAATTTGTAGCTAACTTTCAGCTTTTTGGCATCATTCCGTTCCAGCTGCTGATATATGTACTTATGCTTTGTATCGCTTTTATATTGCTGCATAAGACGAAGTATGGGCGGCGTATCACGCTTGTGGGTGTTAACCAAAGCGCTGCAGAGTTTTCAGGTATCAACAGTCGTCGCGTTATTATGTCCACCTATATGTTAAGTGCATTGTCGGCAGCTATTGCAGGTATTGTGCTGACGGCATATCTGGGAACCGCAAAATCAGATCTCGGTGCCGATCTGACAATGGATATCATTACGGCCGTTGTTTTGGGCGGCACGCTTTCCACCGGTGGCAAGGGATCCATCGTGGGTACTGCCCTTGCATCTTTTGTAATCGCATTTTTACGCTTTGGCTTACCTCTGTGTTTCAAAGTAAGCCCTCAGTACCTCAATATTCCTGTTGGCATTTTGCTTGTCGTCGTTATCGTGTTCCGCTCGGCGGCAAGCGGTATGCATATCGGTACGTTTTTACAATCGCTGCTCATAAGGAGTGGCAAATCAGCCGAGGCCTAACGCTTCGGGAAGCTCGTGTCTGGCGTGTGCCGGACACACGAAAGGGAGGTTCGACTATGCAAGATATGACTCGTCGCGGTTTTATTGGTGCAGCTGGTTTTACGGCGGTAACTGCCGGCCTCGCTCTTACGGGCTGTAACGGCGGTGGCGGTGAAACAAAGAAGGATGACGGCGATAAAAAGCAGTCCGGCGGCGGAGATGTCAAGGGCAAGACCGTGGCATTCATTCCGAAGGTTACCGGCAACGCATTCTTTGAGTCTGCCAACAAAGGCGCTCAGGAGAAGTCGAAGGAATGGGGATTTACCGTCGATTACATCGGCGATGCAACCGCATCCGTTTCCGCTCAGGTATCCGTCATTAATCAGGCGGTTGCCAATGGCGTGGATGCAATCAGCATTTCTACCGTAGATGCAAACGGTGTTTCCGACGCGCTCAAAAAAGCAACGGCTGCGGGCATTGTTGTAACCACATGGGACTCTGACTCCAATCCCGAGGATCGTACGTTGATGGTTTCCCAAGGTACCCCGGAGATCCTTGGACAGATGCTTGTTGACATGGGCGTTGCTGGCCTTAAAGAGCGCGGTAAAGATCCCGAAAAGGATGAGATTACCTACGTCTGGCATTACTCTCAGGCGACGGTGACCGATCAGAATTCTTGGCAGGTGGCCGCACAGAAGATTATCAAAGAGAAATATCCAAAGTGGAAGAACGTTCACGAGAACTACTATTCCAATCAGGATGCAGAGCAGGCAATCACCATTGGTGAGGGAATTCTCGATGCCTATCCGGAGATTGATCTCATTATCTGCAATGACTCCACTGCTCTTCCCGGTCAGCTCCAGGCAGCAGAAAACAAGGGTTACGATGCTAAAAAGGTGACCATTACCGGCTTTGCTTCTCCACAGTCTATCAAGTCTTATTGCGAGCATGGAACCATTTACAACTGGGGTCTTTGGGATTGTGCTGTTCAGGGTGCCATGGGCTGCTATGTGGCGGCTTACCTTGCTGCCGGTAACGAAGTCAAGGTCGGCGATACTATCTCCATCCCAAGCATCGGCGATGTCAAGGTGGAGGCCAATGACTCCATTGCCGAGGGTGCTAAGACTGCCGAGAAGAACAATGGCGTGGTACTTCTCCCTGAGCGCCTTGTGTTCACGAAAGAGAACATGAACAACTACGCATTCTAGAACTCGAGGCACTTTAAGAGGACGGCAAACTGTTCTCGTGTGTATTGGATGCAAGCTTTGCTTCAGCTAGTTTCGTTGTAATTCCCTGTGCCGCGTCGATTACTGCCTCTATCGGCGCAGCACAGGTTCGTTTCAAAGAAAGGACATATATGGCTGATCTTGATGGCCTTAAAGTTGCTAAGGATTATCACGTTGATACTCCCTTTGCCAATGACCAGGGATTTTATGTAAAAGGTGCCAACAATCTTGATTGGGGTATGCAAAAGCATCTCTCTAATATCTTTGATCCCAAAAGCGGCAACACGGTTATGTTTGCGTTCGACCATGGGTATTTCATGGGTTCAACCGCTGGTCTTGAGCGTCTTGACCTGTTGCTTCCAAAGCTTGCCCCCTATGTGGACTGCTTTATGGGTACGCGAGGCGCAATTCGCAGTTGCGTTCCTCCTCAGATTTCAAAAGGAATTGCGCTTCGCGTAACTTCGGGCTCCTCGATGCTTCAAGCAGATCTTTCTCATGAGGTTGTTGCCGTGGATATTGAAGATGCTATCCGCATGAATGCCGATTGCATGGCCGTTCAGACATTCATCGGCGGCGATGGACAGCTTTCCAGTATCGACAATTTGAGCCAGGTAGTGAATGCTGGTTTTCATTACAGCATTCCAACGCTGGGTGTCTGTGCGGTTGGAAAGGATATGGAACGCACCGGTCGTTTCTTCAAATTGGCAACTCGTATTATTGCCGAGATGGGTGTACAGATTGTTAAGACCTACGACTGCGAGGACTTTGAAGAGGTTGTGGCAGCCTGTTCGGTACCGATTGTAGTTGCCGGAGGCAAAAAATTGCCCGAGCGTGATGCTTTACACCTTGCATATGACGTTATCCGCAAGGGTGCTCGCGGCGTTGATATGGGACGCAATATCTTCCAGAGTACTCATCCTCTGCAGATGGCTGAGGCAGTTCGAAAGATTGTGCATGAAGGGGCGACCGACGCTGAAGCGTGGGAGTTCTTTGAGGATGTAACACACTAACGGTGTCATTACGCTTTGGTGCAGTTATTTTATAGAGCGAGAAGTACTTGGATTCCAGGTACTTCTCGCTCTTGCTTTTGGAAATTTGTTACCTTTGTAGATTCTTAAACTTCAATTGTGTATAAGATGATTATGAAACCCGCAGTGTAAGGATAAACAGATCAAATCGGAGTTGGTGCAATTATGCAAACAGATATATTAATTTTGATCGTAGCTGCCGGAGCTGCTCTTGTCGCTGCTATTTTTGCAGGTATGTCGTGGATCCGCACAAAAGACCCTTCAGGCTCAGAGGTAGCTATCAATCAAAAAATCGACTCTGAGATGAAGCACACACGAGAGCAATCACAAGTGGCGGTTGACGGACTTGATCGACGTCTTGTTACTATGACCAACAAGGTGGATAGTCTGGAGCGCGCAATGGCCGACTTCCAGGTAAAGACATCAAAGGAGCTCGGAGACGTCCGTGTGGCCCAGGAAAAAGGTCGTGCCGACATGCAGGCTGGCATTAGTAATACGCTGAAGGGTGTTCAGGACAGCGTTTCTCAGCAGCTTATTGCCATTCGACAAGACAACGGCAAGAGTCTTGAGCAGATTCGTGCCACGGTTGACGATAAGCTCCAAAAGACCTTAAACGACCGTATCAGCAAGTCGTTTGAGATGGTGAACAATCAGCTCGAAGCCGTTTCCAAAGGCTTGGGAGAGATGCGCGGGATGGCGGAAAGTGTCGGCGACCTGCGAAAAGTTCTTTCCAACGTTAAGACCAGAGGCATTGTGGGTGAAGTCCAGCTTGGAGCAATTCTTGAGGAAGTACTTTCTCCTGAGCAGTATGACACCAACGTTGTCACCGTTCCTGACAGCTCAAACAGGGTTGAGTTTGCCGTTAAGATCCCTGGTAAAGACGATGAGTTCGTGTATCTGCCCATTGATGCGAAGTTTCCCGGTGAAACCTATGGGCGCTTGGAAGATGCAAAAGACACAGGAGATGCCGCGTCCGTTGAGACTGCTTGGAAAGAGCTTGAGAACCGCCTAAAGAGCGAGGCAAAAGATATTCACGAGAAGTACGTTGCTCCGCCGGCCACTACCTCGTTTGCCATTCTGTTCCTTCCGTTTGAGGGCCTGTATGCCGAGGTGGTCAATCGCACGGGGCTGGTTGAGCAGATCCAGCGCGAATGGCACGTTAACGTCGCAGGGCCATCTACCATGGCAGCGCTGCTCAACGCCGTGCAAATGGGCTTTCAGACCGTGGCAATCCAAAAGCGGGCAGACGAGATACAGAAGGTACTTTCCGCAGTTAAAGCAGAACTTCCTAAGTACCGCAGGGAGCTTGAGAAGGCACAAAAGCAGCTCAGCACGGCTTCAAAGACCATCGACGGACTTGTTGGTACGCGTACACGAGCAATGGAGCGTACTCTCAAGGGTGTGACGGCGATAGGCTCATTGAGTGAAGCCGACGAACTTCTCGGCATTGACGATGATGGCGATGAAGATGAGGCCAAAGACGAATAAAATCCGAGATACATAACGGGTGAAAGCAAATAGAGGTAAGAGAGCAAATAGCGAAGGCCTGATACAAGATTGAGGATGAATACAAACAAAGCCGTCGGGCGTGTGACCGGCGGCTTTTCTCGTCATATGGTGCCCCCAGCGAGAATCGAACTCGCATTGCCGCCTTGAAAGGGCGATGTCCTAACCTTTAGACGATGGGGACGCAAAGAAAGAGTATAGCAAACGTGAGCCTCAATCGGGAGCAATTTTATTTATTCGTCCAAATCAAATCCATTTGCTGCGGCATATGCATCGGATGCGGCAGCAAATTCCGGGATGTTACCTGCCCATTCAACAAAATCCGGAACGTCAACAATGATAGGTTCCGCTTCATGAATGGCGAGAAGTGCTTCGTTAAAACTGCCGGTTTTTACTTCCGGCCTGTCAGGGATGTATATATCAACGAAAGTTGGGTGCAGGAGGGCAAATGCTCCGCCCTCGGTGTTCATCTGGTAGCTCTTGAGCGCTCTTCTCGCGGAACTGATACGTGAGAGCTTAAAGAGCAGGATGGCACGGGCAAGCTCAATCCACGCATTGCTGTGGTGATTGAATCTGTCATCAAGCCTGTTGAGCGCTGCCTCATCTTCGAGGCGCGCATACGTGAGAGCCAGCGTGAAACGGGCTCCGACTGCATCAGAGGGAGATCCTTCCAAAAGCTGCTCGCAGGTTGTGGCAGCAAGTCTAAATCGAGCGGTGTCCGCATACGCCCGGCCAATTGCTGCCTGTAGTCGTAATCGAGGCCGTGCGAAGACATCGGTCCAGGTGTCGTGGGGGATTGTCGCGGAGGTCTTTGAGTCTTCAAGATTGGAAGTACGTTTTGCTTCTTTTTCCGCCTGGTTTTGGATTGCGAGCAGTGCCTGGAGCAGGCTTTCGGGGTCGGATGTATGAATGAGTGCATCCATACGTAAGAGATCGGTGTTTTCACCGTACTTTTCGCGAATATTTTCGAGTGCGTGCAAAAACGTCTGGAGTCGTGTGATACGAGCCTGCACGAACTCCTCGTCGGTGTAGGAATCGTCATTGAGCTGGGAGTCTTTGTATCGCCTAACCGTTTGCGCAAGGTGATACATGGGGAGCTCATCGGTTTCGGAAGCATACGACTTGAGGTCGGATTGAACCGCCAAAAGAAGCTCTTCATAGGCAGCATCGGACATTGGGCCGATAGCGGCACGTCGTTTGAGAGCGCATCTCTGAACCAGTTCCTCGGTGAGATTCATGAAAAATCCTCTCCGCCCTCTCCGAAGATAAGACCGTCTCCAAAATCAAAACCGTCTCCGAAAGTAAAATTTTCTCCGAAGTCCGTTATGTCGCGCAAAGCGTCTATGGTATGCAAAAAATCTGTGTGAAAGTCTTTAATGCGTGCGGGATAGCGCCGCTCAATCTCGCTGCCAAGCCAGCGTCCAAAAATGCCGCGACCCGTGAAATCATTGCCTTCCTGCAAGAGAACGGCTGCCTCAGAGACCGCAAGAATCAACTCATCCTCCGAATAGGGCTCGACATTCAGTCGGGCATACTCACCCTCGGGGAGGTCTCGTTGCATAAAGAGCGTAAGCGCACCGGTTTCATAGCGTGCAAGCAGTTTATCTAGCAGGTCATTTGCATATTCACGGTTATTTTCCTTAAACGCAAGCGCCATCCGCGCCAGCGTTATCCACGCATCATCCGGAGGTCGGGGAGGGAAAACGGTCTCATACTGTTTTTCCAACTTTGCCAAGCCATCGGCATCCTCAAGTTTTGCGTACGCAAGTGCAAGCGTGAAACGAATGTCGCCAAAGTCGGTTGGATCAAGCGAGAAGAGCTTCTGGCCATAGGAAATAGCAGCCTTATTGCGACCTGAAAGAAGCGCTCTGGTTGCAAGAGCCGCAAGCCAGCGATAATAGGGGCGCATTGCGAGTTCAACGACGGCCTCCGCGAACTCTTCGGAGACACCCTTTGCGGCGGCAGTGCCCTTTTCGATACAGATCTGATGAACTTCCTCTTCTTGTGCAACGAGGTATTGGAAGTGATCCTCAAGCACAGTACAAACCATTGCTTGATGCATACGGAGCGCGTCAAAGCAATGGGGGTCAAGTTCACAGGCACGCGCAAGGAGTTTTTGACTGTCGAGTTCAAGGGGTCTGCCTTCCGGCTCATTCACGGTCGGCAGGAGATAGTCGATCTTCTCGACAGCTTGTGCCATAAGGTGGAATGCCTTGTCTTCATCTGAGGTTATCAGTGTGTCAGGATTGTCCGAGAAGTGCGCAACATAGGAGTTGAACTGCTGAGAATTAGGCGGTTCGGTAGCACCTGTCTCTATCAAATGATGGATAAACAGGCGATCAAAGTCTTCCTTTTTTGGATCGAACGCCAAAGGCTCTCCTGTCGGTTGCAACTGTTTCGGATCAAGCGTCAGGCCATTTCTGTTTTTAAAACCGTGCTGGCAAGACCATGCCGATGGTTTTGTTTATACCGTTGGCGTATTAACGTTATCAGTTTTTGCATATTTGTGATAGATTACGGAATGGTGTCTTGTATACATAAACGAGAAATCGTGTACAAAAAACGAGGAAGCAAGTCCTCGTTTGTCCGCTATATATGGGATATGGTGGAAAAATAGAGAGAGGAAATGATATGGGACGTTTTACGAACCCGCGCGACCTGTACTTTGGTGAGGGAGCGCGCCACGAGGTCAAGAACCTTGCAGGCAAGAGGGCAATTATCGTCTCCGGTGGCAGCTCGATGCGTCGTGGCGGCTTCCTGGATGACGTCGAGAACGACCTGAAGTCCGCAGGCTTTGAGGTTGCTCACATTGAGGGCGTCGAGTCTGACCCGTCCGTCGAGACGGTTATGAAGGGCGCTGCTCAGATGTCTGAGTTCCAGCCTGACTGGATTATTGCCATCGGCGGTGGCTCGCCAATCGACGCCGCGAAGGCAATGTGGATCAAGTATGAGTATCCTGAGACAACCTTTGAGGATATGTGCAAGGTCTTTGGCCTTCCCGAGCTCCGCACCAAGGCTCACTTCTGCGCAATTTCCTCTACTTCCGGCACCGCAACCGAGGTCACGGCCTTCTCGATTATTACCGACTATCAGAAGGGCGTTAAGTACCCAATTGCTGACTTCCAGATTACTCCTGACGTCGCTATTGTTGACCCCGAGCTCACCTATGGCATGCCCGTGAAGCTCGTTGCTCATACCGGTATGGACGCACTGACCCACGCTATCGAGGCATACGTCTCCACTGCAGCTTCCATGTTTACCGATGCAGACGCTCTGCACGCGATTCGCGAGATTGTCGAGTGGCTTCCAAAGTCTTACAAGGGCGACAAAGAGGCACGTCAGCACATGCATGAAGCACAGTGCATCGCCGGCATTGCATTCTCCTCAGGCCTTTTGGGCATCGTTCACTCCATGGCTCACAAGACCGGTGCCGCATTCTCCGGCGGACACATCATCCATGGTTGCGCCAATGCCATGTATCTTGGCAAGGTTATCCAGTTCAACGCTCGCGATGCCCGCGCTAAGACTCGTTATGCCTACATTGCCAAGGAGATTTTGCATCTTGAGGGCGAGACCGAGGACGAGCTCGTAGCTGCATTGGTCCAGAAGATTCGCGACATCAACGATTCTTTGGACGTTCCACAGGGCATCAAGAATTACGGTGAGGGCGGCACTAAGTCTGAGACCTCTATCATTGATGAGAAGGAGTTCTTCGAGAAGGCTCCCGAGGTTGCACGCCTTGCTATCGAGGATGCTTGCACCCTTTCCAACCCGCGTAAGCCTACGCAGGAAGAGATGGAGCAGCTGCTCAAGTGCGTCTACTATGACCTGCCTGTTGAGTTCTAAGATTCATTCATTTGAATGATGTAGATGCCGGCCCGGGTCGCGTTGTGCGGCTCGGGCTTTTTGATATAAAACGTTTCCCGTAAACGGCCAAAAAGATTCGTTCGCCGAAGAGTTGGCTGCTTTTTGCCTGCGAGACGTACAATATATGTTTGTGTTTGTAATGCACAGTGTTTATGCATTATGTTGGATACGCCGAGAAAACGAGGATACGACTTCGTGATGTCACTGAGTGCGTTGAGGTGTGGCGTAGCTAGACACAACGCAACGAGACTCGATCAAGATGTGGCTAAGGTATACATCAAAGTCGTACGTACAGGAGGAAACATGGAGCTCAATGGTCTTATCGATCACACGAATCTCAAGCAAAATGCAACGGCTGAGGACATTAAGAAACTTTGCGCAGAGGCCCGCGAGTACCACTTTAAGACGGTGGCAATAAATAGCTGCTGGACGACGCTTGCCCACAAGGAACTTGAGGGGTCCGGCGTTGGCATCACAACGTGCATCGGCTTTCCTTTGGGAGCCTGCTCAACGGCGGCAAAGGTGGCGGAAGCCAGGCAGGCCGTTGCAGACAAGACAACCGAGATTGACATGGTCATTAACGGCGGTCACCTCGTTGCCGGCGACGACGACTACGTTATAGCTGATATAAAAGCCGTTGTTGAAGCTGCGGGTACCATTCCCGTTAAGGTCATTCTTGAGTGCTGCCTTTTGAATGACGAGCAGATCGTGCGCGCCTGTAAGGATTGCCTTGCAGCCGGCGCTGCATTCGTAAAGACAAGTACGGGATTTAGCACAGGCGGCGCAACCGTCCACGACGTTCAACTTATGCGCGAGACCGTAGGCAACGCGTGTCAGGTGAAGGCTGCCGGCGGTATTCACACCAAAGACGAGGCGCTTGCAATGGTTGAGGCCGGAGCCGATCGCCTTGGTGTTTCAAGTGGCATTGCAATCGTTTCTGAGTAGCTTCTAAGTAAGATTTCGCCAAAACCACCATTTCACTTGAGGTTTAAGACAAGATAAAAAACACCGCCACCCTTATGAGTGGCGGTGTTTTGTCCTATATGTAGATATTTTGCAGGACGCTATGCAGAACTATATCTCAGGTCTTCTCGCCATATAGATTCCTGTCTGCATCGATCCTTGCCGTTATTACGCCTGCTTAAGCTTGCAAAGCTCAGCTGCGGTTTTTGCACCAAGGGCAACATTGTTAAAGACGAGCTGGATGTTTGCTTCAAGCGAATCATTGCCAGTGATTTCGGCAACTTTTGCCAAGAGGAACGGGGTTGTTTCTTTGCCGTGGATACCCTGTGCGGCTGCGTCCGTAAGTGCTTTCTCTATAGCGGCATCAATGACGGCCTTGTCCATCGAATATTCTTCAGGAATGGGATTTCCTACCAGCATTCCACCGGTAAGTCCCAACTCACGCTTGACGTGGAAAATCTCAGCCAGCTCACGCGGCGAGTCAACCCTGCGATCAACGCTAAAGCCACTCTTTCGCGTATAGAATGCAGGGAGTTCATCGGTCTGGTATCCAAGAACAGGAACGCCCTTGGTCTCAAGATATTCAAGTGTTAATCCAAGG
>ERZ773069.188-NODE-188-length-44095-cov-13.716349_pt1 | contig 44095 bp, 46 predicted proteins | sample MGYA00580619_ERZ773069 | MGnify/ENA primary metagenome ERZ773069 (study PRJEB29015, sample SAMEA2738007) | human oral metagenome | biome: human oral; feature: human-associated habitat; material: dental | place: China | collected 2108 ...
TGATAAAGTGGTAAAACAAACTTCAAAAAATACTATTGTTTATGCTGATTTAGGTTTAGGTAAAGAGCAAGTGAAAAAAGCAATAGAGCCAGTTATGAAGAAATATCAAGGAATAGAAGGTTTAGAGGATAAGGTAGATTTCCAAGAGACTCAAGCCTTAGAAACTTTAACTATAGATTACTCAAAAGCTAAGTTAAGTCAACTAAAAGGTATACCTGGTATAACTGTAAATGCTGAAGATGGACAAGATGTAAGTATGAAAAAATCAGAAGAATGGCTTAAGCAACAAGGATTCACTGAGAAAAAATAAAAATGTAGACCTCTCAATACAAGTGAGAGGTCTATTTTTTATAATATTTCCTTTTGTTTTATATTGTAGTGAAGGTAAGCATCGATAAAATCGATAATTTCTCCATCCATCACTTTATCTACGGTAGATACTTCATAGTTAGTTCTATGGTCTTTTACCATTGTATATGGAGTAAATACATAAGAACGTATTTGCGAACCCCAACCGATATCTTTTTGTTCACCACGAATAGATGCTAGCTCGCGTTCTTTTTCTTCTAATTCCAGTTGATGTAATTTTGACTTTAGGTTTTTCATCGCGAAGTCACGGTTTTTAATTTGGCTACGTTCTGCTTGAGATTGAACTACGATACCAGTAGGTAGGTGAGTAATGCGGACAGCAGAGTCTGTCGTGTTAATATGTTGTCCTCCAGCGCCTTGTGCACGATAGGTATCTATTTTTAAATCTTCTATATTAATCTCAATATTTGCTTCTTCATCAGAAAATTCTGGAATAACATCAATTGAGGCGAATGATGTGTGACGTTTGCCTGATGGATCGAAAGGAGAAATACGTACTACACGGTGAACTCCTTTTTCTCCTTTTAATAAACCATAGGCAAAATCACCTTCTATTTTTAATGTGGCAGACTTAACACCAGTAATATCTCCAGATTGATAGTTTAGATAACTGTATGTAAGTCCTTGTTTTGAGAAAAATCGCTCATACATACGAAGCATAATTTCTGCCCAGTCTGTAGCATCAGTTCCGCCAGCTCCTGCATGAATTTCTAAGATGGCAGTATTGTTATCATATTCTTCGGCAAATAATAACCTAAAGCTAAAATCTTCTACCTGTTGTTTCAAGTCGCGAACAGTTTCTATAAGTTCTTGATAAATTTCTTCATCATCTTCATCATTTAAAAATTCTACCATTTCTTTAGAGTGATTTAGATAGTCAATCATCGCACTAAATTCGTCAAGTTCTTTTTTTATACTTTTTGATTCAGTAACTAATGTACTAGCAGCCTCGCTATCATTCCAAAAATCAGCATCAAGCATCATATTTTCTATTTCAGCTACTCTTTGCTCTTTTTCTTCTATCTTTAATGAAGTTTTGAACTCTGATATTTGTTTATTTACTTCTTCCAATTCTTTTTTAAGTTCTATAAGTTCCAAATTTGTTTACCTCACTGTATTTCGTTTAATATTATACAAGAATTTCTCTGAATATACAAGAAAGCTGAGAATAAAAACTATTTTTGCTTATATAATAATTAGAAAAGCGTTCAAAAAATTAGACTATTAATTCTAACTTTTTAAACGCTAATAAATTGTTATTTTTTCTCTACGCCGCCAGCTTTTTTGATATTTTCCTCAACGTAGCTTAATTTTCTTTCTTCATCTAAAGAAGAACCTTTAAGATGTAGACGATCTTTATCTTTATCAAAATCTACTTTATCAAAATCTAAATCCCATGTAATTACTGCTTTGTCGTCTTTTTTTTCTACATTATATGTGAGACCTTTGATATCTTTATTTTGTTCATCAATTGATTTTTTGATAGATTCAAAAGCAGAATCGCTATCCATTCCAAGATCTTTAATATTAGATATAGTTTTTATCTTGTTTACAACATCTCCTTTATAAAAAATAGTTGTTTCATTTTCTTGACCATTTCCAAAAGTTGTAGTATATACTTTTGTTTTTTCACTAGAACATGCTGTAAGTAAGAATAGTGTTGCAAGTAATGGTGTAATTAATTTTAATATTTTTTTCATTTTTTTACCTCAATATAATTTGTATTATTTTTTCTCAGAAAAACCTTCTTTTTTAAGGTTATTTTCTACGTTACTTAACTTTCTTTCATTTTCAAGTGTAGCAGAACCTGATAGATGGATTCGTCCTCTATATGTTTCAAAATCTAGTTTATTGTAGTCAGTTTCAGTAGTAAGAACAATTTTTCCATCTTTAATTTCAGCAGAGCGCGTATAGCCATCGAAATTTGGTTTCTTTAAAAAAGCTTTTTTAGCTATTTCTAGTGCAGAGTCTAAGTTTGAAACATTATTATTTAGAGTTGAAACAGTAATAACTTTATTTACCGTATCGCCCTTATAATAAATAGTGAATACATGTTCTTGATTATTACTTGTTGCTGTATAAACTTTTGTCTTTTCCTTGCTAACACAAGCAGTTAATAATAGTGCAACAGATAAAAGTAAGGTACAGAATTTAAATATTTTTTTCATTATAACACCTCTCATTCTATTGTGTTAGTATCCATTATATCACACTAAAATAATAAGTGAAAATAATAAGTTAAAACGTTAATTTACTTTTTAACTTTAATTTAATTATATAAATTAAAATAACAAGAACAGTTATTTCAAGGTTTAATAGCATAAAAAACAAAAGTCAAAAAAAGTCAAAAAAACTTTTCGAAAATCTATTGACTTTTTTTGACTAAAATGATATATTAATAATGTGATTAGCACTTAGGTGTCTTGAGTGCTAAAATCACAAATGAAGATAGGTGATGAAAATGTTAATAGACAGACAAGTACTTATTCTTCAATCTATAGTAGAAAATTTTATAACTACTAATCAACCTGTTGGATCTAAGCAACTAGCTGAGAATATTGATTTTAGTTCAGCGACTATCAGAAACGATATGAGCAAACTTGAAAAAGAAGGGTTGATAAAGAAAACACATATTTCATCAGGGCGTGTTCCGTCGGAAAAAGGTTATCGTTATTATGTAGATTATATAAAAAAAGAATATGAACTTACTAATAATGATAATGAAAAATTAAAGGAACTTATAAGCGGTGATTATGTTTCAGAGGATAACTATTTAGAAAAAAATGCTATAATTTTATCTGATTTAACTGATTGTACGGCGGTTATACTCGCTCCGACAAAGACAGATAGGCGGATAAATAAAATAGAAGTTATACTCCTTAGTAGTAGAAGTATTCTTGTTATATTGATAACTAATATAGGAGAAGTTTTTCAACAAAACTATAAACTTGATGCAGATTTTACTGAAAATGATATAGCAGAGGTTAATAAACTTCTTCAAAGTTATTTTTATGATGTTGATATGGCAACAGCCCATGTAATTATCCACGGAGAGCTTGAGAAATATTTGAAAACTCGAGTTAATAATTATGACATGATAGTTGTTGCACTAAATAGATTACTTCAACATAAAATTAAGAAGACTGTAGCGTTGGGTGGTAAGTATAATTTATTAAAACAACCTGATATAGATAATGTAGAAAAATTAAAAGAAGTAGTATCGCTCTTAGAAGATGATAAAATAGTCGAATTGCTAGATAGTAGCATAGATGCTAATAGTTCAGATACTTGTATAAAAATAGGAAAGGAACTTGCATTAGATAATTTAGCAGATTTATCGCTGGTATCTAGTAAATATAATACATCAAAAGGTCAAGGTGTTATCGCCGTATTCGGACCGAAGAGAATGGACTATTCAAAAATTATGACACTAATTGGTTGTGTCAGAGATAATTTAAATAATAATTTGAAATAATTTAGGAGGTAGAGATGACTACTGAAGAAAAAAATGAAAATCTACAAGAAGAAGTAGTTGAAGAGAGTGTTGAAAATGCTGAAGAGACTGCAGAAGTAGTAGAAGAAAAAACAGCAGAAGAACTGCTTCAAGAAAAAATAGAAAAATTAGAAGAAGAGGTAAAAGCTTCTGAAGATAAATATTTACGACTTTATGCGGAGTTTGAAAACTTTAAACGTCGTAAAAATCAAGAAATTGAAACGAATAATATTTATAAAAGTCAAAAAGTTATTACAGAAATTCTACCAAGTTTAGATAATTTGGAAAGAGCATTACAAGTAGACAGCGATAATGAAGAAGTAAAAGCTCTTCGTAAAGGTGTAGAAATGGTCTACGAAGGAATATTAAATGCTTTAAAATCTGAAGGTGTAGAAGTAGTGGAAACTGAAAATGTTCAGTTTGATCCAAATATTCATCATGCGGTAATGCAAGGTGAAGAAAGCGATAAGGAAAGTGGAGTGATTTTAGATACTTTCCAAAAAGGATATAAATTAAAAGATAGAGTAATTCGTCCAGCAATGGTGAAAGTTAACCAATAGGCAGATGGATTAAAGATTAAATTAAGCAATTAGAAATTTTGTTAGAATAAAATTATTCTAACAAATAGACATGAATTTTTTGAATAAATTATAGAAAACGGAGGACAAAAATATGTCAAAAATTATTGGTATCGACTTAGGTACAACTTATAGTGCAGTAGCAGTTTTAGAAGGTGGGGAAGCTAAAATCATCCCTAACCCAGAAGGTAACAGAACAACTCCTTCTGTAGTAGCGTTTAAAGGTGACGAAATTCAAGTAGGGGAAGTAGCGAAACGTCAAGCAATTACTAACCCAAATACAGTAATGTCAATCAAACGTCACATGGGGACAGATTATAAAGAAAATGTAAATGGTCGTGACTATTCTCCACAAGAAATTTCAGCTATGATTTTACAAAACTTAAAAGCAACAGCTGAGGCTTATCTTGGAGAAAAAGTTAGCAGAGCGGTAATCACAGTACCTGCATACTTCAACGATGCTCAACGTCAAGCAACAAAAGATGCTGGTAAAATCGCTGGATTAGAAGTAGAAAGAATTATTAACGAACCGACAGCAGCAGCGCTAGCTTATGGTTTAGATAAAACAGATGTTGATCAAAAAGTATTAGTATTTGACCTTGGTGGTGGTACATTCGACGTATCTATCCTTGAATTAGGAGATGGTGTATTTGAAGTATTAGCTACATCAGGAGATAACCTATTAGGTGGAGATGACTTTGACCAAGCTATTATCGATTACTTAGTAGCAGAATTCAAAAAAGAACAAGGTATCGATTTATCACAAGATAAAATGGCAATGCAACGTCTTAAAGATGCAGCAGAAAAAGCTAAAAAAGATTTATCTGGTGTAACATCAACTCAAATTTCTCTACCATTTATCTCTGCAGGAGCTAATGGACCAGTTCACTTAGAAAATACTTTAACACGTGCTAAATTTGATGAATTAACTCGTAATTTAGTAGAAAAAACTTTAGTACCAACTCGTCAAGCATTGAGTGATGCTGGGCTTAACCCAAGTGAAATTGACCAAGTAATATTAGTAGGTGGATCTACTCGTATTCCAGCTGTTCAAGAAGCAATCAAAAAAGAAATGGGTAAAGAGCCTCACAAAGGAGTAAACCCAGACGAAGTAGTAGCTATGGGTGCTGCTATCCAAGGTGGAGTTATTACAGGGGATGTTAAAGACGTAGTATTATTAGACGTTACACCTTTATCATTAGGTATCGAAACTATGGGATCTGTAATGACAGTATTAATTCCAAGAAATACTACTATTCCAACATCTAAATCTCAAGTATTCTCAACTGCAGCAGATAACCAACCAGCTGTTGATATCCATGTGCTTCAAGGTGAAAGACCAATGGCATCTGATAACAAAACATTAGGAAGATTCCAACTTTCAGATATACCACCAGCACCACGTGGAGTACCTCAAATCGAAGTTACATTTGATATCGACAAAAATGGTATCGTTAATGTTACAGCAAAAGATTTAGGTACACAAAAACAACAAAAAATTACTATTGAATCTAGTAGTTCATTAAGTGATGAAGATATCGATAGAATGGTTAAAGAAGCAGAAGCTAATGCTGACGCTGATGCTAAACGTAAAGAAGAAGCTGATATTCGTAACGAAGCGGATCAACTTTCATTCCAAGCTGATAAAGCGATAGAAGAAGCAGAAGGAAAAGTAGATCAAGCTTTAATCGATACAATCAAAACAAAAAATGAAGCTCTAAAAGAAGCTATTAAAAACAACAACTTAGAAGAAATCAAAGCGGCAAAAGATGATTTAAACAAAGCTGTTCAAGAAATGACAATGAAACTTTATGAACAAGCTAATGCTGCAGCAGGAGCTCAAGGAGCAGATGCAGGAGCAACTTCATCAAAACAAGATGATGATACAATTGATGCAGATTTCACTGAGAAAAAATAATAAAATATAAAGTAAAAGAGGGGAGCTGGACTTAGGTTCGCTCCCTAATTTGAAATTATAGGAGAGGTAATAATGGCTAAAAGAGATTATTATGAAGTGCTTGGTCTTAGTAAAGGAGCAAGTGCAGCAGAAATAAAAAAAGCATATCGTAAGCTATCAAAACAGTATCATCCGGATATAAATAAAGAGGAAGGTGCTGAAGAAAAATTCAAAGAAATCACAGAAGCATATGAAGTTCTAAGTGATGACAATAAAAAAGCTCAATATGATCAATTCGGCCATGCTGCTTTCGGTAATGGAGGTCAAGGAGGCTTCGGTGGAGCAGGAGGCTTTGGTGGAGGATTCCAAGGGTTCTCTGGTGGATTTGATGATTTGGGAGATATCTTCTCAAGTTTCTTTGGAGGAGGCGGTGGACGTCGTAATCCTAATGCTCCACGTCAAGGTGAAGATTTACTTCATAGAATGCATATTAGTTTTGAAGAATCTGTTTTTGGTACGAAAAAAACTATTAAACTTCGCAAAGATGTAGAGTGCGATCATTGCCATGGAACTGGAGCGAAAGATAGTTCATCTGTTACTACTTGTCAAAGATGTCATGGAACTGGACAAGAAGCTGTTATTCAAGATACGCCATTTGGAAGAATGCAAAGTCAAAGAACATGCTCAGAATGTCAAGGGCGTGGTAAAATTATAAAAGACAAATGTGCTCATTGCTTTGGTAAAGGATATAATAACCGTGAAGTAGAGTATGAAGTAGAGATTCCAGCAGGTATCAGTTCTGGTCAACGTGTTCGCCTTCAAGGTAAAGGTGGTGCAGGAGAAAATGGAGGTCCAGCAGGTGATTTATTTATCGAAGTAAGTGTGCCTGAGGATTCATATTTCCACAGAGAAGATGATGATATCTACACAAAATTAACATTATCACCAGCACAAGCTGCTTTAGGAACAAAAATAGATGTTCGTACTTTAACAGGAGAGATTGAATTGACTGTTCCCGCAGGAACGCAACATGGAAGAAAATTCCGCTTAGCAGGAAAAGGTGTAAAAAATGTTATGGGTTATGGTCAAGGGGACCATTATATTGTAGTATCAATCGAGATTCCTAAAAATCTTTCAACACGTGAAAGAGAACTATATATGCAGCTTGCAAAGTTAAAAAATGAAAAAGTAAATGAAGATGAGAGCTTTTTAGATAAAGTAAGCAGAAAAGCTAAAGATTTATTTGACTAAAATAATAAACCTTAAGTAGAAGAAAACTAACCTTTAGAGTTTAGATTATATAGATTTTTGAAGGTAGTTTAAAATACTTGAGGTTTTTTAATTTTTATTAAATTCATTTGAATTTTTTGAAAATCCCTAGTAAAATAGTATATGAAAAGCATAGTGGATTAAATTTATTGAAAAGGAGAATAAAATGTTTATTAGTGAATTTAAAACAGATCAAGAAGTTAGTATGTTCTTCTTATTAGATAATGTGGTAAGAGGTATTGCAACTAGCGGGAAACCTTATTTAACATTATATTTAAAAGATAAGACAGGAAGTATTGATGGGAAAATTTGGGAAGTAAAGGACGAAGATACTGATAATTTAAAACCAGGGAATATGGTTTTTATAGATGGAACGGTGTTAGATTATCGAGGAAAGTTACAACTTAAGATAAAAAACTATCGTATGGCTGTAGAAAATGATGAAATAGATATCCAAGATTACATTCAAACGGCACCTATTCCTAAAGAAGTTATGATAAGTGAACTTAATCAGTTTTTAAAGGAAATAGGTAATCAAAAGCTAAAAGCTGTCACGATAGAACTTTTAAATAAATATAAAAAACAGTTTGTTAGTTATCCAGCGGCGAAATCTATGCATCATGATTTTTATTCAGGCCTTATTTATCACACTACAACGATGTTGAAAGTAGCTAAGGCGTTGTTAGAGATTTATCCATCATTAAATAAAGATTTATTATACAGTGGGATAATTCTTCATGATTTAGGTAAAACTATTGAGTTAAGTGGACCTATCGGGACGTCATATACATTAGAAGGAGAATTGCTAGGTCATATAGTTATTATGAGTGACGAAGTAGCAAAAACTGCTGACAAGCTTGGTATAGATGGGGAAGAAATTATTTTACTACGTCATATTATTTTGGCGCACCATGGTAAGTATGAATTTGGTTCTCCAAAGTTACCGATGATAAAAGAAGCGGAGATTATCAATTTTATCGATAATATAGATGCTCGTATGATGATGTTTGAAAAAAATCTGACTAACGTTGAACCCGGAACATTTAGTGATAAATTATTTGGTTTAGAAGGGCGTCATTTCTATGTACCGACTTTTGATAAAGAAGAATAATTATTCTCTTGTCAATAGTAATACTGCAAACTAGGAAGTATAAAAAATGATTAGTGAAAATGATAAAATTGCCTTAGTAGTGTGTTCTAATGGCAAAAAAATAGAAGACAGAGCACGATTAGAACAGCTAGAAGTAGTATTAAAAGAAATGAGCTTAGTTCCTGTTTTTAGTAGTTATATTTATGAGAACAAATTCGGAAGAAGTGCTTCAGCCAAGTGGCGAGCAGATGAACTTATGAAATTTTATGAAGATGATAGTATAAAAGCTATTTTTGATATTTCTGGTGGAGATCTCGCTAATGAGGTACTTGATTACTTAGATTATGACATTATTCGCAAGAAGAATAAACCATTTTTTGGATATAGTGATTTAACGACTGTTCTTAATGCTATAACAACAAAAACTCAACAAGCAACATATCTATATCAAATTATGAATATAATTGATAATGTAGAAAGACGTGCTGATTTTGAGAAAACATTACTGGATAATAAAAGGGATTTAACTGATATTTCTTGGCGCTTTCTTCAAGGAGAAAGTATTGAGGGAATTGTAGTTGGTGGAAATATTAGGTGTTTTTTAAAACTTGCTGGGACAGAATATTTTCCAAATCTGGATAATAAAGTTTTGTTTTTAGAAGGAATGAGCACTACGATTGAGGGGCTAATTACTCTTTTAACACAGTTAAAGCAAATAGGAGTTTTTAACAAAATATCAGGATTATTATTAGGAACATTTACCAAAATAGAACAGAATTTGCAGAACGAAGATATTTATGAGATATTAAAAGATTTTGTTCCTGAAAATATTCCTATCGCAAAAACTACTGAAGTAGGCCATAGTAAAGATTCTAAAATTCTTGTTATCGGGCAAAAAATAAAACTATAAAATTAAAAAGCTTTTAAAGAGAAGTATATCTTCCTTTGAAAGCTTTAATTTTATAGAGTTTTTAATAACAGATTTTTCTCAAAAAATCTTAAAGTTTATACCATTTAGAAATAGCTTGAGTACCGTTAGTGTTACGAACTTCTTCTTCAAGTTCATTATAAACTTCATAAGCAGTTTCTAAACCTGGCAATTTGATATTTATTTTTTCACATTCTTCTAGAGCAAGGCGCATATCTTTTATAAAGTGATGAATAAAGAATCCCGGTTTGAAATCACCTTTTAGAATACGTGGGCCATAAGAAGTCATAGAAAAACTTCCACCTGAACCAGTAGAAACAATGTTGAAGAAATCATCTAAATTAAGTCCTACTTCTTTTGCAAATTTGAAGCTTTCAGCTACTGAAATCATTGTAGTAGCAATAGCGATTTGGTTTGCAAGTTTTGTATATTGCCCTTTGCCAGCTTCACCAAAATATGTGATGTTTTTCCCGAAGTTTTTCACTAGAGGTAAAACAGTTTCTTCGAAAACTTTTTTGTCACCACCGGCCATAATAGATAGAGTACCATTTTTTGCTCCAATATCACCACCTGTAACAGGTAAGTCTAATGCAGCGGCACCAACTTTTGCGAATTCTTCACTTATTTTTTTTGCTAATGTAGGAGAAGATGTAGTCATATCCACAAAAACTTGTCCTTCTTTTGCAGTTTTTATTAGACCATTTTCTCCAAGATATACTTCTTCAACATCTTTAGGATACCCGACCATAGAGAAGATAACATCAGCATTAAGTGGAGCATCTTTTACTTCTTTTAGTAAGGTAGCACCACGTTTAACTAAACCGTCAGTTTTAGACACAGTTCTGTTGTAAACAAACAGTTCATGACCAGCATCTAACAAATGTCCTGCCATGCTTTCTCCCATAACACCAATACCAATCCATGCAATTTTCATAATTCGCTCCTCCGTTTATAAATTACTGTTTATTTTATTATACCATAAGCTCTGTAAGCGTTCTACTGAAATATAATAAGAAATAAAAATAAGTGATGTATCAAACGCAAACTATATAAAATGATATAACTTATGATATAATATTTGAGACAGAGAAAATTTTTAGGAGGCAGTAGTGAATAAAAGTAAACTAAAAGAATTTTTCTTATGCACAAGACCACATAGTTATCCAGCATCAGTAGCACCGGTTCTAGTTGGAACGACATTTGCTTTAGGTTATAATGTGCAATTTTCGTATTTGAAATTTATTTTATTTTTAGTAGCATGTCTATTAATACAAGCTGCAACAAATTTATTTAATGAGTATTATGATTATAAAAAAGGTCTGGACAAAATAGATTCTGAAGGGATTTCTGGCTCGATAGTTAAAGGACATTTAAGCAGTAGAGAAGTTATGCAAGGGGCTATATTGTTGTATTTCTTGGCTTTTGTTTTAGGAATTGTTTTAACTATGCTAACTAGTTATTATATTTTAATAATTGGGCTTATTTGTATGCTGGCTGGCTACTTTTATACTGGTGGTAGTTATCCGATAGCTTATTCGCCATTTGGTGAGATTGTTTCAGGATTTTTTATGGGTACGGTTATAATTGCTTTATCGTTTTATTTTCAGACGGAATATATTAATCTCGATATAATAATTGTCTCACTGCCACTATTTCTAATGATAGGAGCGATACTTCTAGCAAACAATATTAGAGATTTAGAAAATGATAAAGTTTCTGGAAGAAGAACGTATGCAATATTAGTAGGTAGAGAATGTGCGATTAAATCATTAGCTATAGGTATAAGCATTATGTATATATTAAATATTATTTTTGCCTTTACTAAGTTAGGTAGTTTATTTAATTTATTAGTGTTGCTTACTATTCCATTAGCGCTTAAAATAATAAAAGGTTTTAGAAGAAATACTGACAAAAAAATGATGGCACCATTTATGGTTCTTACGGCCAAATTGACTATTTTTGTAGGATTTATTATGGCGCTTGCTAATATATTAAAATTTATATTGTATTAAAAAAAATACCAAATAATGTCAACATTTTTTGTTGACATCTTAGGATAAAAGATATATAATAAATAATGTGTTTATGAGGTGATATTTAATGAAATGGTTAAGATCTTCGTTATTCAAAAATAATAGCGATACTTTTATTTTTGAAGAAAAAATAAATGTTAAAGTAGAACACTATGATAACTCTTTAAAAGATATTAGAGATGTTGTTGTGAGTGGAGTATTAACTCGAGGTGGCCAAGATAAAATATATGTCAGCTTAAAGATTAATGGTACTTTTGAGATGATTTCTGGGAAAACACTTAAAGATGTAGTTATCCCATTTGAAATCGAAGAAAAAGAAGAATACATTGATAAATCTGTTTTTGCAGATGAAGATGCATTCGATGTTAGTCTTATGGACATGTATATTGACTTAGCACCTTTAGTAAATGAGCTTATAATTTTGAATATACCAATTACATCGTCATTAGATGATGAAGAGGCAGAACTTGTTTCTGGAAAAGATTGGGAACTCCTTTCTGAAGAATCTTTAACTAGTGTTAAAGAAGAAACAAAAGAGTCACCATTCGCAGCTCTTAATGGTTTATTCAAAGAATAGTAAGAATTATTTAAAATAATTGGAGGAAATTAACTATGGCAGTTCCTTTTAGAAGAACATCAAAAACAGCTAAAAGAAAAAGAAGAACTCACAAAAAACTATCTGCACCATCAATCACTATCGATGCAGCAACTGGTAACTACGTAATGGGTCACCGCGTTGATAGAAAAACTGGTATGTACAAAGGTAGACAAGTTCTAGACGTTAAATAATTTAAATATTACCAAACCCTAAGGAGGTGTCCTTAGGGTTTTTTTTATATTGAAAATTAAATTATTAATAATTTATCTTGTTTACTAATATTCATGGGAGAAAATAAGATAGCTAGAAAAAAGGTTGATTCCTAAGTCCCTAAAATAAATCTGAATGTGAACCAGTACGAGCAGCAGTTAATATTAATTTTTCGCTAGATACAGTGTAAATTAGTAGCCAGTCTGGTTCAATATGACATTCTCTAAAACCTTTGTAATTACCAACAAGTGCGTGATCTCTATACTTTAAAGGTAGAGGTTCTTGTTTTTGAAGGGTGTCTAGAACAAATTTTAATGAGTTTAAGTTTAACCCTCTTTTTTTTATTCGTTTCAAATCTTTTCTAAATTGAGTTGTGGTAATTAAAGTTAGCATAGACTATTCCTCGGAGTCAATACTATCAAAAAGGTCTGTTGCTGAAGAATATGTTTTAGTTTTAATTTTACCATCAATAATATCTTTTGCTTCTTGTATTGCAGCCAGTGTTTCTTTATTAAAATTAGGTTGTACAATAGGAAAAGGAAATCCACCGTTCATAATTGCTGTGTTTAAAAATATATTAATAGCATCTGTTACTGAAATACCAAAGCTAGAAAATAGTGATTCAGCTTCGGCTTTAGTTTCAGGTTCGATACGTAGATTGATGTTTGCTGTCTTTGCCATATAAAAAACCTCCTTATATAATTTAATTGTATATCAAAAGTTAAACAAATGCAATACGTATTTAGAATTTCTAAAGAAAAATTAGGAAAGGTAAGTTAATTAGAGATATAACAAATGGGAGTGACTCAAAAATCGCGATTTCTTAAGAAATAAGATTTTTGAGGCCCCCCATTAAGTTATGATATTAATCTAAGTAGCCTAATTTTTTAATTAGTTCTGCTGTTAGAACAGCACCACCTGCAGCTCCACGAAGTGTATTGTGAGATAGTCCTACAAATTTGTAGTCGAACAGATTATCTTCGCGTAGACGTCCTACTGTGATTTGCATTCCTTTTTCGTTATCACGGTCTAAAACAGGTTGAGGGCGATCGTTTTCTTCATAGTATTTAATAAATGGAGTAGGTGCTAATGGTAGTTCATGTTTAGAAATTTCAGGTACATGTTTTTTAATTTTTTCAATTAAAGTCTCTAGCCCTGGATTATTTTCTAAGTTGAATGATACACAAGCAAGGTGTCCATCAAGCACTGGAACACGAATACATTGAGCTGATAAATTCATAGAGTTATCAGGAACAATTTTGCCATCAACTACCTTACCGAAAATTTTAAGTGGTTCTTTTTCACTTTTTTCTTCTTCTCCACCGATATAAGGAATGATGTTTTCTATCATTTCTGGCCATTCGTTAAAAGTTTTTCCGCTTCCCGAAATTGCTTGATAAGTACAGATTGAAGCTTCTTTAACTCCGTATTCTTTAAGTGCGTTAAAGATTGGAACATAGCTTTGGATTGAGCAGTTAGGTTTTGTTACTATAAATCCTTTTTCAGTTCCAAGACGTTTTCTTTGAGCTGGAACAACATCAAGGTGTGCTGAGTTGATTTCTGGAATAATCATCGGCACATCATCTTTATTTCTATTTGCTGAGTTATTAGATACAACCACTACTTCGCGTTTAGCGTAATCTTCTTCAAGTTTGATTAATGCTTCTTTGTCTAAGTTGATTGCACAAAATACCATGTCGATACCATCAGCAACTTCATCAATTTTATATAAGTCTTCTACCAGTAATTCTTTTGCATATTCTGGAATAGCTTGGTCTAGTTTCCAGCGTCCGTCCATTAGTTCTGCGTATTTTTTTCCTGCAGAACGAGGTGATGCTGCTAATTTTACAACATCAAAGTATGGATGATTTTCTAATAATAGTAATAGGCGTTGACCTACCATTCCTGTTGCTCCTAATACAGCTACTTTTGATTTTTTCATTATAATTTCTCCTTTATATCGAATAGTTTTTTGAAAAACTCTTTTTGAAATAGATTAATCTATTACTAGAGTTCCTTTTGTATCTACTTTTAATAGTATAGGTTGCCATTTATACTCAAGTTTGGCAAGTTCAGTTTTAATTTTTTCTATATTATTTTCATCAGCAACTATATTCATAAGTGTTGAGCCACTTCCTGAAATAAAGAATGCTGCACTATCTATTTTTTGACAGATATTACGTACTTTATCATATTCATGAATAATTTCTTTACGATATGGTTCATGAATCTTATCTCCCATAATTTTTTTTAGTAAGGGAAGATTATAAGTTTCAAATGCTTTAATTACTGCACCTAAACGTGATAGTGAGTACAATGCATCTTTTAGTAAAATCTCTTTTGGCATAACTTTACGAGCTTCTTCTGTTGAAGTTTCAAAGTTTGGAATAAGTGCTAAAAAGTTAAAGCGTTCATCTACATTGTAAGTAACGGTTATAGCCTCGTTATCATCAGTTGTGCAAGAAGCGCTTAAGTTACCAAAGATTGCTGGTGATACATTATCAGGATGTCCTTCAATCTCGTTCGCTATAGTAAAGATTTCTTGTCTATCTATTGGTGTATTTGTAAGTAAGTATGCTCCATAAATACCTCCAATAACACAAGTTGAACTACTACCCAAACCACGTGAAATAGGGACATCATTTTGAATAGAAATTTTCACGCCAGAAATATTCTTTCCAAGTCTATCTAATGTGAAAAGAAATGATGTATAAACTAAATTGTTTTTGTTAGCGAAGCGTTCTTCAAACCCAACGAATTCGACACCATCTTCTAGCAATTCAAAGTCAAAGGTTGTGTAAAGATTTAATGCAATACCCAAGCTATCAAAGCCACAACCAACATTTGCCGATGTAGCAGGTACTCTTACTTTTGCCATTATAGTTCACCTAATTTCTCTAATATGTATTTTTTCATATCTTCTTTATTAATTACATCTTTATGTCTAATTTCTTTTTTATCTAAACCTTGTAGATTTTCAGGAATATCTACTTTAGTTTGTTCGTGTAATTTTTCCATTAAAGTAAATTCATCTTCGTTAGAAGGAGTGTTTAATGAAGAATATACACTTTCTGTGAATTTGTATGGAGATGCTGTTGACAAGACGATACTAGCATGATTTTTATCCAAATTGTCTAATAATACTTTATAAGCAACAGCGGTATGTGTATCAAGTAGATAATTATCTTTATCATATATTGCCTTGATAATTTCTTTTGTATCTTCGTCGGTAGTATATCCTGCTTGGAATTTTTCTTTTATAATAGAAAGAATTTCTTGTGTAACTTCGAAACGTCCAGTTTCTTTTAAGTCTTTCATAAGACGTGCTATATATTCATTATCACGGCCACTTACATAGTAAAGTAGTCTTTCCAAGTTACTTGAAATAAGAATGTCCATACTTGGCGAAACGGTTTTAAGGAAGTCTCGATTTTTATCATATACGCCTGTAGTTAAAAAGTCGTATAATACGTTGTTATTGTTACTTGCACAAATTAGTTTATTAACAGGTAAGCCTATTTGCTCTGCGTAGTAACCAGCTAAAATATTACCAAAGTTTCCGGTAGGTACTACGAAATTCACTTTATCACCTAGGTTTATTTTCTTATTATTAACTAGATCAAGATACGCCACTACATAGTAAACTACTTGAGGAATAAGTCGACCGATATTGATTGAGTTTGCACTAGATAGTTTTATATTTTTTTCTAGTAGTTGTTTTTTGAACTCATTATCTACAAATAATTCTTTAATACCACTTTGAGCATCATCGAAGTTTCCATGAATGGCACAAACTTTTGTATTTTTTCCTTCTTGTGTTTGCATTTGAGTCTTTTGAACTACACTTACTCCGTCGTTAGGGTAGAATACCATGATTTTTGTTCTGTCTACATCTTTGAAACCTTCTAATGCAGCCTTACCAGTATCTCCACTTGTTGCCGTTAAGATAAGTATGTCATTTTTATCGTTAACTTTTGTTAAGGCTGTTTTAGTAAGTTGTGGTAAAAGTGATAATCCAACATCTTTGAAAGCACTTGTTGGCCCTTTAAATAGCTCAAGAACATGTGAATCGCTTAATTCTACTAATGGTGTAATTTTTTCATGAGAAAATTTTCCACGATAGGCATTTTCCACACAATTTTTAATTTCTTCATCTGTAAAATCAACAAAAAGTTTTACTACAGCTTCTGCTACTTGATAATAATTTTTGTCTATTAAGTTGTTTAAATCTAATTTTTTTTCTCCTAGATTTCTTAAAACAAATAAACCACCTTCTTCGCTAAGTCCTTGAAGAATGGCTTCACTAGGATTTATTTTCCTATTTCTATTTCTCGTACTTTCGTAAAACATATAAAATCTCCTTGCTTTATCGTTGTATATATGATACAATGTTCTTTGTAAAAATACAAGTGTTTTTTTTAAAAAGAACATAAAAAATTATATAACATTAATTGTACACTAAATTTTATAATAAAAACAGCAGAAAGTTGTAAAATGCTATAGTTTTTATTGTATAAAAACTATATAATTATAGGTAAATAATTTTTCTTTAAAAATGGAGTAGAGTTTTAATTAATGCTGCTTAAAATTTAGTTAGAAAATTTTTGGGAAGAGAGGAAGAATATTATGAAAATAGCGATATTAGGATACGGAACAGTTGGTAGTGGTGTATATGATATTATTACTAACGGTAAAACAGCGGAATTAAAAAATATTGAAGTAAAAAGTGTCTTTGTGAGAAGTCGTGATAAGATGCATTTAGCAACAGATGATTACAATGAAATTATAGAAGATAATGAAATTTCTGTTATTGTTGAGTGCTTAGGTGGAATTAATCCAGCTTATGAGTTTATTAAAAAAGCATTAGAAAATAAAAAGCATGTCGTTACTGCAAATAAAGCAGTAGCTGCGAAGTATTTGGACGAGTTTTTAACATTAGCAGAAGAAAATAATGTGAAATTTATTTTTGAAGCAAGTGTTGGTGGTGGTATTCCGTGGTTAGTTAATTTGGAAAGAACACGTCGTGTTGATGTAATCAAACGTGTTTATGGAATTTTTAACGGAACTAGCAATTACATTTTAGATAATATGTATAGAAATAATGCAGAATTTGCTTCTACACTAAAAACTGCACAAGAGTTAGGTTACGCAGAAGCTGATCCAAGTGCTGATATTGATGGTGGGGATGTTGTTAACAAAATAATTTTAAGCAACGCTTTGGCTTTTGATATCCATATAGATAATAATTTTCCAACATATTCTATGAGAAATATTGTGAAAAATGACATAGATTACTTGAAAAAATATGATTATGCGGTTAAGTATATCGGTGAGACTAATGTAGAAGATAATAAATATGAAACTTCTGTTATGCTATCTATTTTCGGTAAAGATTCTCAAGAAGCAGCTGTGCCACTTAATAATAATATTATAACGTTAGATGGTTCATTTATTGGTGAATTGAAGTTCTTTGGACAAGGTGCCGGCAAACTTCCAACTGGTAATGCGATTGTACAAGATATAGTAGATATTTATTTAGATGTGCCAAGAAAAGATATGGTTATAAAAAATGAATTAAGTTATTCAGACGAAGTTACTAAGAAAAAATATTTGATTAGAACAGAAGAAAAGCTTAATAGTGAATTAATAGAAAAAGAAGAACAATATGAAGGAAGCTTCTATATAGAAACTAAAGAAATTACATTAAAACAGCTTAAATCTTTAGTAGCAGAAGTAGAAGCTAAAGATGAGAAATATTTAGTAGCAAAATTCCACTAATAATTATTTTAATAAAAGATAGTTTATGAGGGATATGCAAGAAATTGTAACTTTGAAGAGGAGATAAGATGGTAAAAGTAGCGAAATTTGGTGGTAGTTCGGTAGCTAGCGCTGAACAGTTTAAAAAGGTTAAAAATATAGTAGGATTAGATGATGCACGTCGTTTTGTAGTAGTAAGTGCGGTAGGAAAGGCAAATAAAGAGGATAATAAAGTTACAGATTTATTATATCTTTGCTATGCACATACAAAATATAATATTAACTTCGATAATATTTTCAAGATGATAGAAGATAAGTTTATAGGCATTAAAGAAGAGCTAGGACTTAATTTTGATATAGAAGGAGAACTAGCGAAGTTAAAATCAGAAATTGGTAAAGGTATTGATGAAGAGTATTTGGTTAGCCGTGGAGAGTATTTGACAGGGCTTTTAATGGCTGAATACTTGGATTATCATTTTGTTGATGCAAAAGATTTAATTTTCTACAATTATCAAGGTGAGATTGATTTTCCAAAAACACAAGAGGCGTTTGATAAAATTGTTAGGGAGTACGACAGAGTTCTTATTCCAGGGTTTTATGGTAGTCTTCCAAATGGAGAAGTGAAGATAATGACACGTGGCGGGGGAGATGTTAGTGGAGCTATTATAGCAAATATTGCCAATGCAAAAGTTTATGAAAACTGGACAGATGTTTCTGGTATTTTGATGGCAGATCCTCGTATTATTTCTAATCCACATGAAATCAAGGTGATTAGTTATTCAGAACTTCGCGAATTATCATATATGGGAGCAAGCGTGCTACATGAAGAAGCAATTTTCCCGGTTCGTGATAAAGATATTCCTATCCAAATTAAAAATACAAATGCCCCTCATGTTGAAGGAACAATTATTAGTGACAACAAACAAATCGGAGATAAACAGATTGTTACGGGAATTGCAGGGAAAAAAGATTTTTCAATTATAACAATTAAAAAGCATCATATGGCTAATGAAGTGGGCTTAATCGCGAGAACGTTGAAAATCTTTGAAGACTTTAATGTTAGTATTGAGCATATTCCAAGTGGAATAGATTCATTCTCGGTTGTAGTAGAGACTAGTAATATACGTCCGTTTATCTATGAGCTTGTTGCAAAAATAAAAAGCATTATAAAACCTGATGAAATAAATGTTACTCATGATATTTCGTTAATTGCGACAGTAGGGGAAAATATGAAAAATTCTAAAGGATTATCTGGGCGTTTATTTAAAGCATTAGGAGAAGCGGGTGTAAATATCGCACTAATTTCACAAACTAACGATGAGATTAATATTATTGTCGGCGTTCATAATAGTGACTATGAAAAAACAATAAATACTATATATCAAGAATTTAAATAAAGTTTCAAACTTCCTAACTAGATTTAGTTGGGAAGTTTTTTTGAACGTGATATAATGAAAAAGTAGAGATTATTAAAAAATTATTGAACTTTGCGAGGAAGATTTTATGAAAATATTACAAATACTTTGTCATCCGGATTATGATAATAACAATAGAATAGCTAATTTATTAGCAAATCTTGGAGATGAAGAACTTAGAAAAAATAATTTTACAGATATTGAGACTTTAAACTTATACGATCCAGAATGCTATATTCCTATAATGGATAAAAATATGTTTAATTATGATGGCAAGGAGCTAACTAAAGGCGAGAAAAAAGATAAACTTCGTCAAAAGGAACTGCTTAAACAGTGGAAAAATGCAGAAGCTATTTTTATTTATATGCCGCTTCATAATTTTAATGTAGTGTCGAAATTTAAAGATTATATTGATAATATTATGATAGTTAATGAAACTTTTAAATGTGAAGTAGAAACAATGTTAGGTCTGGATAATCCTGATAAGCAGGTTACGTTTATTTTAACTAGTGGAGGGGAATTTGATAGTCATATACAATATGTTAATCTAGATTTCACAGTTCAATATGTTCGTGGAATACTGAGCCTTTTAGGTATTGAAAAAATGAAGTTAATTCGTGTTCAAGGTCTGGACTTAGCTCATAATAACAAAGATTCAATAGTAGAGAAATCAAAAGAAGAACTAAAATCTTGGATAGCTGAATTTTCAAAGAAAAATAATTAGATTTAATTTGTAAGGAGGAATAATAGTGAACGGACAAATGTTTCAAATTGCAGGACTAGTGGCAGCAGCTAAGAATGCACTGCAAAGTAATAACCAAATTAAATATAATCCAGAAAAATATGTAAATAGCATTAGCTTCAAATTTTTAATTTTAGGAACAGAAGATTATATTGCATATAATTCATCGGAGTGGTTTGAAAAATTAAAAGAATTTGGTCTAGTAGACATAAAATTACTTTGTCCAATTTCTGTAAAAGATAGAAGTATTTTAGGTTTTTCTAATACTACGCAAAGTTCAATTCTTTGCTTTTTTGAAAATGGGAAGGTAACGTATTTTATACCAAATTGGGAATTTGATAATAAACATCAACAATGGAATATTATGTATAAGGAGTACGAGTGGACTAATCCACCGGAAGGCAAACCCCGTTATGAGAATAACAGTGATTCGTTTAGAAAGGTGTTACTTCAGATTAAAGATTTGGCTGCAAAAATAGATTGTGAAAATTTTGCTAATATTTTTGAATTTGCAATACAAAGTTTGGATGGAAAAAATGAAGGAATAGATAAGGAGTATGGTTTGGAATTACCCCAAATCCCATCACAAAATCTAAAACTTTTTGAAGCTGCGAGTCGAGCAGATGTTTTTGGCGCTATGGGATCTTGGAATGACAGTCCACCATATATGGCTCAGAATAAAGGGTTAGAGGAAGAATATGATATTTTATCTGATGAACTATTAAAAAATATTCGCTTAGCAATTTTATATTCTATTAATGAATGGTAATTATGTTTTGAAAATGTAATTAATCGTTAACTAGTCTAGTAGTTATGGAGGATAGATAAGATGAATTTACTGGAGAATATTAGAGCAAATAAAGAATTAAATGAACTTCTTATGAGAGAATGTGATATTTATTTTTACAAGGAAGAACAAGAGATTGAGTTTTCAGGTAATAATGAAGTGTATTCTCTTGGGTGCATGGCATTTGCTCAAGATGGAACTGGAAGCGAGTATGTTTTTCTTGAAGATGGCAGTATCGGCTTTATAAGTAGTGAGGGTAAAGTAGGAAGAGTAGCAGAGAGTTTGGAGGATTTATTAACTTTTTTAATACACGTAGGATGTATTTCTGATTTTAGTTGTAAATATATTTATAAAAAAGAACAGCTATTAGAAGTTTATTGCAATGGCTATCTTTCAAGAGTTCGTACGAGTTATAAAGATAAAAATGAGGATTGGGATAAAACCCGTGGAGATATTGCAAATAAATTAGGACTTTCTTTTGAGCCAGATAAGTTGAGTAGGTTAGCAATGGCGTTTTATAAATCTGCAAGTAGAGAACCAATTTTTTCTTGCAAATATGCAGATGACGAGGATGAATATATTTGTGATTCTGTACTTTCAGATATGGTAGGTATATGGGAATTGCAGCTTTTAGGTATGAGTAAAGAAGAGTTTGAGCGTTTTTAAAACATAAGAATATAGTATTATAAATAAAATAAAAAACATTCTTTCTTTATAAAAGGAGAAAGAGTGTTTTTTGCTTAGTCTTTTATGTCAAACTCGAGTTGTTTTTCATGTGTTGATAGTATCTTAAATTGTCCATTAGTCAGATTTGCAATCCAACTTTGGAAAGAGTCATAGTCTTCTTCCATAACATAAATAGTATAAATTATTTTGTCGGTATATTCTAAATTATTTACGATGAAATTTGTTTTTTCTATTTCATACTCTATTTTTCCGTTAAGGCTATAGTCTAATTCCAATCTTATCTCAAGAGCGTCCTTGCGTTCTACTAAGGTTGCATTTTTTAAGGCATTGATTACGCCGCCACCGTAGGAACGAACTAATCCTCCTGTTCCAAGCTTAGTACCACCAAAATATCTAATAACAGTTGCACAGACATTTTTTATTTCGTTTTTAACAAGAACATCAAGCATGGGAGCTCCTGCAGTTCCGCTAGGTTCGCCGTCGTCGTTAGCACGTGTTATTTCGTTATTGTCACCAACAACATAACAAGAGCAAACATGAGTAGCGTCATAATGTTTCTTTTTCATTTTTTGTATAAATTCTCTAGCTTCTTCTTCACTAGTTACTCTGACAAGATGTGTTATAAAAGTAGATTTCTTTTCAACAAATTCATCATAACTATTTTCTTTTATAGTGATAAATTTTTTCATTATAAAACCTCCTTGGATTTTATTTTCAGTTATAATTATTATATATGATTTATAAAAAGTCAATAAATTACTAAAACTCAGAGAAAAGTTTATTTCTCTGAGTTAAGTTATATTACTGTTGTTTGTTATTTGAAGAATTATCCGTTGGACGATTTTCATTACTTACTGTGATGTCATTTTTCAAATCTTCTTTTGTTAACTGTTCAGGTAAGTTAACTAATAAGTCTGCAGGTTCCATGGCAGCGAGATTAACAGCTGGGAATCTTGTTGCAGGTAGAAGATTATTTATTCTATATGTTTTCAATCCTATATTAATATGTCCTTGATAGTAAATATTAAGTAAATCTGTCGCCTTAGGTAAGTCTAAGTCTAGGTTACTTCTTAATGCAGAAGATACATACAGAAGTGATAATGGTTTAGGGTAGTAGTAGTAAACACCACCATACATAACATCATATCCATTAATTCGATGTGATACTATTTCAATATCATCGTTAATAAACATTTTTATTGCAGTAGAGATTTGTGTAGTAGTAAGATTATGCTCTACATTATCTCCAGCAATATTTATAACATCATTGATTTTTGATAAGGCGTTTAAACTTTTAGCTTTATCGATAAGAGCATGAATAACTTGTAGTTGACGTTGACCACGTTCTATATCGCTATCGTAATATCTACTACGAGCAAAGGCTAAAGCTTGCTCCCCATTTAATGTATGCCAACCTTTAGTAAGTTTTACAGTATGTAGCTCACCGTTGGCATTTTGTTCATTCATATCAAAAGGAACATAAAGGTCAATACCACCAAAAGCATCAACAGTTTGTTCAAATGCTTTAAAGTTTATTAATACATAGAAGTTAATCGGCGTATTAAGTAGATTTTCTACAGCATTAACAGTACCTTTTACGTCATTATAAGAATGAGCGTGGGTAATCTTATCGTAGAAATAAGCATTATTTTTGTTATCATCAGCTTTTTCACGCATAAGTGTAAGTGAATCACGAGGAATACTAACCATATCCATACGTTTTTTATCTTTATTAATAGTCGCAAGAATAATCGAGTCTGTTCGACTATCTTGACGCGTTTGTCCTGCGGCTTTACGTTGATCATTTTCGTCAATTCCCAGAATTAAGATAGAGAATTTTTTGAAATTAGGATCTACTTCTTTAAGGAAATCAGTTTCTTTGTATCCTTTTTTAGCAGAAGATGAAAAATTATATATTGTATATCCTGCAAAAGCGACAGTTCCCAAAAGAACAAATCCTAAAATTGATAACAGAATAGTTTTAAATGTGCTTCTATTTTTTTTATTATTGTTGTTATTTCGTTGAGAGCGACCGCTATGAGGATGTCGAGAGCGGCTTACTCTGTTTCTTCTTGACATTTTTTCGTCCATAATATTTTAAACCTCGTTTGTAAAAACATTTAACTTTTCCATTATACTATATATTTTTCTTTTATGCTAGAAAAAACATTAATAATAAAATAAAATTTAATGGAAATTAGAGGAGAATAAAGAAAAATTTTTGAAATTTTCATACATATATATTAAAATATAATTAATAGCTTTTAAAAATAGGAGTATATTATGCCAGAATTGCCAGAGGTTGAAAATATAAAATTAGGGCTTGTAGACCAAGTTTTAAACAAAAAAATAGTAGGAGTAAGTTACTCAGAAATAGTAAAATTAGGCCATAGTCAAAATAAAATGACTATAGTAAAGCAAGAGTTAGACTATTTTGCTAATAATGTTATAAATAAGAATATAGAAGGATTAACTCGTAGAGGAAAATATCTATATTTCACGTTAAGTAATGGTTATATAATTGCGCATTTCGGTATGACTGGAGCGTTTTTTGTTGTAAAAGATATCGCGGAGATTACTAATAAAAATTACTATAATCATCGTCATATTATTTTTGAATTAGATACGAAAGAGAAGTTGGTTTACAGTGACATCCGTCGTTTTGGAGAATTACGATACACCGATGAAATAAATATGTTCAAACCATTTATTGATTTGGCACCAGAACCTTTTTCACAGACTGCAAAGAGCTATTTCTTAGAAAAATTAGAGTTACCTAAGTATAAAAATCAACCTATAAAGGCATTGTTACTAGAAGGAAATGTATTTTGCGGTTGTGGCAATATTTATGATTGTGAAGTTTTATATCGTCAAAAGATTCATCCGCTAACTAAGGCTTCTGAGCTTACAAAAAAACAAAAAGAAAACCTTTTTGATGAACTGGTAAATATATTAACTTTTGCGATAGAGCAAGGAGGCTCTACTATTTCAGACTTTGTCCATGCTGATGGTGGAGAAGGAAATATGCAAAATTTCCACAAAATCTATGGGAAAAAAACTTGTCCTTTAGGGCACAAGACGGATAACGTTGTTATAAAAACACGTGCTAGTCATTTTTGTCCGATTTGTCAAAAGAGAAAATAAGATAAGAAGGGGGATTGTATGGAAAATATAATTGAATTTTTGAAAAAGTATATAAGTATAATTATAGGATCGTTAATTTTTGCTGCGGGGTTAGAATTTTTCCTAATTCCAAATAATATTCTTGATGGTGGGGTAATCGGTATTTCTATTATAGCTCGCCATTATTTAGGATTACCATTAGGGATATTTATCTTTATTCTAAATATTCCATTTTTATATTTAGGATATAAGCAAATAGGTAGGGGATTTGCTGTTGCTTCTATATTCGGTATTTCTGTATTATCTCTTGCTACAGTATGGCTTCATGATAGTACACCACTTGTAACTGATCCGTTTTTAGCGTGTATTTTCGGTGGGATTATTTTAGGAGTTGGAGTAGGTCTTGTTATAAGAAATGGTGGAACACTTGATGGAAGTGAAGCTTTTTCTATTTATGCAACGAAAAAACTACCAATCTCAGTAGGTGAGATGGTTCTTGGGATAAATGTTGTAATTTTTATCGTATCTGGGTTTGTTTTCACATGGGAAGCAGCACTTTATTCTATGATAAGTTATTTTATCGCTTCTAAAGTAATGGATATTGTTATCGAAGGACTTAATGACTCTAAATCTGTAATGATTATTTCAAGTAATTACCAAGTAATAAGTCAAGAAATTCAAGATAGGTTAGGAAGAGGGGTAACACTTCTTCATGGAGAAGGGGGGTATTCAGGACACGAAACTAAAATAATTTTTTGTGTTATTACCCGTATAGAAGAATCAAAACTAAAGAAAATTGTATTCAAAAATGATAGAAGTGCTTTTCTATCAATTGGAACAGTTAGTGAAGTAAGTGGTGGAAACTTTAAGAAAAAAGATATTCACTAGAAAAAAATATCCTCACAGAATTATTCTGCGAGGTCTTTTTTTTATGATATTAAGATAATAAAGGGACTGATAAATTATAGAAGAATTAATAAAACTTAAAGATAAATTTGAGCTGAAAAATAAATTTGTGTGTGATGGCTATCCATATAGTCTTTATCAAGAAATCACCTACAATTTACTAGATTATTTAATATATTCATGCTAGTATAAGCAAAAATTTTTTAAATATGTTATAATAGACTGATGAATTTTTTTAAAAGGATACAAAAATGAAGATTAAAGAAATAATCGTCGTGGAAGGACGCGATGATACGAATAGGGTTAAAGAAGCCGTTGATTGTGATACATTTGAAACTAATGGTTCTGCTTTAACAAAGAAAAAGATTGAAAGATTAATTTATTTAGAGAAGACACGAGGGATAATTGTTTTAACAGATCCTGATTATGCTGGGAAAAGAATAAGAAATATTATTGAAAAAAATATCCCGACTGCAAAACATGCTTATATTTCTAATAAAAAAGCTGTCGATAGTAAAGGGAAAATCGGGATTGAAGCAGCTAGTAAAGAAGACATTATTAAAGCATTAGAAAATTATTATACTCCAATGATAGAGGTTAAAAATGATATAACTAATGACTTATTGTTAGAACTAGGTTTAGTTGGTGGCAATACATCAAAAATTTTAAGAGAAGAGCTTTGTGAAAGATTAAATATAGGCTATACTAATGCTAAACAGTTGCTAAATAAATTGAATATGTACAATATAAGTTGTGAACGCTTATTAGATGAAATGAATAAAATAAATAAAGGACATAAGAGATGATAGGAACACCTAAAAAAACTTTTGAAATACTAAAAAAACATGGATTTACTTTTAAGAAAAGTTTAGGACAAAACTTTTTAATAGATGCAAATATTTTGAATAGAATAGTAGATGGAGCTGGCATAAATGAAACAGTTGGTGTTATAGAAATTGGACCAGGTATTGGTTCACTAACAGAAGCACTTGCTAAAAAAGCTAAAAAAGTTATTTCGTTTGAAATAGATGGAAGATTATTACCGATTTTAGCAGAGACACTAGCGGATTATACTAATGTTGAAATTATTAATAACGATATATTAAAGGTTGATGTAGATAATATTATTGCTGAAAAAATGAGTGATTGTGATAAAATTATGGTAGTGGCTAATTTACCATATTATATTACGACACCGATACTTACTCATTTGATAGAAAATACAGAGAAAATAGACGGTTATGTTGTAATGATGCAACGTGAAGTAGCTAATAGGTTAAATGCAAAAGTAGGAACAAAAGACTACAATTCGTTGACTATTTTATTAAATTATTATACGGATGTAGAATATTTATTTACGGTTCCAAAAAAGGTTTTTGTACCAGCTCCAAATGTAGAAAGTGCTGTTGTAAAAATCATGACAAAGGAGAAAAAAGAATTTGAAGTAGATCAAAAATTCTTTAAATTTGTTCGATCATGTTTTGTTCAAAGAAGAAAAACTTTACTTAATAATCTTATCTCAAGCTATGGAAAAGATAAAAAGCAAGATCTTCAAGCGTCGTGTTTTGATAGTGAAATAGAAGCTACACGTAGAAGTGAAACTTTAACATTAACAGAGTTTTATAATTTGTATAATAATCTAAAGAATAATAATTTAATTTAGTAAAAGGGGAAAATCATGGAAGAATTAAAAAGAATAATAACAGAATTCAGAGCTAAACGTGATTGGGGAGAGTACGATACTTTGGAAAGATTTTCTAAAAGCATCTCAATAGAAGCGGCAGAATTATTAGAACATTTTCAATGGGATGAAAGTGGAGATAATATGAAGGAGATAAAAGATGAGCTTGCAGATGTACTGATTTATTCATTAGCAATGTGTTATCATCTTGGAGAAGACCCTAAAGAAATTATAAAAGAAAAGCTAAAAGACGTTGCTCGTCGTTATCCAGAAAAAAGATAATATAAAAAGGAAATCTTAAAAAATTAAGATTTCCTTTTTATATTATCTAGTAGTTTTTGGTTTTAATACTTTAATATTTTTTCCTTTATAAAACATTGCATAAAGCACTGTAACACTGACTGTTAAAACAGCACAAAGAATATAAATTCCGCTATAAGATAAAATGCCGTGTAAGGTTCCTAATGCATAAGGACCAAATCCTAAGCCTAAATCAAGTCCGATAAAGTAGGTAGATAGTGCGATACCTACTTTTTCAGGCTCTACAAGTTTTAAACAAACAGCTTGACCATTTGACATAAATGTACCATAACCAAGACCGATTAAGGCACCAGAGAATAATAACATGAAGCTACCGTTAGTGAAACTTAACATTAGCAGACCTAAAGTTAAAAATATAAAACTAGGATACATTACGGCATTTTCTCCACGTGCATCAAATATACGTCCAGCAAAAGGACGAGTTACTGTAATAATAAGAGCATATACTACAAAGAAGAATGCTCCCGCTGTAGCAAGACCTAGGCTGTCAGCGTAAATAGATAAGAATCCAAGAACACTAGAATATGCAAGACCAATAAGGAAAGCTACTGTTGAAATAAATAAAACTTTGTATTCAATAAATGTATTCAATGACCAACTATTTAGAAGTTGTTTTTGTTTGTCAGTTAATTCGATATTTTGAACAGGGAATAAGAAACAAGCTATGGCTACAGCAACTGATAACACTATTGCTAAAATAATTACTGCGTTAAATCCAGTAATAGGAAGAAGTAACATCCCGATAAATGGACCTATAGCAGCAGCTAAACTTGTACTTAAACCGTAATAGTTAATTCCTTCACCATTGCGTGATTTTGGAATATAAGTTGTTACAATTGCGTTTGCTGCAGTAGAAATAGTTCCGTATGCAAAACCATTTAAAAATCTAACAGTGTCTAAAATAATAATATTAGCTGAAATTAAATATGCAGCTGTTGTAAGTAAATAAATTACTGCTCCAAAACGTAAAATTTGTTTACGTCCAATTAACTCTAATTTTTTTCCGATATAAAGACGAGCGACAAGTGTACCAATAATATAAATACCTGCAGCAAATCCGGCTTGTGCAGCAGTAGCGCCAAGCTCACTTGTTGCAAATTTTGCTGTAATAACAACAAAGCAATAGTATATTAAAAATACTATAAAATTAATTGTAGTTATTGTAATAAAACCTGAGTTAAATAATTTTTCTTCTTTTTTGATGTCTGAGTGACTATCCATGAAAATCTCCTAACATAAATTTAAAATATATATATTATATAATACTCCTATGAAAACACATTTTCAAGTGAAATTTTTTCAAAAAATGATATATATTCAATTTTATTTTCAAAATATAATGAAATAATTACACCTCTGTAAAAGCTTTAATTGATAGTATTCTCATCGTATGTTGAAAAAAATAATTTTTCAAAAATGCTTTACACAAAAAATGAAAACGAATTATTTTCATAAGTAGAAAATGAAAAATAAGGATCAATAAATATCAATAATAAAAATAAGAAAGAGCCTAATATATTTTTAATTATTTTTTATTATATAAAGGTTATGATACAATTAACTACGCTAGATAACAAAGAATTGTCAGAATTTTCTTTTCTTTTGTAAAAAATATCTTGACAATAAAAAATATAATTGTTATAATTGTATGCAAGAAATAAAAGTAAAGGAGAACAAATTTATGAAACTGTATCAAGTAGACACTTTACAACTGAATATTCGTTGGCAAAGCCACTAGATACGGAGTCTGTCTTGTTCTTTTAACATAGATACGACTTCGAGAAGTTAGTATCTATGTGGATTATTTGTGATGATTAAAAATGACCACATGGAGTTATCTAGGTGGTCTTTTATATTTATTTTAGTATAATTTAAATTTAAAAATTAGAGACCACTAGAGATAAAAACTAGTGGTCTTTTTGTATAGATACGCTTCTAGAATTATTAGTGACTGTTATTTAACTAGATAGAAAATATATAAGGAGATTTGAAGATGAAAATTAATAAGATTTTTGTAGGATTTGCAGTGTTATTAACGAGTGTTTTAGGTTATGGGTATTATGAAGGTAAAAAAAATATAGCTGAAAAAGTAGAGGCCAAAGAAGTTAGAGTGGGTGTTCTTCAATTATTGAGTCATCCCGCACTAGATCAAATCTATAAAGGAATAGAAGAAGGATTAGCTAAAGAAGGCTATCAAATAGGCAAGGATATAAAAATAGACCTTCAAAATGCCCAAGGTGATCAGAGTAATCTTGTAAGCATGGGACAAAAGTTAGTAAGCGATAATAATGATATTTTAGTCGGAATTACGACACCAGCAACGTTAGCATTGTCAAATGCAACAAAGGATAAGCCAATAATTATGGCTGGTATTACTTATCCAGTAGAAGCAGGATTGATTAAGAGTGAAAATAATCCAGGAAATAACATTACAGGTGTGAGCGATAGAACACCAATTAAGCAACAACTAGAGGCTATGAAACAAATTTTACCGAAAATGAAAAAAGTAGGTATTCTTTACACAGCAAGTGAAGATAATTCTGTAAAACAAGCACAAGAAGCTGAGAAATTAGCAAAAGAATTAGGCTTGGAAGTAAAAGTATCAACAGTTGCGAATACAAATGATATCCAACAGGTAACAGAGGCTCTTGCAGCAGAGACGGGTGCTATATTTATTCCAATTGATAACACAATTGCTAGTGCAATGGCTACTGTCGTAAAAGTAACTGATGCGAAGAAAGTTCCAGTATTCCCTTCTTCTGACACAATGGTTGCTGATGGAGGATTGCTTGGAATAGGAGTAGATCAATACAAAATAGGAGTTGAGACTGCAAAAGTTATAGCAAAAGTTTTAAAAGGAGCAGATACTAAGACAATGCCTATCGTTCTTGCTAATGAAGGAGTTATTTATCTAAATGAAGCAAAAGCAAAACAGTTAGGAATAGAAATTCCGCAAGATATTAAAAATAAGGCAAAAGTTGTAGATAAAAAATAACTTTATTGATATTATATGGATAATAATTAAAAATGTTATTCATTAATAATTTGAAATATAATGAAAGAGGTGTTTTGATGGATTTAATTATTTCGGCAATAGCCCAAGGGGCACTTTGGGGGCTTTTGTCACTAGGATTATTTATAAGTTTTAGAGTACTAAATATAGCAGATATGACGACGGAAGGTGCTTATCCATTAGGTGCAGGTGTTTGTGTTATTTGCATTCATAATGGAGTTAATCCTGTGCTTGCAACTGTAATTGCTATCGTTGCTGGAATGCTGGCAGGTTTAGTCACAGGGTTTTTGATTACAATTTGTAAAATTCCAAGTTTATTAGCGGGGATTTTGACAATGACAGCACTACTATCAGTAAATTTAAGAATAATGGGAAGACCTAATTTGAGTTTGTTAAACAAAGAAACTATTTTTAGTAAATTCCAAAGTTTAAATTTACCCACTCATTATGATACTGTATTATTAGGCTTTATTCTTTCAGTAATAATTATTGGGATGATGTCACTATTCTTCTCAACTGAGCTTGGTCAAAGCTTGATTGCGACAGGAGATAATGTGAAAATGGCAACAGCACTTGGTATTTCTACAAAGGCTATGACTATTTTAGGACTTATGCTTGCAAATGGAATTATTGCTCTTGCTGGAGCTATTTTGGCACAAAATAATGGATATTCTGATGTAAATAGTGGTATAGGTGTTATTGTAGTCGCACTTGCAGCAATTATTATAGGAGAAGTTATTTTCAAAGATATGAGTTTTACCCAGCGTCTAGTTTGTGTAATTTTTGGTGCGATTATATATCGTTTATTATTAGTAGGCGTGTTAAAGTTAAATATTATAGGGGCAAATGATTTCAAATTGGTATCAGCTTTAGTTATTGCGTTATTCTTAACTTTACCCCAACTGAAACTTAGTACTAAAAGAAAGGGCGTGAAGTAGATGTCATTTATAGAAATAAAAAATTTAGATAAAACTTTTTTCCCTGGAACAAATAGAGAACAATATGCTTTAAAAAATGTAAGTTTGGATATTAAGGATGGAGATTTTATTACGATTTTAGGAGGAAATGGAGCAGGTAAATCTACTTTTTTAAATGCACTTGCTGGCTCTTTTTCTTTGGATAACGGTGAGATTTTAATAGAAGGCCGAGATATTAGCAATATCGTTGAACATAAGAGAGCAGAGCTCATAAGTCGCGTCTTTCAAAATCCTTTGGATGGGACAGCTCCACGTATGACTGTTGCACAAAATATGTCATTAGCACTGCGCCGTGGTAAAAACCGTGGATTTAAATTAGGCACTACAAAAGAAGATAGAAAACTTTTTAAAGAATTACTTGCAACATTAGATTTGGGACTTGAGGATAGACTCGATAGCGAGATGGGACTATTATCAGGTGGACAGCGCCAAGCAATTGCGCTTCTTATGGCAACGATGACTACGCCAAAACTTCTACTTCTTGATGAACATACAGCAGCGTTAGATCCAAAAACACAGAAAAAAATTATGGAATTAACACGCAAAAAAATTGAAGAGAAGAATTTAACCGCATTAATGATTACTCATAATATTCAAGATGCTGTGAAATATGGTAATAGAATTATTATTCTTCATAGAGGACAGTTAGTTCGTGATATAAATCGTGAAGAAAAAGAAAAGTTAAATGCTAAAGAATTATACGAGTTATTGTATAATCTAGAAGAAAATGAATAAAAGTTTATAGAGCCTTTAAAATCAAGGCTCTATTTATTTTACTTTCCGTTAGCTTTCCGTTGAACGTTACATACTCATAAATTTACTGAATTTTTCAGTAACATCTTTCTTTTTATCTTCCGTAAGATGTGTATATACATCTAGTGTTGTTTTTATATTTGAGTGACCTAACCTATTTGAAATATCTTTAATATCAACACCACTTTCATATAATAAAGTAGCGTGAGTATGGCGAAAACCATGAACAGATATCTTTTTTAGGCCAGGAAGTTTCTCATGAATGAGTTTTGAGTAATAACATATCCTTGAAATAGTTAAATCAAAAATGGATGTATCAATTGGGAGAAAAGTACTTTCTTTTCTTAATTGTTTAAGTACATTAACTGTTTCATCATCAAGATAAATAACCCTATTACTTGCTTGTGTCTTTGTTTCAGATATTCTATAACCACCTTTTATAAAAGTCATATTTTTACTTACTGTTAGAGTTTTGTTTTTTAAGTCGACATCTTTCCAGGTTAAAGCACATAGTTCACCACGTCTCACACCAGTAAAAGCTAAAACCCTAAAAATGCAGTATATCTCAAAAGAAAAATTGTCTTTTACTAACCTTAAAAACTCTAATAGCTCATTTTTACTATAGTAATTATCTTTTCTTTTTTCAATGGCACGAGGTATATCAGTGTATTTCATGTAATTGGTACTTATTATTTCTAGTTTTATCGCATAATCTAAAACTAAATTTACAAGTGTTCTGTATCTTTGAATTGTAGATTTTTTAAATTTTTTTGCTAAGTCATTAATAAATTTTTGACAAACTACCAACTTTATATCCTTAATTTTTATATTAGCAAAAAACGGCAATATATGTTGTTTAAAGTATTTAATATTAGCGTAGTACGTAGTATCTTTTACTTTACGTTTATATTGCTCAATAAATAGATCATATACATCTTGAAATGTATAATCTGGATTAGTTTTAAAACCAACCTCTAAAAATTCACTTTTCAACTTAATACAGTAATTCTCCGCTTCTTTTTTTGTTCTAAAACGTTTTTTAGATATTCTTTTTTCTTTACCAGTAAAAATATCTTTCCCTATGTAGTGATTTTTTATTTCATAGTATTTTTTATTGTCTTTGTCTATATATTCTTTAATCATTTTTATCAATCCTTTCACTAGTACCAGTAGTTTTATAAGTTAATAAACGATTAGGCAAAAACCACATCATATAATTGACGTGGCAAGACGTTTAAAGGGTGGGGAATGTAATTACACCTTTTGACGATTAGAACGCTTAGAAGCGGTTTAAATGGCTCTTAATTTTAAGTAAGTATATAAAATGTTGATGTAACAGCATTTATATGGTATAATACTATTATATTCTTTAATAAAGTATGTTTTTCATTTTTGTTAAATCCGTAAAGCGCTAGTAATTATTTACTGGTGCTTTTTTGTTTTTTCTTATAATTTTTATTATCTCTTTTTTTATTACTTTTCTCCTTATTTTCTTTTTTTCCTTGTACTGATCCATCGATTACTTTTTTATTATCATCTATACTTAAATTATTTTTTAACTTTTCTTTTTGGTTATCAATTACTAAATTAGTAAGCGATAAAATTACATCAACATTATTATCATGATAATCAATTTTTTGGAACAAAAGATATGTTGTATAACCAAGAAAACAAATAACTAGAAAAACTAGATATCCAGTATAAATACATATCTCTTTTAAAGTTTCTGCTTTATTTATGCCTACTGATAATGCACCTAAACCAAAACTAAGCGCTGATGATAAAAGTGGTTTAATAGCATTTTCTGATCTAGTAAATGCTGCTTTAGTATTTTCTAGATTTGATTTAATATGCAATAAATCCATAAGTTCAAGTGAAACTAGATTACGAGAGATTTCTTCCTCAGTCAAATTATCCATTATATTTTCTAAATCTTTATGTATTAGAACTGCATTTTTTTCTCTCTCTGCTAATCCTTTTATTAAGTCTGAAATATTGATTTTTTCTTTATTTTCCATTCTCTACCTCATTCTTCTATTCTTTAGCATAACCATCTTCTATACTTTGTATATATTTCTTATCACTATCTGATAATTGATAAGTCTTAAGTTTTGATATAACTTTTTTAATAAGTTGTTTTCTATCTTTCGCTGTTAACATTTCGATTAATTCAACAAGTTTATGCGTTTCTTTTTGCATATTAACCCTTATATTTTCGATAGTTTCTAAATAATTAATATCAATATTCCAAGGATTCCATGTAGCTTCATTTTGATCGATATAATCATAAATATAATGGATATTTTCTAATGTAATATTTCTATCTTCTAACCATTTTTTAAACTGAAGTCTAGCGATTGAATATTCTTCGTTAGAAGAGACTTTATTTCCAGTTTGATATTCAAGTATAGAAACTAAATTATTATCCAAAAATTCATCTATTGAACCATATAATAATTCATTTACAGTCATATTTCCTTTTTTAGCTATAACTTCTAATCTTGCTCGATTAGGGACATTTTTCCCTTTTTCCCATTCTGAAATACTACTTTTACTAGCATTTATAATTTTTCCGAATTCATCTAGAGTTAAATTCATGTTGTTTCTTATTTTGAAAATACGATGACCTAATTTATTTTTATCTATATTGAATTTCATTTTTTTTACCTCTAATATCATTATACAATAAATTATACACTATAATTAATAAAAATTAAATAAAAAAGTTCGATTTTTTCGAAAAAAATTAAATTTAATACTTGACTAGTATAAAAAATAGGTATAAAATATAATTGTTCGATAAGTTCGAAATAAATACAAAAGGAGATGATTTAATGCAACCTATCAAAATAAGCAAAGTGCGTTCTTATAGACAAGCATTAGGTAAAACACAAAAAGAAATGAGTGAATTACTTAATATACATCATGTTGTATATGGACGTAAAGAAAGAATGTTGGTGTCATTTACTGACAAAGAAAAAGTAACACTATTGAATTATTTCAAAGAATACTTTCCCAATGAAACAATTGATAGCTTATTTTTTTAAATTTATAGTTCGATTTGTTCGAAATAAAAAACCTTTCAAGTATCCAACGACCAAATCAGACTACTTAAAAGGTTTCAAAGGAAGTATTAATTAAAAATACTTTCTTACATTATAACACAAGAAAGGAGTTTTAAAAATGGAAAATAAAGAATTATACATCAATACATTATGTTTTGCAGTGGTATTCATACCATTTATAACAGCTTTAGTGTACATAATAACATTGTTTATGGATAGCATTTATTAAGGAGGGTGAAAGTATGGAAGTAGTTTTATCAGAAGCACAAAGCGAAAAAATTAAAGATCAATTAAATTTATTGATTGATGAAGTTATTACAAACCGTATTGAGAAGATAAAACCATACAAGAGGTATCTAACAAGAGTTGAATTACAAAAGTTTATAGGTATAGGTGCTAGTAGTATGGAAATATTAAAACAGAACGGCTTACAGTATGCGGTATTGGGTAATAAACATCTGTTTGACATAGAGGACGTTTACGAGATACTGAATAATTTAAAAACAAGATAAAAAATACAGTACCAGTAGTTTTATAAATTAATAAAGGCGGTATTATTACCGCTTCTTAAAATAAAAAGAATGGAGAAATAAGAATGAATAAACAAGAAATAATTAAAAGAATTGAAGATATAGAACAAGGACTAACAAGTTTACAGCTTACAATGGAGTTATTATCTACTCATGCAGAAGTAATTCAAATGTTTACAACTGATGATTTAAACAGTTTAAACTTACCAACTGATGTATTATGTAACCATTGGGATAAAGTAAAAGACGGTTGTAATTTACATAAGTTAACCTGTGCCATAGCTATTAATTCATCAGAAGAATTATCAAGTATATGTTACGAAAAACTAGACGAACTGAAAAAGGTGATAAAGGATGTGATGTAATTATGAATAACAAAAATAAAGAGAGGGTGAAAACATGGAAGATTTAAAAGCATTTAGACTAAAAGATATAATGCAAATTGAGAATGCTGAAATAATAGATAAATTACTAAATAAACGTGAAGTAATGGCTTTAGTGGGGAATGCTAATAGTTGTAAAACAACCGTTGCATTAAATTTAGCAGTGAGTTTAGTAAATAATGGTTATTGGTTAGATAGGTTTAAAACAAGTGGCAAGAAAGTTCTATTTGTAAATACAAGTAGTGAGCTTAATTACATTTTAGATACAATAGAAAAATTTGGGAGAAATGAAGCGGTTAACGAAAATTTAGAAATTTTGGACGTTAGAAATGTAGTTTTTAACAAAATTGATGAATTGTGTCGTTGTATAAATAATTCTAGTTTTGAAAAATATGATCTTATTATAATTGATACTATTGATACGTGTACACAATTAGAAAATCCAAATTATAATAGTATTTCAGTTAAAAACACTTTGACTAACTTAGCGTATAATTTGAATACATCTATAGTTTTTACACATGATAATTTTACGCCACGTATAGGAAATGCAGATACAGAAAATAAAATTAAACATACTAAAATACAATTTTTTAGTGATGTATATATTGAATTTCTAGAGTTATATCCTTCAGATTATTATTTGGACACCATAAAACTGGATTTAGTAATTAACTATTTAAAAAATACTATTCCAGAACTCTTGACTACTTATAAAATTGATATTAGTAAAGGCTTAGATGACGAGATAATTGAATTAAAACAAAAAATAACAAACCTCAATTTTTTAGAAGACCATGAAAAAGAAAATATTACTAAAGTGATAAATGAACAAATAAAAATGGTTAACAAGAGGAAGTTTTATAAATTGAAAATAATATCAAAAGAAAATGGATTAGAAGATTATTACTATTACTTTGATTTCCCATATTTATATAATGTGACATCAGAATATATAAAAAATCTAGAAGTTGGAATTAAGGCAACTGATAGTTTTCCAAAAAAAGATAAACGTAAAAAGAAAGATATTAATAAAAAAGTTAATAAAGGATTTGTTATTGAAAGTATTCAGAAGTTTAAAGAATTAGAAGGAAGAAACCCAACACCAAAAGACTTGAGAGAATATACAGGGTTAAGTGATAGAACGTTACAACGAAAAATTCAAGACTGTGACGGTGAAGTTATAAAAATAGGTAATACTTATGTTTTATTTGATGAATTGTATTGAAATAAAATAATATTTAATAAAACGACAACGACATTTTAAGAAATGAAGTGTTAGACGTATTCTGAAAAAGTTGATTTATCAGTTTTTTTAGATATTATAATCAAAAAATTGACAAGTATTTTTTTAGCAAGGGGAGTAAAATATTTGATATTGGTATTTTAGTAATGAGAATTGTAGTTAAATAGCTAAATATATTACAAAATATTTTAAAACAACGACACAAAACGACAAATGACGGTGTCCGACAATGCGACAAAGGGCACTTTTTATAGATACTTGTCGCTTTTTATGACGAATACGACAAATTAAAATACTTGTCGCATATAAAAGTTATTAAATCAACGATTAACAGCATTTAAGAATTACCAAACGACACGAAACGACAAGCATTTTTGTCGGACACCCCACTATATACTATCTCTGATGTATATAGTCTGGTAGGTGGCAATAACCCCCTATGTGGATAATACGGACAAGGGGCTTTAAAGCTAGCCCCCTTGTACCGTCCTTACCCAACGGATAGGGAAAGCGAAAAAAATAAAAAAATAAAAACACTTGTCGCTTTAAAAATTTATGGTATTTCTATTTTTAAAATTTAAGAATTGGCTTTTATAGAGTTGGAGGTGTGATAATGAAAAATAAATCAAGAAAAAAATTCAAAAAGATAACAGATAGAGATTTTCAAAAGTTTAGAATAATGTATCCATGTGAAAACAAATCAGAAATCAAAACATGGTTAAAAAGTAATATGCAACCTTTAGAATATATTCAAGGAAGACTTATAAAAATTGGGCTTCTTGTATATAGTAAAGAGGATAAAAATTACAAGGGTTGTAATTATGGTAGTGATATAAGACTGGTCCCAAAAAACAATAAACATAATGTGACTATTGAACTACTGAATATATGTTTTGATGAAGAAATAGACATTATGAAGCCACTTAAGAAGAAAGAAGAAAATAAAGAATATAGGACAGAAGATAATGCTATTTCATGGTATTTATTAGAAAAACATAGGTTAATAGATTATTTAGTGTTACAAGCCTTATATTGTGGTTATCTGAGAAAGGATAACGGTTATATTGTAGGCGACTTATGGTAAATTAATTTAGTAGAAAGGAAAACAACAATGCAGTTATCAAAAAATCAACTAATAAAACTAGATCTTCTAATTGAGCGTTATATGGACGATAATACCATTAAAGAAGCCAAAGTAATAGAAGATTATCTAAAACATTCCCCCACCAAGATATGTGATGTTTTGGTAACTGTATACTTTAGTTTATCACGTATACCTAACGAGAATGAGAGGAAAATAATCGATGAACATAAAGTAAAGTTGTTTAACTTATTACAAGAGAAAGGATATATCACGTATGAGGAACAAAGAACCACCGAGCATATAACCTCGCAAAACCTTAAAAAACCTAACACTGAAAAAGTAATTGAACAAAGAGCGAATCCAGAGAAAATAGAAAAACTGAATAGATATAAAAATCTAACTGAAATAGTAGAGGCTTTAGATGATAGGTTGTATTTGCTTATAGAGAAGAAAGAAAGTCAATCGCATGTTAAAGCTATTGACTATTCAAAAGAAAAAACTAAGAGAAGTACAAAACGATATGAGTTTAATGGTATTAACCTATTATCTGCAATACAAGAAACTGAAGAACAATTGAAGCATTATATATCTGAATTACAGCAAGAGAGAAGTTATTTACTAGATGTATTTGATAAACTTTCATGTATAAGAACAAGCGAAGTATATCGTTTACGATACATAGAGTTAAAAACATGGAAAGAGATCTCAGAGTATTTAGGAATGGGGATATCATGGTGTATAAAACAACATGATGAATACATTGAAGAGTTAGAGTTAGAATTATAAAATAGCTTATCTGAATGCTAAGAAATGCTAAGGTTAAAATGTATATATAAGAAAAGTAAGAGTAATGAACAGTGAACGAACAGTGAAGACATCTATTTATTAGGTGTCTTTTTCTTTTTCCTTAGAAGCGGTAATATGCAGTTACTAGACCGCTTCTGAATATAAGGTAATAATTATAGCAGATGATGTAATAATCATGTTATATGGCGCTTATATAGATATAAGAACTTGTCAAAACTTGACAAATAAAACCTATAAATGTTGGCAAATGTTGGCATAAAAACCTATATATCATTAAAATTGATAATTATTACTAAGAAAACCTAAGATGAAAAAATATAGTAAATAGTTTCTATCCCGGAAAAAATATTATTTTAAAAGGGGGGGATAGTACCTCTCCTTTATGTTGTGCGACCTTCACGCCGTCACTGTACAAATTTTTTCGCGTGAGAATAATAATATTGGAAAATGTTGGAAAATGTGAGTGTAAAAAATTATATAGGGAATGTTCTTATAAATTGAGATAGTGGCATTTAGTGGCATAAAATTCTATATAGTATAATGTAAAATACAGGAAAATACGGGAATAAAATTCTGTATAAGTGAAATTGTTGGAAAATGTAGGAATAAAATTCAATATAGGTAAAAAATGTTGGTAAATGTTGGTACAAAAACTTATATATGTTGTTAAAAACCTCAGAAAACCTCAGATTAATTTATAGGTAAATAATCTATATTGTTTTTAATCAGAATGAAAAAGAATGATAGGACGGAAATTTAATAAATTGTAATAAAAGATTTTAACAGGCAGAAATATTAAGTATAAGAAGATATACAGCTAAATTGTGATGAAGATTTGTAATCAGATTAAATTATTGTGATAACAAAATATAGATTAATTTTATTACATCAAATTGTGATAAGAATAAATAAGGTTTATAAGGTTGCAAAAAGCATATTTGTTATAAAAGTATGTGATAGGGCGGAAATAGAGTGATAAGAAAGTAAAACTACAATTTGGTTTTATGATTTGTGACAAGAAAAATAAAAACTGATATGGCGGTAAATGGATAATCTTTTTTCACAATTAGAAATAAGAATAATAAGAAGCGGTAAGAATAAATTTAAGAAAACTATTGTAATGAATTTTAACAAGAAAATATAACGTAGATAAGAATATTTAAACGAAAATCATTACAAAAGATTTTAACAAGAATAACAAACAGGAACAAGAATTAATGAAGCTAATTTGTTGTAACGGTTTGAGAGAAGAATATATAAAGTTATCAGCATTATTTTAAGTTAAATCATTGTGTTAGTTTTTGATAAGAAGAAATTAGATGTACAGGAAAGTAAAACTAAAAACTATTGTACCGCTTCTGTATAAGAATAAAATTGAGTGGTAGGAATGGAAATATACTATTTCTTTAAATAGTTAGTGATAAGAAAATACTACAATTTACTACATTGAAATATACAGCAAAGAGTACCGTTAATATAACAATGTAGTAATGAAGCGTGAAAAGCACCTGTACACCTCTTAAAATCAAATATAAGCCTTGCAAGAAGTCAAGGGGTGTAATTGTAAGGGAAAGTATAATCAGAACGCTTAGAACGTAAAATAAAGCGTGTATATTTTAAATGTCATAACAATATGGAAATTTTAAAATCTTAAAAAAAGGTAACTTAATATTTCTAAGTTTCTAAAAAGTATAGGGATTTTTCCTGGATTAAATGATTATCAGTATCAATAATATATTGACAATTTCCGATTAATTTTGTAAAATAATTATGAGAAAAAAAGGAAACAAATCACCTCCTTTCAATTCTCGTTCTTAGCGTTCAAAATTAAACGTTAACCTTAATCAGTCGACGGCATAGTAGGAACACACTATGTTCCCTGGCAGAGGGTTTATATCTGTTCACTGATCCCTGCTCGAGATGTCTTCGAGTACGTGTTCAATTAAAGATGTTCTTTAGGACATCTTTTTTTTATTTTCTGTATGATCAATGAAAGGAGTGTAAGTTGGAACTTTTAGAAATTTTAAATGATTATAAAGAAAATTTTTGTAATAAAATGTGTTGTATAGAAACTGCATATAAAGAAATGGAATTTATAAATATCTATTTTTCTAAAACAGACTTACACCACTTATTAGGTTTCCATAAAGTTTTACCAGGAAATGCAACAAAAACAATAAATGATATAGAAAATGGTAATTTAACTATAAAACATATTAAAAAACATCAAAATTATGGAATGATAAAAACTAGAATAGATAATTATAATTTTATTCACGATGTTTTTTATAAAAATAATGTCGAATTATGTATTGTTGAAAAAGATATTAATTCTAATACTATGGACCTAAATTTAATTATTTATAAGAAAAAAGGATATGAAGTAATAGTTTTAGGATTGAAGAAAAATTATAAAAATGATATTTATTATCTTGCAACATTACATAAAACTTATGAAAATAAATATAAAGATACGAGAAAAACAAAAATTAAAAATATTAAATGGTTAGACTAAGTAAATTCTTGGTCTTTTTATTATGTAAAAAGACAGCAAAAAAACATCTGAACAAAATTACTGTTAAAAATTATTAACTTATAAAACTACTGGTACAAAACTTGTTGTTTACTTTCCGTTGACTTTCCGAAAAGGTGTATTAAATGTCTATAACTAGAAATAAGAAAAATACAAAGTTCAGTAATATCAACGTATTGGAAAGAGTGGAAATATTACTTTAAATAACTTGTATTTTAGAAGAAAGTGAATAAACTAAAAATCAGTTTTGATGTTAGTCAAAGCTGATTTTTTCTTTAGGTAAAATGAATGTAGATAATCAAAGTCAAAGTAATCAAAGTACGAATCCCCAAAATAATGAATCTACTCAACAAAATAATTCAAATAATAATGCTAGCGTTAGTAATACAAATAATACCCAACAAGCAACAAACAATGTTCAACAAAATTCTACTTCAAACATAAAGTCGCAAGAAGAGGTTCAAAGAATTGTGGCGCAAGCTATTTCGACACCAGAAGGAGATATTTATTTCAAAAAAATTCGTACGGAATATGAAGACGACTATGCATATCAAAATAATGGAGCACCATTACTTATTTATGATATAGAAGTCCGTGCAAATGGGTTAGAATATGATATCGAAATAGATGCTGTAACAGGGAAAGTTTTGAAAGTGAAAATTGATAGTTAATATTTTAATAAAAAAGGTCTATTGAAGAAAAATTCAATAGATCTTTTGTTATTTGTTTTTTTGGTTATAAATATAATATACAGCAAATCCTCCAAGGATAATATAAAGTGTAACGTTAGGATTAGCTAGATAAAAAAGCATAGCCTTATAAGAAATACGCATTAATATACCTTGAATAATTGATGGAGCAAATAAGATAATAAATATAATAGAATTTTTCATGTTTTTTACAATAAGCATTAATCCTATTAAAATTCCGACTAAAAGAATAATAGCTAAATATTTATTGATTATAACATTTAATGATGTCGGAAATTTTATCGGATTAAAATAAATTAATAGGGCGATGAGCATAACGATAAGAGTTATAATAGTATTTTTCGTTTGTTCTCTAAGTTTAGTTTTATTTGTATATAAAAAGATATAACTAAGATAGAAACCACCGAAGACTAAAAGGCCAACAGTGCCTGCTTCTGCTAAGTTTAACATAGCAAGAGGATTTACTAAAATAGGACCTAAATAAAATAGTACATAGATAACACTAGCAATTAAAAAATTTCTTTTTAATATAGACATATATTTCTCCTTAAATTTTATTTTAGTATAGCTGATAAGCCATAAGATAAGAAAGAAAAAATGGCGATTAGAATTATTATAACAAAAGCACTTGAATTAAAAACATAAATAAGTGGTATTGATAAAATAATACTAAATAAAGGAATATATACTTTTCTTTCTATAAAATAGGATATTAACATAGTAATTGAAAAAGCAGAACAAATATAAAATAATATTAAAATAAATCCTGCTTTATCAGAGCTTCCTGAATAAAATTTCAGAAAGATTAAAGGGATAATATAGTACAAAATACTTGTTAAAATAAATGTAGCAAGTAGACTTTTTTTATTCATAGTAACGACTCCGTAAATATAGTATGATATCTATTGTAATATTTTCTCATTAGTAAGTCTAGTAATATAGAAAAAATTATAAAAAAATATTTTTTAAATCCTAAAAATATTTTTAGATAATGCTTGTTAAAATGAAATAATTAGAGTAAAATAAATATAACAAAATAAAGAAGGAGACTGTAAAATTATGTCAAAAGTTCATGTATTTGATCATCCATTGATTCAACATAAATTATCT
>ERZ773069.191-NODE-191-length-43743-cov-6.696484_pt1 | contig 43743 bp, 37 predicted proteins | sample MGYA00580619_ERZ773069 | MGnify/ENA primary metagenome ERZ773069 (study PRJEB29015, sample SAMEA2738007) | human oral metagenome | biome: human oral; feature: human-associated habitat; material: dental | place: China | collected 2108 ...
GGCAGGCGGCTCTGGCGCGGCGAGATGCCGGGGCGGATCGCCGAGGAGGAACGCGGCGACGGTGGTTTCGGCTACGACCCGCTGTTCCTGCCGGACGGCCGGACCTGCACGTCCGCGGAGCTGACGGCCGCCCAGAAGGACGCCATCAGCCACCGCGGCAAGGCCGTGCGCGCCTTCGTCGCCTGGTTGAAGGAGCAGTGATGGAGATCTACCTGGATCTGCTGCGCCGCGTCATGGCTGACGGAATCGACCGCGGCGACCGCACCGGAACCGGCACCCGCAGCGTCTTCGGCCACCAGATGAGATTCGACCTGACAGAAGGATTTCCGCTGCTGACCACCAAGAGGGTGCACACCCGGTCCGTTTTCGGTGAGCTGCTGTGGTTCCTGCGGGGCGACACCAACATCGCCTGGCTGCACGAGAACCGCATCACCATCTGGGACGAATGGGCCGACGAGAACGGCAACCTCGGGCCCATCTACGGCTACCAGTGGCGTTCTTGGCCCACCCCGGACGGGCGGCACGTGGATCAGCTCGCCGGCGTTATCGAGTCCCTGCGCAGCAACCCGGAGTCCAGGCGGCACGTCGTCTCCGCCTGGAACGTCGCCGATGTGGACGCCATGGCCCTGCCCCCATGCCATGCCCTGTTCCAGTTCTACGTGGCCGATGGCAGGTTGAGCTGCCAGCTCTACCAGCGCTCCGCCGACGTGTTCCTGGGGGTGCCGTTCAACATCGCCTCCTACGCGCTGCTGACCCACCTCGTCGCGCAGGTGGTGGGGCTGGATGTGGGGGAGTTCATCCACACCCTCGGTGACGCGCACATCTACCACAACCACTTCGATCAGGTGACCGAACAGCTGACCCGCCAGCCGCGCGCCCTCCCGCGGCTCGTGCTGAACCCCGGGGTACGGGAGATCGACCGGTTCGAGCTGCCCGACATCACCGTCGAGAACTACGACCCCCACCCGGCGATAAAAGCGCCCATAGCGGTGTAGGGGGCTCTGTTTCGTGAAACCGGTTGATCCTCGGGAACGGACCGGGAAGGTAGCGGGTCGGAAGGTCTGAGCCCGGCTCGAAACCGCTTCTGGTGGCCGGGAAGCGCCCTGACCACAGGTTTGGGAGACTTCCTGACTGCCCGCGAATCCCATCGGGTTTACGGGACATCCCTTGGTCAGGGCAGGTGTTTGTACAGTTCCTGCCAGATGCCGGAGCGTTTCTTGATGTGCTGTTCGCGGTAGGCGCGCAGCTTGGAGACATCCTCCGGTTCGTCCTTCAGCGCCGAGGCGACGATGGCTTCCGCCAGCTCCCTGCCGCCCGGGGTGTCGTTGCCGAACCAGGCCGCGTGGACGGCGGCCGCCATGCCGGTGGAAACCGCTTCCGCCGTGGACATGGCGCTGCTCAGGCGTTCCACGCCCTGCCCGGAGGCCTTCCCGGAACGCAGTTCGCGGAACACCTTGACCAGCACCTCGGTGGCGTCGCGGCCCAGGCGGGCCGGGATTTCGGCGGCTCGCAGCATCGCATCGGTTTCGCGTTCCACCAGCGCCATCTCCACCTCGAGATTCTCAATGGCGCCGATGGTCTCGAAGTTGAACCGGCGCTTCAAAGCGGCCGACATCTCGTTGACCCCACGGTCGCGTGTGTTGGCGGTGCCGATCACATTGAATCCGCGTTTGGCGTACAGGGTCCGGTGGGTCGCGTCCAGTTCGGGAATGGACAAGGTGCGGTCCGAGAGCACCGACAGCATCGAGTCCTGTACCTCGGGGGCGCAGCGGGTGATCTCCTCGAAACGCACCACCTTGCCCTCCGACATGCCCCGGTGAACGGGGGCGGGCACGAGGGATTTCAGGGTCGGTCCCTCGGCCAGCAGCATCGCGTAGTTCCAGGAATACTTGATGGCATCCTCGGTGGTGGCCGCCGAACCCTGGATGGTCAAGGTGGTGTCCCCGGAGATCGCCGCTGCCAGGAGCTCGCTCAGTAGGGACTTGGCCGTTCCGGGTTCGCCGATCAGCATCAATCCCCGGTTCGTGGCCAGCGACACCACGCAGCGTTCCACCAAGGACCGGCGCCCCACATATTTGCCCGTGATCTCCTTCCCGTCGCCCAGTACGAACTCCACCACCGACTGCGCCGAGAGCTGCCAGCCGGGAGCGACGGGGCGTTTTTGTTTCCTGTCGCGCTGCTTCAGGAGCTCCAACTCGTCGGCGTGGCGGAACTCGGCCGGTGGGCGTTGCATGTCGGTCATGTGTTCGACATCTCCTTCAAAGCGGCCAGGATCTCGGAGACGATCTTGGGCGGAACCTGATTCCAAGGGACGCGTCCGAGTCTCTTCGTGTCCATTTCGTTTCCCCAGCCGAGGTTTTTCGGGTCGTGGTGGCCTTTGAGGATATAGGCCGCCTCGATTTCCTGATCATCCTGTTCCGTCATGGGTCCCATCCACATGCCCGTGTAGCAGATCACCGCTGTGAGGTCGGCTGTTGGGATCGTGAGGGCGTGGATGCAGTAGACGCCTGCGTCGAGGGCTTCGCCTCGTTCCCAGCCGTACTTGTTGAAGGCCCCGATGAGTTTGGTGGCGGGGAATCTTCCTTTGGGCAGGTCGTGGAGTTTCGTGTCGTCGCCCTGGTCGTCGGGGAGGTGGAAGATGGGCCGGTCGAGTTGTTTGAATGGCTGGACGAGTTCGTAGTCGGCCAGCACCTCGCCCCAGGTGGCCTTGGAGGCGTCGTCCAGTTCCAGGGGATGAACGATCCCAATGGAGCAGCCATCGGTATCGACGGGTTCGTCGTCCGTGTCGACCAGGCGGCCGTCCTCGTCGGTCCTGGCGGTGGCCGTCAGAGTGTTTTCCGTGTCGTGGAGGCCCCAGATGATTCCGGCCAGGAGCCTTCTCAGGACTGGGTGGGGGGCGATGAACCGGGCGTGGTCCTCCGGGCTCCAGCGGCGGTCCTGAACCATGGCGCGTTCGAATCGTGCCAGTTGAACCTTCGCCAGGGTGGTGACCGCTTTCTTGACGAGGTTGTATTCGGCTTTCGCCGCCTTCGCCCGTTCGGTGTCGTCGCTCTTGTTGGGTGCCGGGAGGGTGCTGAGCACCTTGCCGGTGGGGTGGCCTTCGGCATCCAGGAGGCGTGCGGCCAGTTTGCCTTCCGGGGTCACATAGGCCAGGAATCGGCGGGTTCCGTAGTCGAAGACGCGGGTGCCGCGTTCATCGAGACCCCCGTCGGGGATGATGCGGTCCTCCAGCTCGTCGCGGCTGAAGCCACGCTGGGCGGCGATCTCATCCATCGCCTGGCCGGCGCGTTTCTTCAGCCCGGCGAACTTCACCTTCGCCGCGATCCCGGAGATCTGCTGCAGGGCCTCGTCCGATGCGATATTGCGCAGCGCAGTGAGGCCCTTCACGGCCCGTTGGTGATGGCTGACTCCAGGCCATTCCCGGATCAGCGGGGTGAGGGTGTTGACGAACCTGTCGCCACCCAAACGCCCGGTGCTGGTCATCAACCACGACAGTTTCGCGGGGGCGCCAGCAGCCAACCAACAGTTCAGCAAGGTGACAGCGAAGCAGTCCAGGTGGCTCGGATCCGCGTGCTCCCGCACCGCAGCGACCAGGGGATGCCCCTGCTCGGCGCGCAAAGCCCGGAGCAACGACCCGACCTGATCCAGGCCCAGCCGGTGGCCATCATCGACCAACACCGGGCTCAGTCGCTCGAACTCGAAAGGAAGAACCTGCGGTTCCGGGAGCTGCGTTGCCGCCGCCACCCACCACGACGTGTCCAAGGGCAGTTCCGGGACGTCCAGTTCCGCCAGCAATTCGCCGAGCGCCACGGCCGCCGGGCCGGTCGCGTACTCGGCGGCAGCCCGGCGTTCCGTGAAACTCAGTTCCCGCAGGAAAGGAATCAAAGCCTTGGACTGCTTGGCGGACAGGTCGGCCGCCAAGGCCTGGGGCATGTGGGAGCGCAGCCATGCCTCCGCCACGGGGGCGGCCTCGGTGTGTAGCGCGTCGATGAAGAGTTCCGTCATGCCGGGGCCGTGCCCCGCATCGGCGGCCACCTTGAGCATCGATGTGGCGGTGTCGCGGGGCTGGTGATTCATCCACTCGATCAGCAACTTGAAACCTTCGCGACCGGTGGCCACCAGCCAAGGCAGCACCCCCTCCCAGCGAGTCAGGGTCAGGCCTTTTTGTTTCGCGAAACCGATCCGCTCCGCCGCGCCGTGCAGCACCAGCCCGAGCAGCGGGGGATTCAAGTAGTAGCCGTTGCAGAACGGTTTGTCGTCAGCGGTCACCAACAGCTGCCGGGCCACGGCCGGGTCGATCGCTTCCAGCGCGAGAGCGGCGAAAACCGCTGGATCCACCAGCTCGTAACCGCGGTGCGGGTTCTGGCCGACGGGCGCCGCCAGCGAGGCCAACAACTCGGTGTGGGCGGCCTTGAGGCCTGCCTTGCGGGTGCCCCGGACGATGCCGCGAAGCACCCAGGTGGTTTCCGGGGCCTTCTTGACGCACCGCGCCGTGGTGTGCAGCGGGGCCTCCCAATCCGTTCGCAACACCACCCGAAGCCACGTGGGCCAGTCGAAGTCCGTGCCGCTCCAACCGGCACGCCATTTCGCAGGATCTCGCAGAGCCACCAGGTGCTCCGCCCACCAAGCGGCCCGCTCCGGGCCGGGCATCTTGTCGAACAGCGGTTCGGAAAACCGCAAACGCTCCCGGATCACACCATCCTCGGAGTATTCCTCCATGGACACGATCCGGGCGGCCCGTTCCGCCTCGATCTGCGGGTCGAAGGGCGCGTCATCGGCCTCGATCAGGATTTCAGCATTCGGGTCGTAGCACCGCTCGAAGGGGGTCAACCGGAGACCGAGATCCGACGGGTCGGGATTCGAGGAATTGGCCATTTCAGCTTCTGATCGTCTCGAGGGTCGCCAGAATTTCGGAGACCGCCTTGGGCGGGACCTGGTTCCAGGGGACGCGTTCGAGTCCCCTCGTGTCCAGTTCGTTTCCCCATCCGAGGTTTTTCGGGTCGTGGTGGCCTTTGAGGATGTAGGCCTCCTCGAGTTCCTGGTCCTCCTGCTCAGCGAACGAGAATCCCATCATCATGCCCGTGTAGCGGATCACCGCGGTCAGGTCGGTTGTTGGGATCGCCATGGCGTGGATGCAGTAGACGCCGTTGTCGAGAGCCGAGCCACGTTCCCAGCCGTACTTGGTGAAGGCCCCGGCGAGCTTGCCCGCCGGGAATCTGTCCTCGGGCAGGTCATGGAGTTTCGTGTCGTCGCCCTGGTCGGCGGGGAGGCGGAAGATGGTCCGATCGAGTTGTTTGAAGGACTGAACAATTTCGTAGTCGGAAAGAACCGCAGCCCAGGTGGCCCTGGTGGCGTCATCCATCTCCAGGGGATGAGGAATTCCGATGGCGCTTCCTTTTGTTTCCGCGGCTTCGTCATCCGGGCCGACGAGCCGGCCGTCCTCGTCAATGCGGGCGGTGGCCACCAAGGCGTTTTCCGCGTCGTAAACGCCCCAGATGATTCCGGCCAGGAGGCGTCTCAGGACTGGGTGGGGGGCGATGAACCGGGCGTGGTCCTCCGGGGCCCAGCGGCGGTCCTGGAGCATGGCCTGTTCGAATCGTTTGATCTGGATCTTGGTCAGTGCGGTCACCGTCTTCTTGACGAGGTTGTATTCGGCTTTTGCCGTTTTTGCTTGTTCGGGATTGTCGCTCTTGTTGGGTGCCGGGAGGGTACTGAGCACCTTGCCGATGGGGTGGCCTTCGGCATCCAGGAGGCGTGCGGCCAGTTTGCCCTCCGGGGTCACATAGGCCAGGAATCGGCGGGTTCCGTAGTCGAAGACGCGGGTGCCGCGTTCATCGAGACCCCCGTCGGGGATGATGCGGTCCTCCAGCTCGTCGCGGGTCAGGCCACGGCGGAGCGCAATTTCACGCATTGCCTGGTTGGCGTGTTGCTTCAGGGCAGTGTATTTCACCTTCGCCGCGATCCCGGAGATCTGCTGCAACGCCTCGTCCGATGCGACGTTCCGCAACGCCGTGAGGCCCTTCACAGCCCGTTTGTGTTGACTGATTCCGGGCCATTGCCGAACCAGCGGGGCGAGGGCGTTCACAAATCTTGAATCGCCCAGATATCCGGCTCCGGTCATCAGCCACGACAAATCCGTAGGCGCGCCAGCGGCCAGCCACAGCTTGAACAGGGCCAAGGCGAAACGATCCCGGCTGATCCGATCCGCCCGGTCACGAACCGCCGAGATCAAGGGATTCCGTGTGGAGTCGCTCAATGCCTGCAACAGGGTCTCCACATGGACCGTGTCCAGCCGGAAGCCGTCAACCAGAATGGGCGGCAGGCCGGCCACGCTGAAGGGAAGTTTCGATGCTTTTGGCAGTTTCGTGGTTTCGACGGCCTCCACCCACCAGGCGGTGTCGGCGGGCAGCGGGGGCACCGCCAGCTCGGTCAGGATTTCGTCAACAATGATCCGGGTATTCCCTCTGGCCTGATCGGCGATACCCCGGAGCTGTTCGCCGGGCAGCTCCCGAAGGAAGGGAGCCAGGAGCTCTGCTTGGGCGCGGGTGAGGTTCGCGGCCAGGACCTGCGGCATGTGAGAACGAATCCAATTCACCGCCACGTCAGCGGCCTTCGACCCCAGGGCATCCAGGAACAATTCCGCCATGCCGGGTCCGTGCCCCGCGTCAGCCGCAGCGCTCAGCATGGCATTGGAAGCCTCCTTGGAAACCTGGTCCAGCCAGCCGATCAGCGGGCCGAAACCCTTCCGGCCGGTGGCGACGAGCCAGGGAACCACCCTCCTCCAATCCGTGACCGATGCCCCGGCGTGGCGGGTGAAGGCGACCCGCTCCTCGGGTGTTGGAAGAATCAGCCCGGCGAGATCCTTGCCGCGGTGATGAACCACCGAGAACATGTTCTTCGGGACTTCACCCAGCAGTTTTCGTGCCTCGTCGGGGTCCAGCGCGTCCAGCCCGGCCGCGGCGAAAACGGTTGTGTCCACCAGGTCCTGGGCTCCGTAGTTGTTCCTGCCGATGATGGACGGGAGCGGCGAAGGCAGCTTGGCCCGCGCCTCCTCGACCTCGGCCTGTTCCCGTGTTTCCAGAACGGCCCGCAGCACCAGGGCATCCGCCGTCGTGGCCCCGAGGTCGTTGGCAATCCGGCTGGTCGGGGCGTCCCAGTCGGTGCACAACAGCACCCTCAACCAGCTGGGCCAATCGGCGTTGAAATCCTGCCAGCCGGACAACTGTTTCTTGGGGTTGTGCAGCTGCCACAGATGCTTCGACCACCACTTCAGGTGCTTCGCCCACCACGCGAGTCGTTCCCGGCTGGGCATTTTGTCGAACGGGGGTTCGGTGAACCGCAATCGCTGCATCCGGGTGTAACCGTCGCTGTAGGGTTCGAACACGACGATGCGTTCGGCCCGTTCCAGTTCGGCCTCGGGGTCGAACGGTGAATCGTCGACCTCGAGGTTCACCTCGGCGTTGATGTCGTAGGCGCGTTCGAAGGGGGTCAGCCGGAGGCCGAGGTCCGACGGGTCGGAATGTGAGAAATTGGCCATGTCAGCTCCTGATCTTCTCGAGGGTCGTCAAGATTCTGGAGACGATCTTGGGTGGAACCCGGTTCCAGGGAATGCGCTCAAGATCTTTCGTGTCCCGGTCATCTCCCCGGCCGAGGGTCTTCGGGTCGCGACAGCCCTTTAGGACGAAGATCTCCTTGATTTCCTGGTCGTTCTTGTAGCTAGGCGATCTGTTCGTCATACCCGTGTAGCGGATAACCGCTGTGAGGTCGGCTCTTGGGATCGTGATGGTGTGGATGTAGTAGACGCCTGCGTCGAGAGCTTCGCCTCGTTCCCACCCGTGTTTGTTGAGGATCCTGACGAGTTTGATTGCAGGGATTTTGTCTTTGGGTAGGCCATGGAGTTGAACATCGTCGCCCTGGTCGTCGGGGAGGTGGAAAACAGGTCGGTGAAGCTGCTTGAATGGCTGGACCAGTTCGTAGTCGGCCAGCACCTCGTCCCAGGCGGCCTTGGTGGCATCGTCCAGGTCCAGAGGGTGGGCGATCCCGATGGTGTGGACGTCCGTCTCGACGGAATCATCATCCCTGTCGACCAAACGACCGTCTTCGTCGATTCGGGCTGTGGACACCAGAATGTCTTCCTCGTTGTAGAGTCCCCAGATGACTCCGGCCAGGAGCCTTCTCAGGACTGGGTGGGGAGCAATGAACCGGGCGTGGTCCTCCGGGCTCCAGCGGCGATCCCGGATCATGGCGCGTTCGAAGCGTGCCGCTTGGACCTTAGTCAGCGTAGTGACGGCTTTCTTTAACGTTTTGTACTCGGTATCCGCCGCTTTTGCCTGATCGGGATCATCGCTTTTGTTGGGTGCCGGGAGGGTGCTGAGCACCTTGCCGGTGGGGTGGCCTTCGGCGTCCAGGAGGCGTGCGGCCAGTTTGCCTTCCGGGGTCACATAGGCCAGGAATCGGCGGGTTCCGTAGTCGAAGACGCGGGTGCCGCGTTCATCGAGACCCCAGTCGGGAATTAAACGGTCGTCCAGCTCGTCGCGGGTGAAACCGCGCTGGGCGGCAATCTCATCCAGCGCCTGATTAGCGTGTTTCTTCAACCCAGAATACTTGGCTTTTGTCATGATTCTGGCGATCTGCTGGATGGCCTCATCGGATGCGACATTGCGCAGCGCAGTGAGGCCCTTCGTGCCTTTCTGGTGCTGGCTGTCCCCAGGCCATACCCAAATCAAGGGGATCAGGATGTTGATGAACTTCGGGCCTCCCAGCCAGCCGGCTCCGGTCATCAACCACGATAGTTTCGCGGGAGCTCCTGCACTCAGCCAAAGTCTCAGCAGCGTGACGGCGAGGTGATCTCGGTTGGCTGGGTCGGTTCTGTCGTGGATTTCTGCCGTCAAAGGGTGTCGTTCGGTGTCGCTCAAAGCCTGCATGAGCTGCTTCATGTGTGTGGTGTCGAGTCGGTGTTCGTTGACCAGCACCAAGGGTAGGGCATCCACGCTGAACGGAAGCTTTTGTGCTTTTGGTAGTTTCGCGGTTTTGATTGCGTCTTGCCACCATGGGGTGTCGGTGGGTAGCACCGGAATCGTGGTTTCGGTGAGGATATCGTCAATGACGGCTCGGGTGTTGCCTGTGGTTTGTTTGACTACGCCTCGAAGTTGCTCGCGGGGCAGTTCTCGCAGGAAGGGGGTCAGGGCATTGGCTTGGGTGGGGGTGAGGTTTGCTGCCAAGGCCTGTGGCATGTGTGAACGTATCCATTCCGCGGCCACGTCGGCTGCTTTCGAATCCAGAGCATTCAGGAACAGTTCCGTCATGCCTGGGCCATGGCCCACCTCGGCGGCAACCCGTACCATATCAAATGTATTTGCCCGGTCTGCTTGGTTCAGCCACTCAACCAGCAGGCCAAAGCCCTTTTGGCCGGTGGCGACAATCCATGGAATCACGTCTTCCCAGCGGCTGGTTTCAGCGCCCGTCCTGCGTGCGAAGGCCACCCGCTCCTCCGCTGTCGGAAGCACCAGGGCTGTCAGCGCATGGTCCCGGTTCCTCAGGGAGTTATCAGGGAAGACGGCCATCAGTTCCCGGGCCTCGTCCGGGGACAGCGCATCCAGCCCGGCAGCCATGAATATCGTGGGATTATCAAACGTTATGTCGCCCCATGGTCTGTAGCCGAGTGGCGAGGGAAGAGGCGAGGGAAGAAGTGCCCGGGCCTCCGTGATTTCGTTTTCTGTGCGTGTGCTCATGATGGCGCGCAGAATCAGAGTCTCCGCACTAGCATATTCGAGGCGCCCCTTCACTGTCTCATTGAGCGGTTTACTCCAGGCGGGGGATATTATGAGATACAGCCAATAAGGGCGGTGGGTGTACAGATTTATATAGGTGCTCTGACTGAGTTCTTTCAGATAATTGTCCCACCACGCAGCTCGTTCCTGACTGGGCATCGTGGTGAACAGAGGCTCAGTAAAGCGCATCCTCCTGCGCAGGTATCTTGTGAATCTGTTCTCCTCCAGGACGACGATCCGCTTGGCTCGTTCCAGTTCGGCTTCGGGGTCGAATGGTGAATCGTCTATTTGGAGGTTTACTTCGGCGTTGATGTCGTAGGCGCGTTCGAAGGGAGTGATGGCCAGCCCCAGGTCGTCTGCGTCCAGATCCGAGACTTCGAGGGGAGCGCCGACTGGTTCGGCGCTCCGCTGCTCCGCGGTTCCGGTTTCATTCTTCTCCCCGGTTCGGGTGGTCTTCGTGGGTTCCAGTTCCTCGGTGGAAGCCGTGGCGTCGTCGGTGTAGCCCTTCTTGATCTTCGCGGCCACCTGCTTCTTCGCGTCGGTGAGGGCCTTGTCCGCGGATTCGTACTGTTTCGTTCTCGTCGTGCCCGTGGTTCCGCTGCGTCCGTAGCGGACCGTCACATGGTCCTCGGTCACGTCGATGTACCAGAACTTGTCCGAGTTACCTTCTGTCAGGTGCAGGCGTCGTTTCATGTCATGAAAGCCTAGATCAGGGGACCGACAATTCTTCGTGGTCCTTACCCGCGGGGTCTCTCAGACCAGGGGGCCACCGAAGGCCGAGATCAGCAGCAGCTTCTCCACCTGGGCCGGGTTCCGGTGGTCGAGGAAGGCCAGGGTGTGATCCGCGATCAGTTGGCTTCCCGCCCTGCGGGCCCGCCGGACGAACTCGCGCCAGTCCTGGTTGCGGAGGTGGATGCGGTCGGCGCCCGCCAGCAGGAGCTCTCCCAGCAGGAAGTTGAGCCCCCGCAGCAGGGCCCCCGGGCTGGTCAGCGGTACATCCCCGGCGCCGGTTCGCCATTGCACATCCGTTGCGACAGACTCTGCCACGTGCGGCTGGAGCGGGATACCGTCCCCGACCAGCAGCAACGGATTCACCACGACACTCCTGGCGCCCCAGCGCCACCGTCCCGAGACGAACGCCTCCTCGGGGAAATCCTTCTCCCAGCTCTGCAGGCGAATCAGGGTGGCGCGCACGCTCCCGTCGCGGCGGGCGGTGTGGCGAAGGGCCAGTTGGAACGATTGCCCCTCGGCGTCCCGCAGGTCGGCCACGAGACTGGAAATGCCGGGGTCGAAATGGATGTTCCCGACGCCGGTAACCCGGCAGGCGGCCAGGTCAGTGCCTGCGGAACGATCATCCAACACGGCGGGCAGCCGCGTCTGCTGGGTGGCCAGCTCAGTGATGGTTTCCACCCGGAACGGCGCCTCCAACTGGTCCATCGCGCCCGCGGGGAAACCCACCGCCGACCTGTTGGTGTGGGAGAAATCCCCGTGCCCGAACATCCGGCCACCCAGAGACATGACCTGCCCGCCACCCCAGTTGCCGATGGCGATGCCGGAGACCATGCCACCCGCGAGCTGCGAGGAGGGTCTGCGTTCCTCGTCGATGATTCGTTTCGTGACCCGCATCGGAGCGCCGCTTCGGGCATCCACCAAATGGGCGATCAACCGGCACTCGTCGTCCAGTTCGACGAGCTCGGTGCCCAGACCGATCAACCGGGCCTTCGACACCCGCGTCTGCTGGGCGGAGGAACCCGCGACGAGTCGATCCGGGATCCGTTCCGGTTCCGGATTGGCCAGGGACATCGCCCGCGCCAACAACTCGGCTGACAACTCGACCAGCCGCGACGGGGTGAACTCCTGGCTGCGGGCCTCGTAACGGGCCAGCTCGTCCAGCAACTCGTCCAGGACGTCGGCGACGTGATGCAGCTCGGCCTCGCGGGCCCTGACCGCCAGGCGACGCCAGACCCCGCGCAGGTTCCGGTGCCCGGACTCCGCCCCGACCCTCACCAGTTCACCGACCGCGCCGCGGATCTCGGAAAGCAGGGAGGCGTCCGGTCGCCACTCGTCCCCCGAAACTGACACCAGACCGGTGTCCCCGAACCGCCTGCCTGCCGCGGCAGCGACCGCGACCGCGACGTGAAGACACGGATCGGGGTCGTGGCAGGTGCAGCGCACGTAGTTGAGATCGGCGCCGGCCAGGAAACGCACCGACACGGGGGTCGGGTGGTGGATCCGCACCACGGAGATTCCCCTGATGCTCCCGACGTGGGCCAGTAGGCCCTGCCCGGCCAGCTGATCAGCCCGCCTCAGGGCGGCGGGGGAGAGCGCGGCCCTCAGGTGTTCGCGGGTGATGCTGGCCGGGTTGAAGACGGCCTCCGGTTCCACCTTCCCGGGGGCAGCGGCCCCGGGGGTTTCCCGCCCGGGCAGGTCCGTCGAATCCGGCTCCTCGTCCTTGACGACTCCCGGCCCGGAGCAGGCTGCCTGGTAGTGCAGGATCGCGCGGACGATGTGGCGGCAGTTGTTGGCTGCCAGACAGGAACAGGTCCACTCCGCGAAGGGCCGGTTCGCGTACAGGACGCAGGTGGTTCCGTCGTCCGCGGAGACCGTCACCGTCCCGTCATCGGCCTCGGTGACGGTCAGGGCCGCGGCACCGAGTTCCTTCCGGGCCCGCCGCAAGGTGCCCTTGTTGGTCAGGTCCTCCAGCACGGCATCGCTCAAACGGAGCAGGTCCGGGCGGCTCACCGGATCACCTCCGCAACCCAGTCGGCCAGCTCGTACGGGGTCATGACCCCCACCCGGGCTCCCCGCGCGGCCAGCCGCCGCCCCAGTTCCTCGTCGAAGGAGGCCGCCCCGTTCGTGGTCAGCGCGCCCAGGACCAGCACCTTGCTGCCGCCCTGGACCATCCGGGTGACGCACTGGACCAGGTCGTGCGCTGAGCCGCCCTCGTACAGGTCCGTGATGAGCACCACCATGGCCCTTCGTGGTTCTGTGATGAGCGATTCGGCGTAGCGCATGGCCTGCGCGATGTCGGTGCCCCCGCCGAGCTGCACCTTCATCAGCGTCTCGACGGGATCGGCGATGTCCGAGGTGAGGTCCACCACCGAGGTGTCGAAGGCGATCAGATGATTCCGCAACGCCGGGAGTCCGTGGAAGATGGAGGCCGTGACGGCCGAGTGGATCACGGATTCGGTCATCGAACCCGACTGGTCCACCACGACCATGAACTGCCACTTCTCCGACTGCCTGCGGGTGCGCGAGTAGAAGATCGGCTCCGAGATGACCAGCTGGCGTGTTTCCGCCGAGTAGTTCTTCAGATTGGCGCGGATGGTGCGCTTCGGGTCGAAGTTCGCCGACACCTTGAAGAAGCTACGCCGGTTGGGGTCGCGTCGGCCCGTCAGCGTGCGCCGGATCCTGGGGCGCATCTTCTCCACCAGCGCCGCGACGACCTTCCGCACGATCTGCCTGGCTGCCTGCAGCACATCGGAGCTCATCAGATGCTTGGTCTGCAGGATCGCCTGCAGCAGCGTCTCGGAGGGCTCCACCCGTTCCAGGAGCTCCTTGTCGGTCACCAACTCGACCATGCCGTAACGCTCCAGGGCGTCCTCCTCGATGGTGCGGACGGTGCGTTTCGGGAACAGGGTGTGGATTTCGTTGATCCATTCCGGAACGGTCAGGCTCGAGGCCCCGTACCCCGCCCCGTCGCCGCCGTCCTGCCCCTCCCGGTCGTACAGGTACCCCAGGGCATTGGAACGGGCCTGCTGCTGGGGATCCAGGTTCCCGAGTTGTTCCGAACCCCGCCCCAGCACCAGCCGCCAGCGGGTCAATCGTTCATCCATGCCGCCTCCCGAGGAAACGATCCAGTGATTTCGCGACGGCGGACTCGAATTTCGCGATGGCGGTTGCGTCCTCGGCGGAACCGGAGAAGTCCAGGAGCGTCGATCCCGCCGCTTCCCCCAGTATGAGCTGCGCCACCTGGAAACGTTCGCGCTGGGTGTAGCGGCTGAATGCGCGTCGCAGACCCGGCAGGGAGGCGAAGAATGCGGCGTCGTCCAGGCCGGTGAGGATGTCGTCGAGGCGGAGCAGGGCGTCCGGACGTCGCAGGGCCGCCTCCCGGGCCACCCCCAACAGGCCCGCGACGAAATCGCCGAGCTGCTCGGGAAGCGCGATCACGGACAGCAGCTCTGCGATCTCCGGGTCCGGGCGTGCCCCGGCCAGCCACTGGGCACCCAGGGCGGCTCCCCGGACGGTGGGTGCCTGACGGTCGTCCGCCACCACCACCGAGAGGGCCTGGTGGTAGCCGTCGATGTCGTAATCCAGATCTCCACCGACCCGTTCCGCGCTGTCGGTCAGCTGGTAAACGGCCTGGATGAAATCCTCCAGTCCAGGTCCCTCCGGCAGCGGCGAGAGACGTTCCAGCAGCCGCACCGACCGGTTGAAGGCCACCTCCAGCAGGCGCCCCAGATCCGCGCGACCGGTGGCCCGCAGGATCGGGTCGTAACGGTAGAGCCGCATCAGCACGCCGGTCGCGGCACCGATACCCATCAGGTTGGCGGAAGTGGCCAGCAGGGTCTCGGTGTGGGCCTGGAGACTGACCGACAGGCGGGCCACCCCGCACAAGGCGGCTTCCAGGACGAGATTCGCGGCGGCCGCCGGGTCCGAGGTGATGTCGGCGGCGCGTTCCAGCAGACGAGCGGTCACCGCCTGCTCCCGGTTGCCCCCGTACCGGGCGGCCTCCACCAGGGAGCCCTCGAAGGCCGGGGTCCACACCAGGAACCAGCGTTCGACGCCGTCATCGTCCGCGTTGGCGGTCAGCCCGATGCCCGGGATGTCCAGGACCACCAAGGAGTGCAGCAGCCGCGAACGCTGCAGGCCGAGGTCGTTCGACAGGTCGGCGGGTTCTTCTCGCCTTTTCGGCGCGGGAAGCAACCCCAGGGCCTCCAGGCCGGCCCGGAGCTCGAGTGTCAGTGGCGGTTGCCGGGTGCCCGCGGCCAGGTGCCCGAGCCGGTCACCGCGCAGGGCGTCGTTGACGTGGGCCAGCAGCGGGTGATCCTTTCCGGAATCGTCCTTGACGAGGGCGGTCGTGATTCCCTCGACGAGATCGGTGCGCCAGATCTGCTGATGTCCCCGCAGCTGGGCGAGGGCCCCGGCGGTGGCCTGAACCGCGATCAGGTCGGCGGGAGAGACGAACTGTTTCGCTCTGCGCAGCTCCAGTACGACCTGCCCCAGGAGTTCCTCGCTGGTGTCACGCCGCCCCTCGGCGCGATCCCGGTACAGGCGGTCGTAGAAACCGGGATTCGGCTGGCCCGCGTCGTAGCCGTCGAGGGCGTCGAGCGCCGCGTAGGAGGTGGGGGTCAGGGCGATGCCGTAGCGGTTGTCGTCGGTCGGCGGCATCCAAACATCCACCGGCTCCACCTCCCTTGACAGCAGCGCCTCCAGCCCATCGACGTGGGCGGCCCCGCACACCACCAGCAGGTCATCGCCGAAACGCCGCCGGGCGTCGGTTATCCGGTGCGCCATGTGCGCCTCACGAGCCTTTGTCTCCCGATCGGGTTCGCCGCCCAGGATCGACCCGAGCAACCCGATCCGTTCCCGGTAGGACTCCAGCGACAACTCCGGGTCGATTTCGATCAGTTCGTCGATCAGGCCGGCCATGTCGTCCACACCGAACTCCCTGATCAGCCTGTCCGCGGCCTCCTTGGTGACCGGGGTCTCGGCGTAGCGGTTCTCCGCCACCGCGGTGTCCGCGAAGGCCAGCCAGGGCAGATCGATGAACTCGACCGGTACCCCCGCCCGGTGCGCGGTGCGCAGGGCGACCCATTCGGGACTGTAATCGGTCAGCGGGTAGAAGCTGCCCCGGCGGATGCCCCATTCCGTGCTGTCCTCGGGGGCGTCCGGGAACATGGGCGCCCACGAGTAGAGCATGACGGGCAGTTCGTGGTCGAGCGTCAGCTCCTCGATGCGCTGGTTGTATTCGGTGGGGCCCTCGATCAGCACGGCCGCGGGTGGGCGGTCCGTGATCCGCCGGGCGACCAGGCGCGCCGCAGCCGGCGAATGATGCCTGACCCCGAAGAACTCGACCACACAGCAATTCTGCCCGAGGCCCCGACAATTTCCCGGGAATCAGACCGGGGTCTTCGATGCCCCGAGCGGGCTGCGAACGGTCACGGCCACGGGATAGCGTTTGCTCATGAGCGAGTTGCACGTCTCCTTCAAGGAGCGCGATGTCTACCTGGACATCCTTGCCACCAACTATGCCGAGGGGCGGCTCACCGACGAGCAGTTCCAGAAGCGGCGCGACGAACTGCTGGCGGCCACCACGCACCGGCAGTGCCGGGACGTGCTTCGTGGGCTACCGGTCCAGATCCCCGGGAACGACCAGCCCCAGCCTTCCCGTGAGGAAGCACGACCCGGACCGAGGCGCCGGGGAATCCTGATCGCGGGGCTCGTGGGTGCCGTGGGCCTGGCGGGGATCGCCGCGTGGCACGCCAGCCGCCCCGACCCGACAGAGGCAGGGCCGGTGGAGGAGCTCTACCCGGTGCAACCCACCATGCGCAGCTGGGAGGACTGGTACGTGGTTCGCCAGGCGCTGGAGGCCAGGAACTTGGGGGGCATCGTGGATCTGACCCTGGAGGCGGACTCCGTTTCCGGAACCGTGACCGTGAGGGGGAACCCGTCTTTGTTGTCCACGATAAAGACCATCGACGGGGTGGTCGTGATAAGTGAACCGGCCAGCGGCACCCACGATGGCCCCACCACAGATCTGAACCGGTTCGGGGGAGGCTCCGCGCCTGAGGATGCCAGGGCCCGGTTCCAGGAGCTGTGGCCCAGCGCGGTTCCGAAGCAGATCCGGCTGGCCCCCGGGGAGGACGCGAAAGGAATCATCGAGGTGACCGGAACGAATCACGGAAAGCCCATCACGGTGAAGTTCTCGGCCGACGGGCGCTCGGTGCTGGATGTCAAGGAGAACTGATGCGGATAGTCGCCATAGCCGCGGTGGCCGACAACGGCGTGATCGGGTCGGGGGAGGACATGCTCTGGCACATCCCGGCCGATTTCCGCCGCTTCAAGGCGGTCACCACCGGGAACACCATCATCTTCGGGAGACGAACCCACGAACAGATCGGGCTGCTCCCAAACCGCCGCACGATCGTCGTCACCCGGCAACCGGATTGGTCGGCGGAGGGCGTCGAAGTGGCCCATTCCATCGAGGAGGCCATCCGGCTGGCGCACACCACCCCCGGGAAAACCTGTTTCATCGGCGGAGGCGGGGAGATCTACGCGGCAGCGTGGCCCTACCTGACGGAACTGGACATCACCCATGTCCATCAGGAACCGGAGGGGGCCGCCACCTTCCCGGTCGTCGCTTCCCATGAATGGACCGAGATCAGCCGCGAGATCCACGAGGGTTATGACTTCGTGCAGTACCGGCCAACCCCGGCGCCCGAATGAACCGGCCGGTTCGTGTCGGGGGAGATCGCTAACCTGACCCGTATGCGATCCACATCCAGCATCCTGCACCTGGACCTGGATGCGTTCTTCGCCGCGGTGGAGCAGCGCGACAAACCCAGCCTCAGGGGCAAACCCGTGATCGTCGGCGGTGCCGGGCCGCGGGGAGTGGTGGCCACCGCCAGCTACGAGGCCCGGGTTTTCGGGGTGCGATCCGCCATGTCGGGGACGGAGGCCAGGCGCCGCTGCCCACACGCGGCCTTCCTGGGCGGCAGGTTCGGCGCCTACCGGCAGTCATCGCAGGCGGTCATGGAGCTGCTGCGGGAGGTCTCGCCATTGGTGGAGCCCCTCAGCTTCGATGAGGCCTACGTAGACCTTGAGGCCAGCGGCTGGAACCTCACGAAACTCGACGAACACGTTGCCGGGCTGCGGGCGGAACTGACCAGGCGCACCGCCGGGTTGACGGCATCGGTGGGGGTGGGCAGCAGCAAGTTCCTGGCCAAACTGGGATCGGAGGCGGCGAAACCCGACGGGGTCCGGATCATCGCTCCCGGAGAGGAGATCGAGTTCATTTCCCCGCTGCCGGTGCGGGCGATTCCCGGGGTGGGGCCGGTGACGGAGGGAAAACTGCTGGCCCTCGGCCTGGTCACCGTCGCCGACCTGCGGGCCGCCGACCCCCGGGAGCTGGTGCGTGAACTGGGCCGCGCGGCCGGGGAATCGCTGCGGCACCTGGCATGTGGCCGCGACGACCGCGAGGTGGAGGCGGAAAGGGAGGCGAAATCCATCTCCGTGGAGGACACCTTCCCCACGGACCTGACCGACCGGCCCCGTCTGGCTTCCATACTCAGACGCGACGCGGAATCGGTGGCCGGGCGACTGCAACGCTCCGGGTCCTTCGCCCGTACGGTCGCGATCAAGGTGCGGATGGCGGATTTCACGACGATCTCGAAGGCCAGGTCGCTGGGGGGCGCGACGGATCGTGCCGAGGTGATCGGCCGGGTGGGGGAGGAGCTCCTGGCGGAGGTGGACATCCGCGAGGGGGTGAGGCTGCTCGGCATCGGGGTCAGCAACTTCACCAGGGCCGCCCAGGAGCGCCTGTTCGAGGACGAGACCCCGGAGACGGGAAGAACCGAAACCGAGGTCGAGGTGGACACCTCGGGGGTGCGGGGCCGCGGGTTCTTCCCCGGCGCCGACGTGATCCATGACGCGCTGGGACGTGGCTGGATCTGGGGATCCGGGCTGGGCAGGGTGACCGTCCGGTTCGAGACCAGGCACACCGGCCCGGGACCGGTACGCACGTTTCTCGAGGACGATCCGGCGCTGCAACTGGCCAAGGAACTACCCGACTTGCCTGCGTCCCGGCTTGAGACGGCACCGCAACAGGGCCCTATGGCCCGGTAGGCTGACACCCGCTGACCGGCGTGGTGGAATTGGTAGACACGCAGGATTTAGGTTCCTGTGCCTTGTGCGTGAGGGTTCGAGTCCCTTCGTCGGTACTCCGATCATTCGTGGACGACGGCCTGACCGGAGAACTATCGAAGGGTGAATAACTTTTGGACAGGGGATACAGGCCGGGTTGAGATGCGCCTGAGAAGCGGTGGGGACAAGCCAGTCCAGCAACGATGAACACGCTTCTCTTCAGCGAGATCTTGAATCAGGAAAAGATTAACTTCTGTATCGGACGCGGCGCGCATAAAACAAAATTTGGCCACCGGATTTCCGGGCCAAAATTACCTCCTGCGGGCAAAGCCGCTGGTCAGGCCCGGTTTGACCTCTGTTTCTCTTTGGACATGAGGAAAGAAATTTTGTTTAAAAATGCTACAGCGGTCTGCATTGCCGTTGAAGCGTCTGAATGCCTCAATGAACAAACCTCAAGGAGTTTGGGCCTGCCAGTGAGGGAGTCCCTGTGTGGTGCGTGCCTGCTGAATGGCTGCAATGATTTTCTTCCTGCTCCAGCTCACGAATTCCAAGTCGATGCCACGGATGGTGGAAAGCACGACGATGGCGGTGATGATGACAGTCCTCAAACGTGCACCGGTGATTTCCGCCACGGGAACGCGCAGTTGGCTCCTCTCGTTGTTGAGGTTGAAGGAATGGGGTTCGAAAATGACCTCCGAGGCGGTGACAAGAAGGTGCCCACCACGTGCCACCCGCCCGCGTGCACCGGTAAGGACCGCCGGCATCGCGAGGATTCTCTCGGTGAGGGAACCTGGCTGATCGAGATGGCTCGCCGGTACTCTGAGTAGCATCGGCGGGTCAGGGGGCACGCTCATTGTGTCTCTCCGATCTACTCCATGCCTCGAACAGTTGACAGTGTAGTGACCATCGTTCATCCAGCGCCGACCGGCAGAGGTCGTGGACTCAGGGCGAGGTCAATCGCCGGATCAGCAGTCATCCCGTTCCTCACGCGTGCGTGGCATAGGGGTATCACTGGCCGGGACATCGCTCGCAAACGACATTCCTCGATGATTTTCCGGCCTTGTCGTGGTGCGCATGCATCACAGCGTCTGCTAGCCACAATGAGATCAGCGCATCAAGGACAAGGCCAGCAAAACCCGTGGCGGAAGGACGGGGTCAGCTGCGGTGTGATTTCTACCGCACCTCCGACCTTGCCTCGACGAATGCGCGGATCGCCGCATCCAGGTCATCACGGGTGAGGGAGGCCGACAGCTGGGTCCGGATTCTCGCCCGGCCCTTGGGAACCACCGGGTAGCTGAAGGCGCGGACGTAGACGCCGCGCGCCAGGATGGCGTCCGCCATGCGGGCCGCAAGTACTGCGTCGCCGATCATCACGGGGGCGATCGGGTGATCGGATTCGGGGATCTCGAATCCTTCCTCGGCCATGCGGGTGCGGAAATAGGTGGTGTTCTCGCGCAACCGGTCGAGGAGCTCACCGGAACGGCCGAGGAGACCGAGGGTGGCCAGGGTGGCGGCGACGATTGACGGCGCCAGAGAGTTGCTGAACAGGTACGGCCGCGACCGCTGCCGCAGCAACTCCACGATGGGGGAGTGGGCGCAGGTGTACCCCCCGGAGGCCCCGCCGAGAGCCTTGCCGAGGGTGCCGGTGATGATGTCGACGCGTTCGGCGACACCGAAACGCTCCGGGGTGCCGGCTCCGGTCTCGCCGACGAAACCGACGGCATGTGAGTCGTCGACCATCACCAGAGCGCCGTACTCGTCGGCCAGGGCGCAGATCTCGTCCAGCGGGGCGACGTAGCCGTCCATCGAGAACACACCATCGGTGGCGATGACCCGGTGCCGCGCGCCCCGGGTCTCCTCCAGGCGGGCACGCAGATCGTCGAGGTCCCGGTTGCGGTACCGGTGACGGGCCGCCTTGCTCAGGCGCACCCCGTCGATGATGGAGGCGTGGTTGAGTTCGTCGGAGATGATCGCGTCCTCGGCCCCGAACAGCGTCTCGAACAGCCCACCGTTGGCGTCGAAACATGACGAGTACAAAATGGTGTCGAATCCCTCCGCCCTTGGCCGCAGGAATCGGGTCAGCCCGGCCTCGAGGTCCAGGTGCTGGGTCTGGGTGCCGCAGATGAACCGCACCGAGGCCATGCCGAAACCCCAACGCTCAAGAGCGTCCTTGGCGGCCGCGATCAACTCGGGTGAGTCCGCGAGACCCAGATAGTTGTTCGCACACAGGTTGATGACGTTCCCGGCCGGGACGCCGACGTGCGCCGCCTGCGCCGTGGTGAGCGGCTCCTCGTGTTTGTACAGGCCCTCGGCGCGCAGGGCATCGAGCTGGGAGGTCACATCGTCGAGGAAGGTCATGGTCGTGCCTTTCGAATGGGTGAGGAAATTGGGGTGTTCATCACTGTTCCCAGTGCATGACGACCTTGCCGGAGCGGCCGTCTCCCGCGACGGCGAACGCCTCGGCGAACTTGGCCACGGGGAAACGGTGCGTGATGACCCCTGAGATGTCGAGCCCGGAACGGATCAGGGCGTTCATGGCGTACCAGGTCTCGAAGATCTGCCTGCCGGTCACGCCCTGGATCGTGAGCATGCTGAAGATGATCTTGGAGAAGTCCACGGTCAGTTCCTGCGAGGGGGTGCCGAGCAACGCGATCCTGCCGCCGTGGGTCATGTGGTCGATCATGGAACGCAGTGCCGTACCTGACCCGGACATCTCAAGTCCGATGTCGAATCCCTCCTTCATCGAGAAACGGTCATAGACTTCTCCCAGGTTCTCCCGGCCGGTGTTGACCGTCGAGGTGATGCCCAACGCCTCCGCCAGGGCGAGTCGCTCGTCGCTGAGGTCGGTGATGACGACGTTCCGGGCTCCTTGGAACTTCGCCACCAGGGCAGCCATGATCCCGATCGGACCGGCGCCGGTGACCAGGACGTCCTCGGCCAGGGCCGGGAACTGGAGTGCCGCGTGGACGGCGTTGCCGAAGGGATCGAAGATGGCGGCGACATCCGGATCGAGTTCCGGTGGATGCACCCAGATGTTGGCGGCGGGCATGGCGAAGTACTCGCAGAAGGCTCCGTCGACGTGATAGCCGATTCCCCGGGTTCGCTGGCACAGGTGACGTTTCCCAGCCAGACAGGCGCGGCACCTTCCACACACGTAGTGTCCCTCACCGGAGACGAACTGCCCGACTTCCAGGTTGGTCACGGCCGAACCGAGTTCGACGATGGTGCCGCAGAACTCGTGTCCCAGGATGCGCGGGGTGGCGACGGTCCGGGCCGCCCAGCCGTCCCAGCGGTCGATGTGCACATCGGTGCCGCAGATCCCGGTGCTCTGGATTTTTATCAGGACCTCGGTGGGGCCGGGGGAGGGAACGGGAACGTCGACCAACTCCAGGCCTGGGCCGGGGTGCGTCTTCGCGAGGACCAGCATGGAACCATCGTCCCACAAGGGCTTCACGCATCGGATCCGGGCTGGTCACCCCGGCGCCGGTCCGGAGGGCATACGGGCCACTGGTTGTACTCAACCGACCAAACACCATGGAAGATCGGAGCTATCTGCCCAGCTCGTCGTGCAGGGCGTCGATGGCGTTCTTCGCGGTGAGCAGATTGGCCCCGGTCATTTCCCGGTAACGCTTGATGGCGAGAAGTCTCTGGTTCTGGCGGAGCAGCGCCACCAGTTCCTCACGCTCCGGGGGGTGAAGACCCCGGGGTGGTTGCTGCTGGAGTTGGTGGCGTGAACCGCGTGACTCGCCCGACAAATTGAAGACGTAGAAGAGCAGAAGACCCATCATGAGCAGTGGCAGCCCCCATTGGCGCAGGCTCATCGCGAGGAGCGTCAGAACCACCACTATCGCCAGGGGCTTGTACCTCGACCGTTTCGTCGCGGGGTGCTGCTCAATGACGGGTTGAACCGGGGCGGGCGTGTGTGCGGCGTACGGATCCCCGGGTGTGCGCCCGGGGAGGTCGTTGAACAGGACCATGAGCTCCCCCCGGGTCTTCGCGGTCAGCGCGGCGGACATGCGTTCGTCGAATTCTTCCGCGGTGATCCGGCCCGCGCTCATGTGCTCGCGCAGCAGGACGATCGCCTCGTCGCGTTCAGCATCGCCGATGCGCAGGTTCTCACCACCAGCCATACCATCAACAGTAGCGGGCCCGGATGTCAGACGACTGTCCGTGCTGATCGTTCACACCGTCCCTGCGTGCGCCGATGGGGTGCCCGTCCCGGAGCCGCCCCCGGCTTCTGGGAGACTTGAGACATGAGCCTTCACGATGTGCGACGCGACTACTCCGGGGATGCGCTACCGCAGGACCTGACCTCCTTCGAACCATGGAAGTTCTTCACGGACTGGCTCGATGCCGCGATCGCCGCCGACGAGGTGGAACCGAACGCCATGCTGCTGGCAACCATCGGTGCGGACGGTCGTCCGCGTTCCCGGGTGGTGCTGCTGAAGGAGACGAGCCAGAACGGACTCGTTTTCTTCACCCACTACAGGTCCCCGAAGGGCGAGGAGCTGGCCGCCAACCCGGTCGCATCCGCCACCTTCTGGTGGCCGGGGCTGATGCGCCAGGTGCGTGCGGTGGGGGCGGTCACGAAACTCACCCGCCAGGAGAACGAAACCTACTTCGCAAAGCGCCCCAGGGCCAGTCAGCTGGGTGCGTGGGCGTCCCGGCAGTCGACGCCCATCATCTCCCACGACGACCTGCTCGAGGCGGCAGCTCAGGCAACCGAACGCTTCGAGGGAAAGGACGTTCCCTGCCCGCCGGAATGGGGCGGGTACCGGATCGACGTCGACGAGTTCGAGTTCTGGCAGGGCCAGTCCGGCAGGCTCCACGACCGGGTCCTGGCCCGGCGGGATGTGGATGGCTGGAGTGCCATCCACATCCAGCCCTGACGCATGATCCGTTGATCCACGCGACAAGCACGGGCCAGAGACGCCCCGCTACTCCGAGGTGTGATTCCTGCGTCTGGAAAGCCTGATCCGGAAGGGTTTGCGTGTCTTGTCGCCTGATTCGGACTCTTCACTCACCGTGATCTCCTGGCCGTCCAAGTGCTCGGCAACGGATTCCCTCACGTGTTCGGTCACCTTGCCCATCACGTGTTCGGTCATCTCCCGGCGCAGCACCCGGTTCTCCAGCCGCAGGCGCTGCCGGTGTTCGTTGCTGAACGCGCGCAGCGTTGCCAAGCAGGCCAACACCATCACCACGCTGAACGGTGCCGCCGCGATGATCGTCATGGTCTGCAACGCCCCGAGTCCGGCGGTCAGGTCCTCCCCACCGTAGATCGCCCCACCCCACAGCAGCACCGCGGCGATACCGCCGCCGAGAACGGCCCACATCACTCGGGTCAGGACAGGAGGATCCTGCTCCCCGCCGGTGGCGACCATGTCCACCACGAAGGCCGCGGAGTCGGCGCTGGTGACGAAGAAGATCACCAGCAGGATCAGGAATCCGACGATCAGCAAGTTGCTCGCAGGGATGTGCTCCAGCACCTGGAACAGGGCATTGACGTTGTCGACTTTGTTGTCCGGACCGATGAGGCCGCCAGGCCCGTGAAGCTGCTGCCACAGCGCCGTCCCACCCATGATCGAGAACCACAGGAAGGTCACCAGCGCCGGCACGGCCAGCACTCCCGCCACGAATTCCCGCACGGTGCGTCCCTTCGAGATGCGGGCGATGAAGATTCCCACGAACGGTGACCAGCTGATCCACCACCCCCAGTAGTAGGTTGTCCACTGCCCGAGCCAGAACTCGCCGGCCTCTTCCTGGAACGGCAGGGTGCGGAAACTCAGGTGCACGAAATTGCTGAGGTAGTCGCCGATGGTCTGGACGAACTCGCGCAGCACGAACAACGGCTGGCCGAGCAGCAGCACGGCCAGGGCCAGCACCGCGGCCAGCACCAGGTTCGCGTTCGAGAGCCACTTGATGCCGCGGTCCAGGCCGCTCAGCACCGAGCAGGTGGCCAGCGACGTGATGACGGCGATCACTGCAAGCAACACCCAGATGTTGGATTTGATGATTCCCAGATAATCCAGTCCTGAACTGAACTGGGATGCTCCGAAGCCCAGGGAGGCCGCCACCCCGAACAGGGTTCCGACGATGGCGAACACGTCGACGACATCCCCAAGCCAACCGCGCACCCGCCTGCCGAACAGCGGCTCGAGCGCCCACCTGAGTGATACCTTCCGCCCCTTGCGGTGCACCGTGTAGGCGATGGCCAGGCCGACGACGATGTAGACGGCCCAGGCGGACAGCCCCCAGTGCAGGAAGGAGGTCGTCATCGCTTCCTGTGCCTTCATGGCGTTGGAGGTGTCTTCCGGGGTCCCGGGCGGGGGGACGGCGTAGTGGTTCAGAGGTTCTGCAACGCCCCAGAAAACCAGCCCGATGCCCATGCCAGCCGCGAAGAGCATGGCGAACCAGCTCACCAGTGAGTAGGAGGGGGGCTCGTCGTCGGGTCCGAGGGTGATGTTCCCGTACGGTCCGAAGGCCACCAGCAGGGCGAAGGCGACGAAACCCGCAACGATGAGACTGTAGTACCAGCCCAGCCCGTTGACCACGGAGGTGTTCGCTGCCTTCAACAGATCGCTCAGCCAGCGCGGCGCCAACGCCGCGAGCCCGACGAAACCCAGAACGATCACGGCGGTGGGGACCGCGACCGCTGTCTTCCAAGGATTCTTTCGCTGTCCAACCATTCGGCCAGTCTTTCATGAAGGTCGGTGCACGCTTTCGTGGATCGGGGTGACCTTCGTCAAATGTGTGGGATCGCGGCAACCGAACGCGCCGGGATGGGTAAGGTTGGCCGCGACCAATCTCGCAGGACGATTCCGAGGCCCACAGGGGGCCAACGCGAGGACACAGAACGGAGATCCCAGACGATGAGTGAACCCATCACCCCCTCCCCGGAGCCGCAGAACGAGCAGCGCATCGCCCAGCCGAGCCCCCAGGGCAGCCAACCCACTCCTCAGGCCTATCAGGGCCCCCAGGGCGTGCAGCCGCCGCATCAGGGTCTCCAGACGCCGCCCCGGCCGTTCGGGGGACCGGGGATGAACAAGGAGCGGGTGACCCCGGCGGTCTGGGTTTATGAGATCGCCATGGGGGCCGTCCAGGCGTTCATAGGCCTCGTGCTCGTCTTCGCCGGAAACCAGCTCTCGCTTTTCTTCGGTGGCGGCTATGGGTCGTCGAGCGGGGGAAGCGGGGCCGGCGTCATTCTCCTGCTGGTCGGTCTCGCTCTCATCGTCGCGGGCGTCTCCCGTCCTCTGAAGCTGCGTTGACCAACGGGCGCGGACAGGCCTCGGCGTGCTGAAATACGTTCGAACGGGTCTGCTGGCCATAGTAGTGGTGACGGGCGTTCTGCTGCCCGTCACCCACTACGCCCCGTTCGCGTGGATCGCGGGTGGAGGTTTCGTGCTCGTGCTGGTGCTGGGGCACCCGGCCGTGGTGAAACGCATCGAAGCGGGAAAAGATCAGTCGCCGGGACGGTCGATCCAGCGCTGACCCGCCGGGACCGCGGTCAGGCTCCCGGCCGAGAGGGCCGCCAGGAACGCGTCGAATTCGCCGGTGGCCGTCACCGGAACCGCAACGGTGATCCGGGCGCGATCACCCCAGTCGACCCCCACCACCGCGACGGCTGCCCCGGATGGCAGGATCAAACCACGCAGCGAGTCCTCGACCGCGCCGATGCTCGCGAAGTCCGCGTCGATTCCCAGCAGGGAGCACAGCTCCACCCGTCTGGTTCCGGCCGCCGCAACCGCTTGTGCCACGGCCTCGGAATAGGCCCGCACCAACCCGCCGGCGCCGAGTTTGACGCCCCCGAAGTAGCGGGTCACCACCGCCACCACGTCGGTCAGGTGATTGGAGGTCAGCACGTTCAGCATCGGCACCCCCGCGGTTCCCGCTGGTTCCCCGTCGTCCGAGGAGCGTGCGGTGCGGGCCTCGGGTCCCAGCACGAAAGCGGAACAGTGGTGACGGGCGTCGAAGAACCTGGAGCGCCGCTCCTCGGTCACCGCGCGAGCGGTTTCCTCCGAGGTGACGCGACGCAGCCGGGTGAGGAAACGGGATCGTTTGACCTCCAGTTCCACATCCACCCCATCGCCGATCCCGGAGTCGATGGTGAGGAACTCAGACACCGAGCTCACGGCGCAGTTTCGCGACGTGCCCCGTCGCCCTCACGTTGTACTGGGCGACCCGGATGGTTCCGTTGCCCTCGGCGTCCACGTCGATGACGAAGGTGGAACGCAGGACTCCTTCGATCTCCTTGCCGTACAGCTTCTTGGTCCCGAAGGCGCCGTAGGCGTTCAACGCCTCGTGTTCCGGGTCGGACAGGAGAGGAAACCCGATCTCGGAGCCGGCCGTGAACCTCGCGAGCTTCTCAACCGTGTCCGGGGAGATGCCGATGATGGCGTAGCCGGCCGCCGCGAAGGCGGCGTGCGCGTTGGTGAAGTCCACCGCCTGAGTGGTGCAACCCGGTGTCATCGCCGCGGGGTAGAAGTAGACGATGACCGCGCGGGACGGGTGGTCGGAGAGCGAAACCGGGATTCCTCCCGCGTTCGGCAACGTGAAAGCGGGGGCCGGGGAACCCGGGGTGAGGCGCGCAGTCATGACCGACAGTGTACGGCGCGCGGAAGCCTCTAAGCTGGTATCCGATCGTTGAAGTAAGGGGAAGCAATGGACAGCGACACCACCCGCACCGTGGACGAGATCCGCGCCGAGCTGGCCAGCAACCGCCAAAGCTTGGCAGGCGCCATGGAGGACCTCGTTGATTCCGTGAAACCCGCGAACATCGCCAAGCGGGGCATCGACGACGCGAAGAGTTTCGTGGCTGGCGAGTTCCAGACCATCAAGGAAGAGCTGCGTGACGAGGACGGCTGGCGCACCGATCGGCTCGCGATCATCGGGGGCGCGCTCCTCGGGGTGGCGTTGTTCGCCGTCACCATCTACGTGCTGGGGCGCCGGAACCACGGGTGATTCACAAAGGGCCCCGGGGTTCCCGGGGCTCTTGCGCAGTACACCACCAGGGACTCGAACCCTGAACCCGCTGATTAAGAGTCAGCTGCTCTGCCAGTTGAGCTAGTGGTGCTTGCGCGAGGACAAACAATACCCGTTACTCGGCTTCATGAAAAGTCCATGCGGGTACATGTGGCGAGAAGTGGTCGGTTAGACTGAACCATGACCACAACGACGGTGGACATCCTGGCGGGAACGCGGCGACGCGGGCCCTCGAATTTCGTGCTCAAACATGTGATGGCGGTCACGGGGGTGCTCTTCGTTGCCTTCGTGGCGGTGCATCTGTTCGGCAACCTGAAGGTTTACGCGGGGGCTGACGCCTTCAACCACTACGCGGCGTGGCTGCGTGAGGTCGGCTACCCGCTGCTTCCCAAGCAGAGCGTGTTGTGGGCGTTGCGAATCGCCTTGGCGGGTTCGTTGCTGCTGCACGTTTCGGCGGCGCTGACCCTGTGGCTGAGGGGGCGGCGCGGCCGCGGTGCTCATCGGCGCGGCCTGCACCGAAATCGCACCCGCGCGGCGGCCTTCATGCTGCCCGGTGGGATCCTGATCCTGGTCTTCGTACTGGTTCACATCAGCGACCTGACGGCGGGTGGTCCCTTGGCGTCTGCGTCCTTCCGGCACCCCGATCCCGAGATGCACGCCTACGCGAACCTCGTTGCCAGCTTCTCCCGTCCCTGGATGGCCATCTTCTACATGGTGGTGATGCTGGTGATTGGCTTCCACATCGAGCACGGCTGGCGCACCCTGCTGCAGGACCTCGGAGTCACGGGCCGCCGGTTCAGGCAGGTCTGGGTGGCCATCGGAGGCCTGCTGGCCCTGGCCGTGGTGCTGGGCAACGCCATGATTCCCCTTCTGGTGCTGCTGGGGGTGATCGCATGACCACGACGACCAACCGGCCACGCCCCGTGGAGATGCTGGCCACCGGGATGCTTGATCCCCACCTCCCCGAAGGTGACCCCCGCACCGCATGGGAACGCCGCAAGGCCGAGTACAAACTGGTGAGCCCGGCCAACCGCAAGAAGTACACCGTGATCGTGATCGGAACCGGGCTGGCCGGGTCCGGCGTGGCCGCGGCGCTGGGGGAACTGGGCTACAAGGTGGAGAGCTTCACCTTCCACGACGCACCTCGTCGTGCGCACAGCGTTGCCGCCCAGGGCGGCATCAACGCCGCCCGTGCCAGGAAGGTGGACGGTGACTCGCTGACCCGGTTCGTCACGGACACCGTCAAGGGCGGCGACTTCCGGGGCAGGGAGGCCGACGTGTGGCGCCTGGCCGAGGAATCGGTGCGGGTGATCGACCACATGAACGCCATCGGTGCCCCGTTCGCCCGTGAATACGGCGGGCAGCTCGCCACCCGCTCCTTCGGAGGTGTGCAGGTTTCCCGCACCTACTACACGCGAGGCCAGACCGGCCAGCAGCTCCAGATCGCCGGTGCGCAGGCCCTGTTGCGCCAGGTGGAACGCGGCACGGTGAAGCTGCACACCCGCCACGAGATGCTGGACCTGATCGTCGCGGACGGCCGCGCCCAGGGAGTGGTGGTGCGCGACCTGGTGACCGGACGGGTCAGCGTCACCACGGGGCACGCGGTGGTGCTGGCCACCGGCGGCTACGGCAGCGTTTTCTTCCACTCCACCCTGGCGATGAACTCGAACGCCACCGCAACTTGGCGGGCCCACCGCCGTGGGGCCTTCTTCGCCAGCCCGAGTTTCATCCAGTTCCACCCCACCGCGCTGCCGGTGTCCTCACACTGGCAGTCCAAGACCACCCTGATGAGCGAGTCGCTGCGCAACGACGGGCGCATCTGGGTTCCGGTGACCCCGGGTGACGAACGTGCTCCCGGGGACATCCCGGAGGCCGAGCGCGACTACTACCTGGAGCGGCGCTACCCGGCGTTCGGGAACCTGACCCCGCGTGACATCGCATCCCGGGCCGCCCGCACGGAGATCGAGGCCGGCAGGGGAGTGGGGCCGCTCAAGAACTCCGTCTACCTGGACTTCCGCGACGCCATCTCCCGGCTGGGCAGGGCGGTGATCGCGGAGCGTTACGGGAACCTCTTCGAGATGTACCGGGACGCGACAGGCGAGGATCCCTACGAGGAACCGATGCGCATCGCACCGGGAGCCCATTTCACCATGGGCGGGTTGTGGTGCGACTTCAACCAGATGACCAGCGTCCCCGGGCTGTTCGTCGGCGGGGAGGCGGGGAACAACTACCACGGCGCGAACCGGCTCGGGGCCAATTCCCTGCTCAGCGCCTGCGTCGACGGTTGGTTCACGCTTCCCCTGGCCATCCCCAACTACCTGGCCGGGCTGGCGGGGCAACCCCTTCTCGACGTGGACGCCCCCGAGGCCACGGAGGCGCTGGATGATGTGCGCGGACGCATCGACCACCTGGTCAACAACTCCGGACACACCCGGCCCGCCACATTCCATCGTCGTCTCGGCGAGATCCTCTACACGGGATGTGGGGTTTCGCGCAGCGAGGCCGGGCTGACACGGGCCCTGGAACGGGTGCAGGAGCTGCGCGAGGAGTTCTGGCGCGATGTCCGGGTGGCCGGTACCGACGACCGGCTCAACCAAGAGCTGGAGAAGGCGGGACGGGTGGCCGATTTCCTGGAGCTGGCTGAACTGATGATCACGGATGCGCTGGACCGCCAGGAGTCCTGCGGGGCGCATTTCCGCGAGGAGTACGCCCTCCCGGACGGGGAGGCCAAACGCGACGACGAACGCTGGTGCAACGTCTCGGCGTGGGAGACCAACCCGGCCGGTCAGCACCGCCGTTACCAGGAGCCGCTGCGATTCGAGAGCGTCAAACTGCAGGTGAGGAACTACCGATGAGGGTCGAACTTGAGATCTGGCGGCAGGACGGGCCGAATTCCAAGGGGCGATTCGAGACACACGTCGTGACGGACGCCACCCCCGAGATGAGTCTTCTGGAGCTGCTGGACCGGCTGAACGACCAGCTGTCCGAGCAGGGACTGGAACCCATCTCGTTCGAATCCGACTGCCGGGAGGGGGTGTGCGGGGCCTGCGGGGTCACCGTGAACGACGTTCCCCACGGCCCGGTCCCGAACACCCCGTCGTGCCGGCAGCACCTACGAGCCTTCGGCGGCATCACGAAGCTGCGGATCGAACCGTTGCGGTCGGAAGCCTTCCCCGTGGTCCGGGACCTGGTGGTGAATCGGGCGGCCCTGGACTCCATCATCCGTGCCGGCGGGCACGTCGACATCATGGCCGGGACCGCGCCGGATGCCGACGATTTCCTGGTCGGCCACGAGGATGCTGAACTGGCCCTCGACTTCGCCGCCTGCATCGGTTGCGGGGCGTGCGTCGCCGCCTGCCCCAACGGGGCGGCCCACCTGTTCGCCGGGGCGAAACTGGCGCACCTGGCCATGCTCCCGCACGGCAAGGTGGAACGTACCCGCCGCGCCCGGGCCGTCGTCGACGCCCTGGATGCGTCGTTCGGGCCGTGCAGCAGCTACGGCGAGTGCGTCGAGGTCTGCCCGGCCGGTTTGCCGCTCACCGCAGTGGCGGCGGTTCACCGGGAGGGCATCCGCTCGTTCTTCAAACGCCGTGCCTAGACCCTGCCTCGGAACTGGCCCTAGGCGTTCGCCGGTTCCGGGGTCCCGACCCCACGGTTCCTGATCACGGGCCGGACGTCGGCCTCGGGGCCGGTCTCCTCCTGGCCGAGGACCGTGAATCCGTAGTCGGCGATCATGGCCAGGTCCTTGGCCCCGGCCTGTCCTTCGCTGGTGAGGTAGTCCCCGAGGAACAGCGAGTTGCAGATCTCCAGGGACAGGGGCTGAAGGCTGCGGAGGTGCTGTTCCCGGCCCGCCGCGACCCGCACCTCGCTGTCCGGATGGACGAACCGCATCATCGCCAGGATGCGAAGGCAACGCTGCGGGCTCAGGTCGGCGTGACCCGCCAGGGGGGTGCCGTCGAAGGGCATCAGGAAGTTCACGGGAACCGAGTCCGCGCCGACCTCCCGCAACGCGAAGGCCACCTCCACCAGTTGCTCATCGCTCTCACCCATGCCCGCTATCAGGCCCGAGCAGGCGCTCAGCCCGTGCTCGCGGGCGTGCTGAACGGTCTCGGTGCGGTCCTGGTAGCTGTGGGTGGTGCAGATGTTGTCGTAGTGCGATTCCGCGGTGTTCAGGTTGTGGTTGTAGGCGTCCGCCCCTGCTGCGGCCAACCGTTCCGGTTGCCCCGCCTTGAGCTGCCCGAGGCAGGCGCAGACCTCCACGTCCGGGTGCTCGGCCTTGATCTCCCCGATGATCTCGGCCACCTTGTCGACGTCGCGGTTGGACGGCCCGCGGCCGCTCGCCACCAGACACACCCGCTTCGCGCCACCTGCTATCCCGGCCTTCGCGGCGGCGACGGCGTCCTCGTTCCTCAGCCACCGGTACTTCAGGATGTCGGCTTGGGAACCGAGGCGTTGGGAGCAGTAGAAACAGTCCTCCGGGCACAGACCCGATTTGAGGTTGATCAGGTAGTTCACCTTCATCGTGGTGCCGAAGTGATGGCGTCGCACCCGGCCCGCCGCGGCCACGAGTGTGAGGGTTTCCGCATCCGGCAGCCGCAGCACTGCGAGGGCCTCCTCGGGGGTGATGGAGCGGCCTGCGATGATTTCGTCGGCAAGCTTGTTCAGGTCCATGGTCTCTCCTCCGCGACGTTTTGAACGACGTTCAAACTAGCAGATCGCCCCGACACCGAAGAGTGGACGGCCATGGCCAGGCGTGATTCCGTGTCAGCGGATGCGGCGTTGCAGGCGGTAGACGATCCCGTCCAGCTGAAACTTCTTCAGGTCCGTCGTATCGGACAGGGCCCGGGTGGCATCCGTCCATGTGGGTTCGTCCTTCCGGTTCAGCGCGCAGAGTTTCCAGCGCTTCCCGGAGCCGACCAGGTACCAGCGGCTGGAAGCCGCTTTTCTGTCCAGGATCATGTCGTGAATGCCCAGATTGAGGAAGTCCAGGGCCTCGAGCCACCATTTGGTGCGTGCCGAGGCGCGTAGCTGAAAGATCTCATCATCGGGGTCTGCCAAGTTGAGGATGACTTCATCGCGTTTGTTCATGGTCTTCCAGCTCCTTGATCTTGCGGATGTAACGGCGGATGGCGAGCTCGTTCCACAGGGTGTCGATGATGAGGAAGACCAGGAATCCGCAGCCGATTTCGAGGGCCCATGCCTGCCAGGTGGTCAGGGGAAGCAGGGTCATGATGTCGCCTGTCAGGTAGTCGGCGACGGTCAGGGAAGTGGAGAATCCCAGCGCTTCAAGCGCGTAGCGGCGTGTCCGTCGCAGGACGTGGCGGGGTCTCAGGAGTTCCTGGAGGTCGGCGTATTCTTGAAGTCTGGGGAGTAACAGGCGTTCATCTTGGCGGGCGAACCACAGCAGAACGAACGGGGTCAGGGCGAGGAAGACGATCTCGGCGGCGGCTGTCTCGATGCGTCCGGTTCCGATGAACTTGCTGAATGCAACCCCCAGCCAGAACACGTAGGCGATGGCCAGGGTTATGGTTGCAGCTCGGGTTCCGATCTGTTGCGCTCTCTCGTCCATGTCAATCGACTTCCTCCCTGAATTCGAACAGTTCCTCGATGCTGGTGCCGAAGACCTTCGCGATGTCCCAGGCCAGCTTGAGCGATGGCGTGTAGGTGCCCCTCTCCAGATGCCCGATGGTCTCCCTGCGCACGCCAACGAGCCTGGCCAGGTCCGCTTGGTTCATGTCGGCCAGGATGCGGTGACGTCTGATGTGGGTGATGAGCAAATCGCCTCCTGGGTGTTATGTATTTGTATCATAATGAGCGGTAGATCGCTCGTCAAGTTATGTAGATCTATCCTTTGTGGGTCGGGGCAGGTCGTGTGAATGCCTGGGGAGTGAACCCGGGTCGCGTAGGATGCCTGAGGAAGAAAGGAGACACTGTGAAGATTGGTGTCATCGAAGGCTCGATCCGCCAGGGGCGCAACGCCGCTCCGGTCGCCCGCTGGGTGCTGGACAACGTCCCTGAGCAGAACGATGCCGAGTTCGTTCTACTCGACCTGGCCAGTTTCAACCTGCCCCTGTACGACGCGCCCGTCCCTCCGCTGCTGGCCAACCGCCAGTACGACTCCGAGGCCGTTCGGGCGTGGAGCCGCGCCATTGACGAGTGCGATGCCTTCATCTTCGTGTCCCCCGAGTACAACTTCGGGGTCCCGGGTGTGCTGAAGAACGCCGTCGACTGGCTCGCCCCCGAGTGGATGAACAAGTCCGCGGCCTTCGTCAGCTACGGCTCCGACGGCGGTATCCGCTCCGTCGAGCACTGGCGAACCATCCTCGCCAACTTCAACATGCACGTGGTGCGGACCAATGTCGCCCTGTCGCTGTTCACCGACATCGTCGACGGAGCGGTGATCGCCCATGAGCGCAAGGCCGAACAGCTCCAGGTGCTCGTCGAGCAGCTGGTGGCCTCCGCCGCGCACCGCAAGGCCTGAGGTCTCGCCGAGGAAAGTGAATGCCGCCCCCCGTGAACCGGATGGGGCGGCATTTGCGTGTCATCGCGGTCCGGGTGTCATGGGGTCCCGGCGTGCGCCCTGCTTCTTCCTGCGGGAGCTTCGTATCCGCGCTTCCGCGGCGGAGCGGACACGAGTGGCTGGCAGATCGGCCTCGTTCAAGGGGAATGCGATTGCTCCGATGCCTGGCTCCTCGTCCCGAGGTGACATTGTCGGTTCGACTTCTGTGGCCGGGTCACGCGTGCGCGAAGACGTGCATGACTGTCACGATCGGACGATAACTGCCGAAAGTTAAGGGGCTGTGAATTGGGTTGTTCGCGGCACCTGGATGGTGGTTCCCTGATCGTGACCTCTTTTTGGCCAGCTCTCCTATTTCCGGGGCGAATCCATGGCGCTTCCTCCGTCGGCCTCTTAAGCTGCGCCCATGACCACACGAGTCCTCACTTTGGTGGATCGGCGGTATCGGTCCCAGGCGCAGCCGAGCGGCATGATTGCCGCTTTGCGGGATCGCGGTGCCCATGTTGAAGAACTGGATGAGACCCAGTGCACGACAGATGAGTGGCGGGACGTTCTCGTGCGGGTGGATGTCGCCGTGGCCCGTGGCCGGCGCCCCGGGACCTTGGCCGTTCTCGCGGATGTTGCCGCTTCGGGAGTACCTGTGGTCGATACGGCGGCGGCGGTGGAGCGGGTGCGTGACAAGCGCATCATGACCAGGCTCCTCAGGGATGCGGGCTTGGCCAGGCCTCGGACCGTGATCTGTTCACCGGAGGATCTTGTGGGCGTCGATCTGGAGTATCCCATCATCGTGAAGCCGGTGTTCGGGGACAATGCCGAGGGGCTCGTCGTGCTTGAGGAGCCTGCGGATCTGCTGCGATTACGGTGGCAAGATCCTGAGTTGATCGCTCAGGAATACCGGCCCGGTTCCGGGGCGGATCTGAAGCTTTATGTAATCGAAGATTTTATTGCTGCTGTTCGGCGGCCTTCCCCGATCAGCCCGTGCACGGCACGGTCCCTGGGGGGCGTACCCGTGGATGATTCGCTGCGGGAGATCGTCAATCGCGTCTCGATGGTTTTCGGGCTGCGATTCTTCGGTGTCGACTGCCTTGAGGTGGATGGGCGGCTGGAGGTCCTCGAAGTCAATGATTTCCCCAACTATTCATCCGTTCCCAACGCCTCTGAGGTGCTGGCCAGGCATGTGTTGATGAGGGCGGTTGCGTGAGGATCGCCCTGCTGACATCCCAGCGTGTGCCCGAGCAGGATTCCCTCACCCGGGAGTGCTTGGACCTACTGGTGCGGTGGGGAGTTCACGTCGATGCTCGGCATGCCATTGGATGCGTCGAGTTGGGAGAAGTGACGGTGGAACACGACCTCTACCTTCTCGCGTCCCCATCCCGTGCGATCGTCTCCTTGACCACGGGCCTGGCGGCCTTGGGGGCCCGGTGCCTGAACGCCCCTGAGATGGTGAGGCTCTGCCAGGACCGGATCCGAACCGTGATGCTGCTGTCAGCCGCGGGGGTCCCCACCCCCAGAACCTGGGTGGCCGGGAGCGCAGAGGATCTGATCGAGCCTCTCCGTGATGGCCCCGTCGTCCTCAGATCGGCAGAGATGAGCTGCTCCGTGGGAGCGAAGGTTCTCTGGAACGTCGACGAGATGATCGATCTGCCGCTGCCCGAGGGAGCAACACTCGCTCAAGAAGTCCATCCCAACGATCAGTACGCCCACCGGGTGTATCGGATCGGACACCAGACATTTGCGGTGAAACGACCCTGTTGGACGGCCTTCTCGAGTGAGGTGCTAGAAGAACCCATGCCTGCGACCGACGAGATGCGTGAGATCGCGGATCGAGTGGCGAGCATGTTCAAGAGTGAACTCTTCGGCCTGGATCTGGTGGGTGCCGAGGGACGACTGCAGGTGGTGGAGGTCCGTCCCTTTCCCCGGCTCGGTGGAGTTCCGGACGCAGCGTTGAGATTGGCCGACTACATCTATGCCTGCGGCATGGAAACCGCTGAGGAAGTCCGCCGGTGAGAGCCACCATCATCGGGGCAGGGCGCATTGCCCTGGGGCTGGCCGCTGAACGGCTCCACCAGTCAGGCTACGAGGTGACGGTGTTGGGCCGAGGACATGTCGCCGCGGCCCTGCAACACGCCCGAGCCGTAGAGGTCGAGTTGACCGACGGATGGGCGATGGAACGTTTCCTGGTGCCGGTGCGAACCGTCGACCTGGCGGACCGTCGCGCAGCGGTGCAAGCCGTGTCCATCTCCGATGTGGTGGGCACCGCGGTCGGGGCACGGACGCTTCCCGCCGTGCTGGACCTCATCGCGGAAGGGCTGAAAAGCTCGGTTCGTCCCGTGAACGTGATCGCCTTCGAGAACCACGAGAACGCCGCCCGGATCATCCGGAAGGGCCTGAGAACGCGGTTGGGATCGGGCGTGGATCGGCACGGGGTCACCGGGGCCGTCATCGCCCGGGCCGTGGCCCATCGTGTGTTCGCCGAGGACGGCCGTGTCCGAGTCGTGGGGGATCTGCCCGGGGAAGTCGTGGTTGATGGTGCGGCTTTGGTGGATCCCGTTCCGTTGGTTCAGGACTTCATCCCGGTCGATGATTTCCGGGCCTACTATCGCCGCAAGCTCTACCGGTTCTCCGCAGGGCACGCCACGGCGGCCTATCTGGGTAGGCTCAAGGGATATCGATACCTGCACGCCGCGGCCATGGACCCGGAGATAGCCGAGGCCGTCCTGGGAGCGATGGAGGAGGGCAGGCGAGGACTTGCGGCACGTTACGGGGAGGAAGTCTCCGGTACCCCGGAGGATCTTGAAGCCATCCTGTCCCGGTTCCGCAACGCGGCCTTGGGGGACACGGTCGACCGGGTGGGACGGGATGCCCTCCGCAAGCTCGGCCGGGGGGAACGCTTGGTCGGGGCTGCCCGGCTGGCCGCCAAGGGACAGACACCGCCGATCCATCTGACGAGAGCCGCCGCCGCGGCTCTCGTCAGTGACCCGAGTCTTCTCGTCTCCCAAGAACGGATGACCGCCAAGGTGTCCCAGGTGACAGGTGTCGGACATCGCCACGTCGTCACCCGGATGGTGGCTCACGCATGGGGCGAGTTCACCCGGGGGGAGCCGACCAGCGCACCATTCCTGCATCTCCCAGAAATGAGTCTTTCGATATGAGAATCTGCTTCCTGCTGACCCGCCGAGTCCCCGATGTTCCCAGCCCCATCGTGCTGGAAGCCCAACGGCTCCTGGGACGGATGGGACATGAGGTGACCGGATGGATTCCCGAGGACCGTCTGCTGCGTACGGATGTCCTGGCCTCGGAGGCCGATCTGTACGTGCTCAAGAGCCATACGGAGTTGGCACTCAGCTATGCCGGTGCTCTTCACGGGCAGGGGATCGCGGTGTGCAATGAATATGGAGCCTGCCTGACCGCCCAGGACAAGGTGACCGCGGGAAGACTCATGCGGGAGCTGCGTGTGCCCACCCCTGACACATGGCTCATCGGCAATCCCCAGCAGGCGATTGAACTGCTGGCGGAAGGGCCCCTCATCATCAAACCCCACAGAGGACACCGTGGGGCGGGACTGCATCTGATCGAGGAAGCCGCGCAGTTGACCTCGATGCAGGTGCCTCCCGGGCCGCTGATCGCCCAACGCTACGTGCCGGGTCCCGGAGAGGACCTCAAGGTGTACGTTGCCGGGGAGAACGTCTGGGCGGTGCGCAAACCCTTCGATCCCCAGTCGTTCACCCGCTTCGGGCGCCCCGTTCACGTCGATGAGGAGATCAGGGACATCGCCGCACGAATCCGTTCCGGATTCGGTCTGGAACTGTTCGGATGCGATGTGATCGAGTCCCCGGACGGTCCCAGGGTGGTGGATGTCAACTACTTCCCCGGGTACAAGGGATGCCCCGATCCGGCTCCCGTGATTGCAGCCACCATCGACCGTGTGGCCCGTGGCTCATGACCCGCCGGATCATGCATTCCGAGCTCCGTCGGCGGCTGCGCCGGGCGCGCTGGATCGGCTGGTCGGTGGTCGTCGCCGTCACCGTGGCAACGTCGGCAGCCGCGATCCTGGTGGATGGAACCCGGGAGTGGGCGAACCTTGGCAACAGGACCTGGTTGGTCCTGGGGGTCCTTCTGATCGTCGGAATGACCGTGACCCTGACCACCTGGAGCACCCGTCGATGCATCCGGGCTCCCCGGCACGCGGTGCGGGACCGGAACGGCAGCGGAGGCCCCTTGGGCGTGGTGGTGGCGGAAGGTTTCCTGTCGCGCCTGGCCTTCGGGATGATCAGTTTCTCCCTGCCGTTGTATGCACATCGCCTCGGCATGTCGATCGAGAACATCGGGGTTCTGCTGGCGACGAACACCGCCGTCGCGATCCTGTTGAAACCCACGATGGGTGCCGCCATCGACCGCATCGGAGTGCGAACCGCCTACATCGTGGCAGTGGGGCTGCGGACCGTGGTGGTGCTGTCCCTGGTGTTCGCCCAGACGCCTCTTCATCTGTTTCTCGTCCGAGGGTTGCACGGGGTGGCGATCTCTCTGCGGGATCCATCCTCCTCGACGATTCTGGCGGCCCTGGGAGGCAAGAAGGCGGTGGCTCAGCGTTTCTCCTGGTATCAGACCGTCAAGACGGTGGCCGGATCCGCTGGCGGGTTCTCCGCAGGGGTTCTGCTGACCGCCCTCGCGGGTGACCACGCGTTCGTTTTCGCGGTCTCGGCCATTTTGTCCGGGCTTCCCATGCTGCTTGTGCTCATCGGGCTGCGAGGGCCCCAGGTAACAGGCCTGAGCCGGAAATCGGAGAAGAAAACGCCGGTTCCTGTGGAACTGCGCAGGCTCATCCGGCCCTACGCGTTCCTGGGGGCGGCCATGAACGGTACGGCCTATCTCATGGCGAATCTGCTTCCACTGCTCTCCGTGTCGTACATGGGGTTGTCGGAAGCAGCCGCATCATCGCTGTACGTCTTCTCCACCGCCATGTCCTTCAGCGGGCCGTTGTGGGGATGGCTGGCGGACCGGGTGAGCCTGAAGCTGGTGCTGGGGGTCAGGGCCATCGGCAATGTGTTCTCCTCCCTGATCTGGCTGCTCTTCCCGAGCTATGCGGGCCTCGTCATCGGAAAGGTGGCGGATGATGCAGGCAAGGCTGCTTTCCGGCCGGCCTGGGGAGCGGTCATGGCCAAGGTGGCTGCTCTCGATCCGGCGCGGCGCACCCGGACACTGGCGATAATGAGCACAGCGGAGGATGCCGGGGAGTTCGGGGCGCCGATTCTGGCCGGGGTCATCTGGACAACTTTCGGGTTACCGGCGGTACTGGTGGTCAGGTTGTGTGCTGGGACGGCAACCGAAATCTACTCCTGGTGGTTGGCCAGCCACATGAAAATCGACGACGACCATTCCGTCCAAGAGTCTGACACGGAAACACCCATGGAACCTCGTAGACCGGCGTAAGATCCGCGGTATGAGAGTCATTCTTCTGCGATCTGGGTCGTCTGGAGACTCCAATCCACTGCTGGATGCACTTGAAGCGGAGCTTCGTCTGGCCAAGGTCGCGATCACCTCGTTGTTTCCCGCGGAAATGGACTCCTCCGTTCCGATACCCCGGGCCGATGTGGCAGTGCTCAAGGACAAGACACCGGCGGGTCTGGAGTGGGGGAGGCGGCTGCACGAGGCAGGGATTCCCACGGTGAGTCCCTACCCGGTCACAGTTTTGTGCAGGGACAAGTTGAGAACCAATCAGGTACTGGCTCAAGCCGGTCTGCCCGTTCCGGAATGCCGTCCGGTGACCGGGCCGGAGGATCTGTTGCCGATGCTGGTGGATGGACCGGTGATCCTCAAACCGCGCCGAGGTTCCCGCGGACGGGGAATCCAGATCATCCGTGACTCCACGGATGTTCCCGAATCGTGGGGAGCGGAGGAGATGTTCGCGCAGCGCTACTACGAGCCCGAGACCTTGGACCGAAAGATCTACCGCATCGGGGAGGACGTGTTCTGCATCGAGCGGGTGTGGCCGCCAGTCACCCTGGAGGAAAAACGAGGCCAGCTGATCGAGCTGGACGCCACCACCAGAGAACTCGCAATGGAATGTGGGCGGGTGCTGGGAACCGAGGTCTACGGTGTGGACGTGATAGAACACGAGGGAAGGCCGTGGATCGTGGACCTGTCCAGTTTCCCGGGGTTCAAAGGAGTTCCGGAAGCTGGGATTCGCATCGCCAAGGTGGTTCTTCGCGTGGCGGCCGAGGCGCGGAAGGACGATACCCCGCCGGAGTCGGCCCCGGACAATGAGACGCTCTGCCCCGTTCCCTGAAGTCTGAAATATTGGGGATGGCCGCCCCGACCGGTTGCCCCGGGGCGGCCATTCAACATGATCAGGGCTCTAGCAGTACCTTGATGGCGCGGCGCTCGTCCATGGCCCTGTAACCCTCGGGGGCCTCGTCGAGCGGGATCCGCTGGTCGAAAACCCTTCCTGGGTTGATCTTCCCGGCCAGGACGCGATCAATCAGGTCCGGCAGGAAACGGCGAACGGGAGCGGGCCCGCCATGCAGGTGCACCTCGGTGCCGAACAGCAGGCCACCCGGCAGGTTCACGTCGTGGGAGACCCCGACGAAACCGACATGCCCACCCGGGCGGCAGGCCCCGATGGCCTGTTCCATGGACTGCTGGGTGCCGACCGCCTCGACGACGCTGTGCGCGCCCAGCCCGTTGGTGAGGTCCTTCACGCGGGAGACACCCTCCTCGCCGCGTTCCTCGACGATGTCGGTGGCCCCGAACTCCTTGGCGAGTGCCTGGCGTTGCGGGTTGCGGGACATCGCGATGACCCGTTCGGCGCCCAACTCCTTGGCCGCCAGGATCGCCAGGAGACCGACTGCGCCGTCACCCACCACCGCGACGGTCTTGCCCGGGCCCGTCTCCGCGGCGACCGCCCCGAACCAGCCCGTGCCGAGCACGTCGGAGGTGGCCAGCAGTGAGGCCAGCACGTTGGGGTCCGTGGGACGCCCGCCCGGCACGACGACGAGGGTGCCGTCGGCCTGCGGGATGCGGACGAACTCCGCCTGGGTGCCGCTGACGAACCCGCCGTTGACGCAACGGGAGGGGTAACCGGAATCGCAGATCTCGCAGGTGTTGTCCGAGATGCAGAAGGATCCGACCACGAAATCACCCGGCTTCACCGTGGTCACGGCTGAACCGACCTCCACCACGGTACCGACGTACTCGTGTCCCATGGCGCGGTTCTCGGCCTTGTCGTACCCCCGGTAGGGCCACAGGTCCGAGCCGCAGATGCATGCGGCGGCAAGCTCGATTATCGCGTCGGTGGGTTCGATGATCTCGGGACGGTCCACCTCGGTGACGACCACGTCGCCCGGTGCCCGCATGATGGTTGCTCGCATGATGCCTCCTCGGTGGCGAACTGCGCAGGATGTGCGGATTTCCCATTATCTCCCCGTGACGGGAAAAGCCGTGATAGAGCCCATGAGCACTCCTTGCAGCGCCGGAATCGATACCCACGAGACCGTGGCGGCCTGCCGCCCGCAGGCCATGCCTTGCCGGCGCCTTCCCCGCGTGAACGATCCGGTCGGGAGCGATGCCGGCCCCTATCCCGGAACCGTTTCCAGGAACCTGGCCACCCTGGCGATGTATCCGGGGCGGTCGACGAAATAACCGCCGCAGTGATCGGCGCCCTCGAAGGTGACGAGTTCGACCTCCCCCGGGCCGGCCGCATCCGCCAGCTGCTGGGCGTGTTCGTAGGGGATGAGCCGATCCTTTGTGCCGTGCAGCAGTAGAACCGGACGAGGGGACAGCGAGCTCATGGCGTCGACGGGACGCACCTGCTCGAACGTGTAGCCGTAGAAAACCCGGTTCACCAGGTCGGCCACCGGCAACAGAAGGCCTCCGGGAAGCCGGTAACGCCTGTAATTCGCCGCGATCACCCCCGACATGGTCGCGAACGGGGAATCGAGCACCAGGGCCTCGATGCGCGAGTCGTGGGCAGCTGTGAGGATTGCGGTTGACGCGCCCATGGAGAAGGCCATCACCGCGATCCGTGCCCCTGGGTGGGACCGGGCCGCCCAGTCCAGCGCGGCGGTCAGGTCGGTCTGTTCGTAGTGGGCCAAGGACTGCCTGCCGTCCCCGGAGTCACCGTTGCCCCGGAAGTCGAAAAGCAGGACGTTGTGACCCGCGCGCCACAGACCAGGACCGATCCCCAGCATGTCGGCCTTGTTGCTCCGGTGACCGTGGCAGCAGATCACCACGCTCCGGGAACCGGGGTTGTCCAGCCACCAACCCGCCAACGACACCCCATCGGACGTGGTGAAGGAGACCTCTTCGGCCGCTACCCCCACCTCGAAAGGGGTGAACGTGTACGGCGGCCAAGGGCGTTTCGGGGCGTTCAGCGTCCAGGCCGTGTACCCGGCGACGGCTCCCGCGCCCAGACCAACGGCAGCGGCGATCCAGCGCCCGGCCCTCGTAAGTCTTCCCATGTCCCTCGTCCCTTCCAGCTGCCAGGCCACGCTATCCCGCCCGGAAACGCCTGCTCGCGGTGGACGCGGTTTCGGACATCCCACCCATGCGTTCGACCTCGTGCTGTGTGCAGCGCGGGTGCTGGGTTACCTCGTGGGGTGCTACGCGTTTCGTGGGCAGCAGCCAAACCATGATCCGAGTTTTCACTACCGTCAACAAAACTCATAGCAGTCCAATCACCAGCCGGTGGCCCTCGGAGTCCAGAGCCTACGCCGCGACGTTGAGCTTCCAGCGCGAAGAGTGAGCCAATAGCGATGGGGCCCCGACAGCTGTCGGGGCCCCATTTTGCTATCCGGGTGGTCGAAAGATCAGATGATCCGGAACGAAGCAGCACCTCCGTCGGCTGAGCGAGAGCGGCTGCTTGACGCCAACATCGTGTTGTTCAATAGATGTCCAGTTGCCGGATACCTAATGAACAACAACGTTGTTCTCGTCGTCCGCGCAGTCACGTCGCTGGACCGTGAGGGTTGTTCAAGGGCACTCCCAACACGAACCTGACAAGGTATGATGCTGAATGACTGACAGATCCTGAATAAGCCTCTGTGTGTATCCGGTTGTGCCCTGACCTGTTGATAACTCCGACGTGCCACGTGGGCGGCTGGAGCTGGGCCAACGATAACGGGGAGCTAGGTGCGGTCTCGGTCTCTCAATCCAACTGCGGCGTGCGGTGCCGCTATTGGGGCTGTGAGTCGTTCCGCGGATGAGTCGTGTGGCTTCCCTCGACTGTGAGGAGTGGGACGGGCGTGGTGCGCTCCTGAGGTCTGAAGTCTTAGAAGACGGTCCACCAATTCCAGGGGAAGGACGTATCGGTGGGAGCGTTGGTCGTGACGATGGTCGTGAACATTGTGCATCTTCCTTTCTCGGGTCCTGAGGTTGCCTTCCGGCTGATCTCTTGGAATCGATTCAAGATGCTGACGTAGCGTCAAGGTCAAGCCCTGGGTGTGACACGACGTCACTTGGGGCTTGAAGGGGCTATGCGGAGCCGCTCTCCGCTGACCTCAACCGCTCCCGGGCAGCAGCTATCACGGCGAGCTGGGCCTCGTTGTAGGTGAATTCCTCCATGGCGGAGTTGAGGTCGACTGTTTTCTTGCTCATCGGTGGAAACTCCGCGAGGAT
>ERZ773069.193-NODE-193-length-43713-cov-8.002520_pt1 | contig 43713 bp, 33 predicted proteins | sample MGYA00580619_ERZ773069 | MGnify/ENA primary metagenome ERZ773069 (study PRJEB29015, sample SAMEA2738007) | human oral metagenome | biome: human oral; feature: human-associated habitat; material: dental | place: China | collected 2108 ...
CACCTTCAATGACGTTGTACTTGTTTTTGAGCAGGATAATATCGCCGTCTGTATCGATGATGCCGGTGAGGCTTTTGCGGTCGCAGAAAGGACAAGCGGCTGATTTATTGATGATATTTTCTGGTTTCTTTTTGCCGAGATCTATATCGAAGCCAATAAGGTTGATTTCCATAAAAGCCGTCCTCTTCCTCTGGTATATTTTTCATAGAAATGGTATAATTCCTACGTCAAGCCTTAGGGTATGGTCATAAAGCCCAAAATCAGCATTTTTCGCATGGAAAAGTTTTGTGAGGACTTATAACACAGTATACATATCTCTATTATATAGGCAACCAAGTTTTTTTGCAAAACTTAGCTAGTTTCGTGTCCGCTGCACACAAAGGAAAGTGTGTATAGGACAGTTATAGGCGGTGTTTCGTATCAGTAAACAGCAATTTACAGGCAAGAGCAAGACGGAAAGTTTTCTGAAAGGGACATTGATTTTGACTGTGGCGAGTTTTGTCGTCAAGGTTATAGGTTCCCTGAATTGGATTTTTGTTTCGCGCATCTTGGGCGGCGAAGGCATTGGTCTATATCAGATGGCTTTTCCGATTTATTTCTTTGCCATGACGATTTCACAGGCTGGCGTGCCTGTTGCCATATCGATTATCACAGCGGAGCGTGTGGCGCTTAAAGATGTTTTTGGGGCGCGGCGTGTTTTTCGCATATCTATGCTCTTGATGGTAGCTACAGGTCTCTTCTTCTCTGTACTTACGTATTTCGGCGCCCAATGGCTCATTGAATGGCAGTTTATTCGTGACCCAAGAGCATATATGTCTGTTGTGGCACTTGCACCGACCATATTTTTTGTGACCCTTCTCGCAAGTTCACGCGGCTATTTGCAAGGATGGCAGCGCATGACACCGACAGCCGTTTCACAGATTATTGAGCAGATTTTTCGTGTAATAACGATGGTTCTCTTTGCGAGCTTGTTTTTACCACTGGGGCTTGATTATGCAGCAGCAGGTGCAAGTCTGGGTGCTTTTGCAGGTGCGATCGGCGGACTTTTCGTACTTGTTTATTATCAATGGAAACTGAATCGTGATATTGAACTTGAATATGGCATGCACCTTGCGCCGCCGCCTGGAGAGAAACCTGTACCCGTTGTAAAGATTATCCGGCGTATTTTTTCGCTTGCCTTGCCTGTATCGGCGGCGAGCATCATGCTCCCCGTTGTGTCGAATCTCGATCTCATGATCGTCCCGCAGCGTCTCGAAGCAGCGGGCTACAGCATCAGCGAGGCAACGGAGCTCTTCGGCTATCTGAACGGCATGGCGGTGCCGCTCGTCAATCTTGCAACCATCCTGACCGCCTCGATGGCGATGAGCATCGTGCCCGCGATCTCGGAGTCGCGCGTACTTGGCGATCAGGCACGTGTCTACGATCAGACGGCAGCGTCTGTGCGCATCTCGAACTTCGTCTGTTTTCCTGCATTTGTCATTGTATTCATGCTCGCAACGCCGATTTCCAGCCTGATCTACAATGCGCCCGGTGCAGGTCCCGCCGTCATGATCTCGGCGGTGAGCATCATCCTGCTCGGACTTCATCAGGTGTCGACGGGCATCCTCCAGGGACTCGGACATCCGACCATTCCGATGGTGAATATGCTGCTTGCAGCTGCGGCAAAGGTCTTTCTGAACTGGCATCTCACCGCGATCCCGTGGCTCGGCATCATGGGTGCGGCGTGGGCGACGGCGGCGGATATGGGCGTTGCGGCGCTCATCAACCTCTATTTCATCTATCGCTTCATCGGCTATCGAATTGAGCTGCTGCAGCTCATCAAGACCATCTGTGCCGCCGCTATCATGGCGGGCGCAGTCTATCTGTTCTACACATGGACGCTTGCATGGTGGGGGATTGCCGCCATCTCCACGTTTGGCGCAGTCTTCTTCGGCTGCGCGGTCTATATCGCGGCAATGCTGCTCCTGCGCGCACTGATTGAGGATGATCTGCGCCGTCTGCCGATGATTGGCACGGTTGGGATTCGATTCCTGCAGCGGATAGGAGTTTTCAAGGCATGAAAAAACTTGGGCTGATTTACAACCCCGTTTCGGGTCATGCGCTTTTCAAAGGGAAGATTGACTTCCTCATCGATCTGTTTCAACGTCATGGAATCGTCCTCACGCCTTACCGCACGCGTGGAGGCGGAAAGGACGACCTCGGGCGCTTCCTTCGTGATATCCGTCCGGAAGGTGTGCTTGCTGCAGGTGGGGATGGTACGGTACACGCCGTAGTCAACGCCATGCTTGAATCGGATACAGATGTGCCGCTTGGCATTCTCGGCAGCGGTACATCGAACGATTTTGCCACACATCTCGGCATTCACGGAGACTGGGAGTCCTATGTCGAGCGCATTGCTGCGGACGAATCCCGCCGCGTCGATCTGGGGCTGCTCGAAGGGCACGGGCAGTGTTTCATCAATGTCGTGAGTGCCGGCATGCTCACAGGGATCGCCCACGAGGTGAAGTCGACCTACAAGAATGCATTGGGCAAGGTGGCATACTATCTCAAGGGAATCGGCGAGATTCCGCGCCTGCGCTCGTTCAGTCTGTGTATCACAGCAGATGGCATCAGTTACGAGGAGGAGGCTTTTCTCTTCGTCATTGCCAACAGCCCTGTGGTTGCGGGCATGAAGCAGATCGGACACGACATTGCCATCGATGACGGAATGCTCGATCTTCTTGCCGTCAAAAAAACAGGTCTGCCGCAGTTTATGTCTGTTGCGGCAGACCTGTTTTCCGGAAAGTCGGTAACGGAACGCGAGAACATCCTACACGTTCGGGCAAAATCCTTTGAGATTTTTGCAGAGGAAGAGCTCTGTAGTGACATTGACGGCGAGTGCGGGCCGCTGCTTCCGCTGCGCGTGCGCACTCTCCCGCTTGCGCTGTCGGTCTATTGCTGATTCCTTAGTGAATGCCGAGATAGTGGGCGACAAACTGCTGTGCCGTGCGCCCGCTGCGTCCGCTGTGCGTCATCTCCCACCGCAAGCCTGCGATGCGCAGTTCCTCTGGTGAGAGGTGGATGCCCTTCTGTGAAAGCATATGCTCGATGATCGCCAAATACTCGTCCTGATCGGGCGTGTGATAGTGGATGACGAGACCGAAGCGATCCGAGAGCGAGATGGTCTCATGCATCGTGTCATCGCGGTAGAGTTCTTCCTGCTCGCGGTCGCGCCATGTCTCGCGCACGAGATGGCGACGGTTCGACGTTGCATAGAGGCGTACATTCGGCGGACAGGAGGAGACACCGCCTTCGATGGCGGATTTGACCGCCTTGAATTCGGCATCCGAGTCCTCGAATGAGATGTCGTCGAGGAATAGGATGAATTTTCGCCCGGCATAGTTTCGCAGTGCCGTCATGATCTCGGGCAGCTTACGCAGCTGCTCCTTTGTGACCTGCACGAGGCGAAGCCCGCCCTCCTCGTATTCGCTGACGAGTGCCTTGACTGCAGAGGATTTACCCGTGCCGCGCGCACCGACGAGGAGGACATGGTTGGCGGGCTTTCCATGAACGAAGGCACGCGTATTTTGGAGCAGCAACTCCTTCTGACGCTGGTATCCGATGAGGTTCTTCATCTGCATGCGCTCGAAATGTGCAACCCCGCGGATCTTGTTCGTGGCATCGTCCCAGCGGAAGACGACATGACCCGCAAGCTCTCCATAGCCATAGCGTGCATAGTAGGTAAGCAGCGCCTCGGCATAGTCACGCGGGGTCTGTGCTGCCTCAATCCACGGGAGGAGGAAGTCCTCGGTCTTGTCGTATACGTTCTGCGTTGGCTCGTAGTCGTCGAGCAATTTCTCCCCAAGAAATTTGCTGGTCGGCTGGGTGAGGAGCGGGTAGAGGAGCTCGATGTCCTGATAGAATGCCTGACGCAAGCTGCTTCCAGGCGGAAGTCCCGTTCGCTCCATGGTCTCTGATACGAGATTCGCTTCATGCGTGAACACGTGCAGGAGATAGCGCGCGAGCAGATTGCCGCTGAGTCCGAGATTCTCTGCGGCACGGATGAGGTGTGCAACGCACTCCGCCTGAACTTCGGCATCATCGGCATCCCATTCAAGGAAGCTGAGAATCGGATCCTGATCCAGGGTATTTAGTACGAGCAGCGTTGAAAGCTTCACATTCTGGCTCATAATACATTCCTTTCTTTATAGAAGAAATTGTGGTGACATGATAAAATCTGTGCGCCGTCTGCCGTTCATAGGAGTCGGGCAGGTCAGCAGACGCAGCTCGGTCGCGCGGGTATCAAAGGCGAGCATGCGCTGCAGCGGTGAGAGCGTTCTTTGCGGCTGACCGCGCTCCGCGGACGACAGGAACTCCGCCGTACGCGTGATAATGGGGAGCTGCCCCTGCTGTTTCATCATGCGCAGCAGTTCGCGCCCGCGTGTATTGAACGCAAGGGGGTGGATGTTGGCGGCACCGCTCGTATCAAAATCCTCCGCCTGCGCTTTGGTGAGATGCAGGAGCAGATGGACGATCAGGCGTGCAATGCGGCTCTGCGGATAGCGCTTTGTTGCAGCATTTCTGAGGAAATCGCTGTAATCCTGCGATGTTCTGCTCTGTATGAGGCGATTCTCAATGCCCTCGGCAATGCCATAGACCTCGGTCAGTGCGGAGCTGTCCGTCACGAGGAGGAGGTAACGCAGAAGGTCAAGGAGTGTATTTTCCTGCGGCAGTCCTCGCGCGTGTGCCGCACGGAGATCGTCCAGTACCGAGGGCATGAGGCTCTCGCTGAGCTCTGTCCATGGCGGCGATGGTGCGGCGAGCACCCGACGGATGGAAGAGGCGCTTGTAATGCCGGCATGAAGATGTGTGTCGCGGTGCTGCGCCGTTCCCCGCCGAATGCCGATGGGGACAATCTGCGGTGCCAGAAGCCGCAAGGCACGCAGATATTCGATGGCGAGGATGTTGTTCGGCGCACGCAGCATTTCTTCGGAGAGTATCGCATCTGCCGTCAGTGCGCGTGTGAGTGCTCCTGCGTACGAGTGACCCTCGTCCATATGCTTGCGCAGGCATCTCTGAACGGGCTCTGCATCAATTCGTGCCGCCGCATTGACGAGTGGCGCGAGTTCTGCTGCCTCCATGCCAAAGGCAAGGTGACTGACAATGCCGAGGCGGGAGAGGAGCGAGATGCCGCCTCGTGCAAAGTCCTGTGCACTGCGGCAAGCAAAGACAAAGGGAAGCTCGAGCACGAGATCTGCGCCTCCCTCTACAGCATGACGCGCGCGCGTCCATTTATCGAGGACAGAAGGCGTACCGCGCTGTGTGAAGCTGCCGCTCATCACAGCGACAACTGCGGCGGAGGGATATTGCTTCCGTATCGTTTCGATCTGGAAGCGATGCCCGTGATGGAAGGGATTGTATTCGGCAATGATGCCTATGATCTGCATACCCATCCTCCCCGCATATATTTTCTCTCATATTCTAACAAAAAAAACAAGATTTGGGTAGGTCTGCAATGGAAATACAATTTCTTGTATTTTCAAGGCGCGAATGCTATACTAAACGAAAATTTAAGGAATCGCTGATAAAATGAAGTCCGTCAGATTGGCACAGATTTTTTCGTCCGGACTAGGAGGTAAACCGGACGCAGAGTGGCACTCTGTGGAGGATTTGCCGACGAAGTACGGGCAAAAAAGATGTGCTAAGATGGCGGTGCTGAATTTATCAGTGCTTCCTTAAGTCATGGGAAAGCAGTGGGATATTGGATCGTAAGATGAAGCAGGAACGTGTCTTGGTTGCAATGAGCGGAGGAGTGGACAGTTCGATGACAGCGGCGCTGCTCCTTGAGCAGGGCTATGATGTGATTGGTGTGACCATGCGTCTCTCAGAGGACAGCCGTGAGGCTCTGTCGGAGGAGAATAACGGAGAGATGCCGAGCAGTATTGTCGACGCGCGGCGCGTGGCAGATATGCTTGGCATCCCACATTATGTGGTCGATTTTATGGCATCGTTCGAGCAGACGGTAATCGGCTATTTCCTCGATGAATATCAGCGCGGACGTACGCCGAATCCATGCGTTGTCTGCAATCGTCATATCAAATTCGGAGCACTCCTCCAAAAGGCAGCAGAACTCGGTGCCTCATATATTGCGACGGGGCATTATGCGCGCGTTGAACGCGGTGCAGATAGCATATATCGCCTGCGGAAGGCGCAGAACTATGCAAAGGATCAGTCCTATGTGCTCTATCATCTGAATCAGGAGACACTGGCGCATATCCTGTTTCCGCTCGGCAGCTTCAGCAAGGATGAGACACGACGTATGGCGGAGGAATATCATCTGCCCGTTGCCCATAAGGCGGAGAGTCAGGAGATCTGCTTTGTCCCTCATGATGATTACAAGGCATATCTGCGCAAGAAGCGTCCCGCATCTGTTCAGCACGGCGAAATTGTCGATCAGTCGGGGAATGTGCTCGGCATGCATGAGGGTGTTTCGTTTTACACCATCGGACAGCGCAAGGGGCTTGGCATCGCTGCGCCTGAGCCGCTCTATGTGACTGCGCTCGATCCTGTCGAGAACCGTGTGATTGTGGGGGCGGCAGATGAGGTATATGCACAGGAGCTCATTGCATCGCATCCTCTCTGGACGATGTGGGATGTGCTTCGCGAAGAGCGTACGGTGCACGCAAAGATCCGCTACGGGAAAAAGGAGGCGACAGCAGTCGTTTCACCGTACGGGGATGACAGTATATGCGTTCGTTTTGCAGAGCCGCAGCGTGCTGTGACGCCGGGGCAGTCAGTTGTATTTTATGAGGATGATATCGTACTGGGCGGCGGCGTCATCGATGAGGTGATTGCCTGACCTTCCGGTAAAGTAAATAGGGAGAGGGGATTGTGATGATGAGCCGAACCATGAAAGCAAAGATTGCATGTGCTGTACTGCTTGCCGTTGCAGTGCTGCTATCGGGGCTATTTTGGTATTTCCGCATCTATACGAAGACGCCGGAATATGCGCTCCGAACCATTGAATCAGCATTGGATCAGCATGACGAAGCTCTTTTCCTGCGCCATGTCCAATTGGATGCTGTGTTGGACACGGGATACGATGACTTTATGACGGGTACGATGGATGCGGAGTTCGGTCATTCGCACGAGGCATCGGCAGCGCTTGAGGATTTTTCCAAAATGCTCAAGCCCGCATTTATCAGCATGCTCAAGGATGCAGTACATACGCGTCTGACAACGGGGGAATGGCCTTCTGTCAATCCTGCGGATGAGGCTGCAGATACGGAGAACATCCTGTCACGCATCGGTGTGCGTGACCTGACGTTCCGCGAGATTGCGAACCTAACGGAGAATGATGAGGCACAGACGGCGGAGGCCGATGTCATTGCACATCAGGGAGAGGCAGACAGCGACTTCACGTTTAAAATCCTGCTCGCCCCCTCCGAAGAAGGAGATTGGCAGGTAGTATCCATTCGGAATCTGCATGAATATGCCGTCGTATTACAGCAGGCGCGCCGCCTGCGCATTGAATCCTATCTCGAGGAGAGCAATGCCATTATCGCACGTCATGACCAGACGGTGGGCGCGGCTCAGCTGCGCCTCTACTCCGTCCTTGGTGCGGGTGCGCTCGGCAGTCAGGCAACGCGCGATATGGCGCGTCAGATCATGGAGCAGGACATCCTCGCGGACTGGCAGGAGCGGAGAGACGAGCTCTCTGCTGTCTCCGTGCCGCGCAGCATGCAGAGCCTGCAGCAGCTGCGCCTCAAGATCTGCGATCTGCATATTGCATATGCGCAGGGCTACGCAACATGGATGACGGATAAGAATGCAGCGACCATTCGTGCCGCCGAAAACAATCTGCGTCAGGCGGAGGTGCTCGAAGTGGAGGCGTCGTTCCTCGTGCAGCGCGCGAAGCGATCATTCGGAGATAAAATGGAGTAAGGGGAGAGAGTATGCTCGACTCGAGCAATGATACGGTGGCAATTCTCTACGATATTGAGAACGCACCGATTGAAATGCTTCAATACACAATCGATCAGGCACAGCGCTATCAGCCCTGCCGCATGATCGTTGTCTCGGACTGGGAGGCGCATCCCGAGCAGAAGCGATGGGATCGGCTCATGGAATACCCGGATCTGACCTTTCGGCAGATCAGCCGCACCTTCTATGGAAAGAACTCTCTGGATTCCGCGCTCTATGATGCGGCACAGATGCTCTATCAGGAAGGTGTGCGCAAATACTTTATCATTACAACGGACTCGGATTTTGTGGACATTGCACAGTCCCTGAATGCGGAGGATCCGTCCTATATCGTTGGCGTTGGAACGAAGCAGGCGAGTGAGGATCTGCGCAATGCCTACAATGAATTCTTCGTCTATCCGCCAGAACCGAAAACGACGGGAAAGACAAAGAAAAAGGATGTGCAGAGTGCAGAGGTGAAGAACGTGGCAAAGAAGAAATCATCAGAGGATAAGAACGCAAAGCAGAAGCCGACGGCTGAGCAGACGGCAAAAACAGCAGAAGTGAAAAAAAATACAGGAAATTCTCCAAAGAAGAAAGCAGTGGCCGAAAAGCCCGCAGAAGAGTCGACGAAATCCGCATCCAAGGCAAAGAAAAAGCAGGCGCAGAAGACAGCGCCTCCTTCTGACGCTGTGCCGACGCCGGCGATGAACGGCTTTTTGACGGTACGTCTGCCGAAGACGTTGCGTAGCTCGCTCGAGCAGAAGATGTTGGAGGAGGAAGTCTCTCTCGATGAGCTCGTGACCTATCTCCTTATGCGTGGGCTTGCGTCAAAGTAACAGGAACTGTAATGATGAAAAAAGAAGAGCGTGTCCTGCTCTATCAATTCCCTGAGGAGCAGATTGTGACAGCGCGCGATGCGCTTCGTGCGCTTGGTATTCGCGTGCAGATTCTTCCCGCAGATGCGTGGCGTGAGAAGGTCGGCTATCTGCTTGGACTGAGGGGACATAAAGCTGCCATACCGCAGGGAGATACAAGTTTTGAATTCCCGCATCGCCTCCTCCTGCTGGAGCATATTCAGGGGAAGCGACTGACGAAGGTTCTCCTGACGCTTGAGGAGGCGGGCATTCCACGTATTACGTATAAATCAGCGATCACACCGTACAATACGCTGTGGTCACTGCGCTATCTGTGTGAGCATATGGCGAAGGAGCACGCGGCGACCGCAGGAGATCGGGAGGGAGATATATGATGAAGAGATTTCTTGCAGCAGCACTTTCCTGCTTGCTGCTCCTTATGGCGGGCTGCGGAAGTCAGCCGCAGGAGAAGGAGAAAAAACTCTCAAAGCTGACCATCGGACTCATGCCCGATACAGACTCCATTCCGTTCATCATCGCCGCAGAACATGGCTATTTTGCGGAAGAGGGCGTTGAGGTGGAGCTCGTGCCGTTTAAGAGTGCAATGGAGCGCGATGCGGCACTACAGAGTGGGAATCTTGACGGTGCAATCTCCGATCTGCTGGCTGTCATCTTTGCGCGCTCGGGCGGTTTTGCCGTTCATGCGACATCCTACACGGACGGGAATTATAATCTCGTTGCCGGCGGGAACTCCGGGATTGCTGCATCTGCCGATCTGCGCGGCAAGGAGATCGCTATTTCCCGCAATACCATCATCGAGTATGTGACGGATGAGATCCTTGCGGTCAACGGCATTGAGGAGCAGGATGTCTCGAAGGTTGTCATCCCGCAGATTCCCGTGCGCCTCGAGATGCTCCAGAGCGGAAATCTTGCGGCAGCAGTCCTGCCCGAGCCGATGGCGAGCGTTGCTGTTGCGTCCGGAAGTCGTTATGTGACGGGGTCGGGTGAGCTTGGTATCAATCCAGGCGTAATTGTGTTTTCGGATACCTCCATTCAGGAAAAGGAGGCGTCCATACGTGCGATGTACCGTGCCTATAACAAGGCTGTGAGCTATCTCAACAACACGCCGCGCGCAGAGTATATCGATCTCGTCATGGAAAAGAGCGGCTTCCCTGCACCCGCCCGCGATGCACTCGAACTGAAGCCCTATCGCGCTGCGGGGATTCCTGCCCCAAAGGATGTGGAGGAGGCTGTGCACTGGGTCAAGAGCAAGGATCTGGCAGGAGACTACAGCTACGATGACCTTGTATCGAAACTGCTCGCGGAGGAGAAGTAATGCCATATCTCTCCCAGACGAGTGCCCCCATTCAGGAAGCATTGGAGCGCATGAAGCGCGCGCGCCTTGTCCCGTTCGACGTGCCAGGGCATAAGCGCGGGCGTGGGAATCCGGAGCTTGCGGCATTCCTTGGCTCAGCTTGTCTCGATGTCGATGTGAACTCCATGAAAATGCTGGACAATCTCTGTCATCCCGTCTCTGTGATTCGGGATGCAGAGATTCTTGCCGCAGAGGCATTTCGCGCTGCGCACGCATTCTTCATGGTGAGCGGTACGACGGGCTCGGTACAGGCGATGGTGCTCTCGGCGGTGGGGCGGGGTGATAAGATCATCATGCCGCGCAATGTGCATCGCAGCGCAATCAACGCACTCATCCTCTGCGGCGCCATTCCGATCTATGTCAACCCCGGGATCGATGATATGCTTGGTATCGCACTCGGTATGCGCGTCGAGGATGTGGCGGCTGCGATTGCGCGTCACCCGGACGCCAAGGCGGTCTTTGTCAACAATCCGACTTATTACGGAATCTGCTCCGACCTCCGCGCGATCACGGAACTCGCACATGCTCACGAGATGAAGGTGCTCGTAGATGAGGCGCATGGAACGCATCTCTATTTCAGCGATCGACTTCCAACAGCAGCCATGGATGCGGGTGCAGACATGGCTGCGATCAGCATGCATAAATCCGGTGGCTCTCTCACGCAGAGTTCGATTCTGCTCTGTGCCGACAGTATGCCGCTCGGCTATGTTCATCAGATCATCAACATCACACAGACGACGAGTGCGTCCTATCTGCTCCTGGCGAGTCTTGACATCAGTCGGCGGAATCTCGCCCTGCGCGGTCGGGAGGTGATCGACAAGATCATCGATCTCGTCGCTTATGCGCGCGATGAGATCAATGCCATTGGCGACTATTATGCCTACGGGCGTGAGCTGATCGACGGGTCTGCCGTATACGATTTCGACACGACAAAGCTCTCCATCTTTACACGCTCGACGGGGCTTGCCGGCATTGAGGTCTATGACATCCTGCGCGATGACTATGACATTCAGACGGAGTTCGGCGATATTGCAAATCTGCTTGCATATGTCTCTGTCGGGGATCGTCCGAAGGATGTGGAACGCCTTGTGGCGGCGCTCGCTGAGATTCGGCGCAACTACCGCAAGGATTCGTCCAAGACCCTCAAGATGGAGTATATCGATCCCACCGTTGTCTGCGGACCACAGGATGCCTTCTATGCGGAAAAAGAGTCACTTCCGATTGCAGAAACCTGCGGACGTATATGCAGTGAATTTGTCATGTGTTATCCACCCGGCATTCCGATTCTCGCACCGGGGGAGCAGATTACGGAAGAAATCCTGACCTATATTCGCTACGCGAAGAAAAAGGGCTGCCAGATCACGGGGCCCGAGGATATGAGCATACAGAGGCTCAATGTGATGACGGAGCGTTAGACTATGGAATTTTGGTATACGGAACAACATACGCCCGATGTGTGCTTTTCGATTCGTGTGAACCGCCAACTTTACAGCGGCCAGAGCGAGTTTCAGCGCATTGATGTGTTTGAGTCGCCCGAGTTCGGGCGATTTTTGACGCTCGACGGCTATATGATGCTGACGGAGAAGGACGAGTTCATCTATCACGAGATGATTACGCATGTGCCCATGTGCGTACATCCAGAGGCTGCGGATATCCTCGTCATTGGCGGCGGGGATGGCGGAACTGTGCGTGAGCTTCTGCGCTATCCGTCCATACGTCATATTGACCTTGTAGAGATCGATGAAATGGTCGTCAATGTCTGTCGGGAATATTTGCCGTCTACAGCTTCGGGACTTTCTGACCCGCGTGTCAGCATTCACTATGAGGATGGTCTGCGCTTCGTACGCAAGCCGATCGACGCCTATGATCTTATCATCGTGGACTCGACCGATCCGTTCGGGCCGGGGGAGGGGCTTTTTACGAAGGAGTTCTACGGGAACTGCTTCAAGGCGCTACGCGCGGACGGCATTATGATCAATCAGCATGAGAGCCCATTCTACGAGCAGGATGCCTATGCAATGCAGCGTATGCATCAACGTATTGTCCATTCATTCCCATTCAGTCGTGTGTATCAGGTGCATATACCGACCTATCCATCAGGGCACTGGCTCTTTGGTTTCTCGTCCAAGAGCCGTCGTCCCGTGGAGGGGGTGGACTTTGCACGCTGGAAGGCACTTGGAATCAAGACGCGTTACTATAATACCCAGCTGCATGCGGCTTCCTTTGCCCTGCCGAACTATGTGGAGGAGATACTCGAAGATGTGGAACCGGAACATTGAAACCTTTCTCGGCTGCGACGGCACATACGAGGAGAGCCATATCGTAATCTTCGGCGCGCCGTTTGATTCGACGACATCCTATCGCCCTGGAACGCGGTTCGCCGCGCGTACGATGCGCGCAGAGTCGTATGGACTCGAGACGTACAGCCCCTATCAGGATCTCGATCTCGAGAATGCGCGCGTCTTTGACGGCGGCGATTTGGAGCTGCCCTTCGGCGACACCGCGCGTGCACTCGATATGATACACAGCTATGCCGCGAATGTGCTTGCGGACGGCAGACTTCCTCTGCTCATCGGCGGCGAGCATCTCGTCAGCCTTCCTGCGATCCAGGCTGCGGCGGAGAAGCATCCCGATCTCGCTGTGATTCACTTTGACGCGCATACGGATCTGCGCGACGAATACCTCGGCAACCGACTCTCTCATGCAACGGTAATTCGCCGTGTCTGGGATATACTGGGAGACGGACGAATTCATCAGTTCGGCATCCGCAGTGGGGAGCGTGCGGAGTGGGAATGGGCGCGTGAGGGACATACGAATCTGCGTCCGTTCACCTTTGAAGGTCTCGCCGGCGCAGTCGAAGCGGTCAAGGAGCGTCCCGTCTACCTCACCATTGATCTGGACGTGCTCGATCCCTCGGCGTTTCCGGGAACGGGGACACCGGAGGCGGGCGGCGTGACTTTTGTCGATCTCATGAAGGCGACGCTGCGCGTTATCCACGGTTGCAATATTGTCGCTTGTGATATGGTGGAACTCTCGCCGCCGCTTGATCCGAGCGGCACGTCGACGGCAACGGCGCTCAAACTCCTGCGCGAGATGCTTCTTGCGCTCGAAGAAGATTTTATACGCCCGCCGACGGCATGATGAAGTTCTGTAAAATGTTACAGAATGTCGTCGTGCGAACTCCACGCAAACGCCTCGTTACGCAAGCGGTCGCCTTCTCGTTCGCTGAGGGAATCATGGACTCATTCAGCCATTCATCTTGGCACATCTTTTGCGCCCTCTCTGCGTCGATAAATCCTCAGCATAGCCACCGCTATGCCTGCGGTTTATCTTCTTGACAGGACGAAAAATCTGCACCAATCTGAACGGCATCATTGAGTTCGTGATTCCCTAATACCTGCGGACTTCTTAAACGCGCTTCGCTTGAACGAAAGAAATCCGCAGGGGGCGAGTCGAACGCTTTTCTCCGCTTGCTCCACTAGGGTTTGCTTTGGAGCATCGCACGGTACTTTTACCGATTTTACGTAACATCCCCCTGATGATTTCCATTTGATACCTGCGGAGCGATTTGGTATAATAGTGCGGATATTACTAGGAAAGATGGTGTAGGTAATGAATGTAACGGAACAGGATCTAACGACCACGGCGCATCTCTCGCGCCTTGCGATTCCTGCGGAAGAAAAGGAAGAGGCGCTGAAATCTCTGGGAGACTTTCTATCGTATGTGGATAATCTCTCCAGTGTAGATACAGATGGTGTGCAGCCGACGACATATGCACTGCCCATCGAGAATGTCTTCCGTGCGGATGAGGTGCGTCCGTCCCTTTCCAATGAGGCGGCACTCTCAAATGCGCCGCTGCAGGAGGACGGCTATTTCAAGGTGCCGAAGGTGCTCGAGGGGTAAGGAGGAGCTGTTTTGAGTCTATATGAAAAACCGGCGCATATCCTTCACGATATGCTGACGCGCAAGGAGATCAGTGCGCGTGAACTGACCGAGGACGTATGTGCACGCATGGATGCCGTTGAGGGCGAGGTCAATGCGTATCTGCTGGAGACGCGCGAATCGGCGCTTGCCGAGGCGGATCGTGTGGATGCCAAGATCGCGGCAGGGGAGGAGATCCCCTTCCTCGCAGGAATTCCGGGCGCAATCAAGGACAATATCTGTACGAAGTCTGTACGGACAACGGCAGGGTCGAAGATATTGGAGAACTTCGTCCCGCCCTATGACGCAACGGTTATGACGAAGCTGCATGATGAGGATGCCGTCATCCTTGGTAAAGTCAATCTCGATGAGTTTGCAATGGGCGGCTCAACGGAAAACTCGGCATTCCAGCCGACGCACAATCCGTGGGATACAACGCGTGTCCCCGGCGGCTCCTCGGGTGGCAGCGCGGCGGCGGTTGCGGCGGGTACGGCAATCTGGGCGCTGGGCAGTGATACGGGTGGATCGATCCGTCAGCCGGCGTCGTTCTGCGGCATTGTCGGACTCAAGCCTACCTATGGTCGTGTCTCCCGGTATGGGCTCATGGCATATGCCTCCTCACTCGATCAGATTGGGTCTCTCACGCGCGATGTCACGGATGCGGCACATATCATGAACGTGATTGCAGGGCATGATGTGATGGATTCGACCGCAAGCAAGGCAGCTGTTCCTGACTATACAGAAGCACTTCGTGCAGATGTGAAGGGGCTGAAGATCGGTCTGCCCAAGGAGTATTTTGTTGCAGGCATGGATGGCGAGGTAGAGGCATCCGTCCGCAAGGCGATTTCCGACTTTGAAGCGATGGGCGCGGAGGTCAGAGAGATCTCCCTGCCGCATACGGACTACGCCGTATCGACCTACTATCTGATTGCGCCCGCCGAGGCTGCGACGAATCTCGAACGCTACGACGGCGTCAGCTACGGTGCACGCGTGGACGGCGAGGATCTCGTTGACATGATGACGCGCACGCGCACGGAGAAATTCGGCGCAGAGGTCAAGCGCCGCATTCTCATCGGCAACTATGCCCTTTCCGCAGGCTACTACGATGCCTATTATCTCAAGGCCCTCAAGGTACGGACGCTCATTCAGCAGGACTTCACGCGCGCCTTTGAGGAGGTCGATGTCATCATGACGCCGACCGCGCCAACGCCCGCCTATAAAATCGGAGAGATGTCAAATCCACTCCAAATGTACCTGCAGGATATTTCGACTGTTCCGGTCAACCTCGCGGGGCTCCCGGGCATCTCCGTACCCTGCGGCTTCACCGCTGCCGGACTTCCCATCGGACTCCAGATCATCGGGCGTCCGCTCGCCGAGGAGACGATCCTGCGCGCGGCATACGCCTATGAGCAGGGACATGACTTTCATACGAAAATGGCGCCGATTGGAGGAAGGGCATGAAATACGAAACTGTCATCGGCCTTGAGATTCACTGCGAACTCAAGACCAAGACCAAGATTTTCTGCGGCTGCGCCACGGGATTCGGCGCAGATCAGAACACGCACGTCTGTCCCGTCTGCCTCGGACTCCCCGGCGTACTGCCCGTCGTCAACCGTCAGGTTGTCAACTATGCTATCAAGGCGGGGCTGGCGACAAACTGTACGATTAACGGGTACAGCAAGTTTGATCGCAAGAACTACTACTACCCAGACCTGCCGAAGAACTTCCAGACTTCGCAGTTCGACCTCCCGATTGCGGAGCACGGCTGGGTGGACATCGACACGGAGGCGGGCAAGAAACGCATTCGTCTGACGCGCATCCACATGGAGGAGGACGCAGGGAAGCTCGTGCACTCCGGCACGACGATCAAGGATTCCTCCTCGTCCAACGTGGATTACAACCGTACGGGCGTGCCCCTGCTTGAGATTGTCTCCGAGCCGGATATGTCTTCGGCGGAAGAGGCGCGCGCCTACATGGAGAAGATCAAGACGATCATGGAGTACATCGATGTCTCCAACTGCCGTATGGAGGAGGGGAATCTCCGTGCGGATATCAATGTCTCCCTGCGTCCCGTCGGCTCGGACGTACTCGGCACGCGCACGGAGATGAAGAACATCAACTCCTTCAAGGCACTCGAGGATGCTATCAACTACGAGATCGAGCGCCAGACCGAGGTGCTCGAGGACGGCGGTCATATCATACAGGAGACCCGCACATGGGATCCCGAGCGCTGCATCACACTCTCCATGCGCAGCAAGGAGGAGGCGCACGACTACCGCTATATGCCGGAGCCTGACCTGCCGCCGATCGTGACGAGCGCAGAGGAGATCGAGGCAATCCGTAAGGAGCTGCCCGAGCTGCCCGACGCGAGACGTGTACGTCTGATGGACGAGGCGGGGCTCTCTGCCTATGACGCAGGGATCATTACGAGTTCGCGCGCAATGGCGGAGTACTACGATGCCATCACGGCGACAGGAGCGGACGCAAAGCTCGCGGCAAATTGGCTGATGGGCGATCTCGCGAAAAACCTTAACGCAGAGGGCAAGACCATCGAGGAATCTCCTGTCGATGCAAAGCGCCTCGGCGAAATGATTCTCCTCATTTCAAAGGGTACAATCTCCTCGAAAATAGGCAAGACCGTGTTCAAGGAGATGTGGACATCGCCCGATGCGCCCGAAAAAATTGTGAAGGACAAGGGGCTTGTCCAGATCACGGATACAAAGGAAATCGAGGATATTGTCGAGCAGGTCATCGCCGCAAATGCGAAGGCGGTCGAGGACTACAAGGGGGGCAATAAGAAGGCAATCGGGGCACTTGTCGGACAGGTCATGAAGCACTCCAAGGGCAAGGCAAACCCGCAGATGGTCAACGAACTCTTGGCAAAAAAACTCGGCTGACAGCACGAAAACAGCCTTTCCGCAGGGGAAAGGCTGTTTTTTCAAAGGAGGGTATTTCCATGCAGTATGAAGCTGCCATATTTGATCTGGACGGCACGTTGGTCAACTCGCTGGACGATCTTGCGGACAGTGCGAACGCCGTCCTCCGCAGGCATGGATTTCCCATACATGATGTGGAGGCATACCGCTATTTTGTTGGCAATGGATCGAGCAGACTTATCGAGCGGATTCTGCCCAAAGGCCGTGCATCGGATGCAGCATTTGTGCGTGATTTTATGGCGGAGTACAAGGAACGCTATGCTGCTCATCTGCTCGATCAGACGAAACCGTATGAGGGAATCATGGAGATGCTGGAGGAACTGCAGCGATGCGGCATTCCGATGGCAGTCTGCACCAATAAGCATCAGTCTGCGGCAGAGGCAATCATGGAGGAGCTGTTTCCGCGCGACATGTTCTGCGAAATCATTGGCGATCAGGACGGTCTTCCGCGCAAACCCGACCCGAGCAAGGTGCTTCATATCATGAATAATATGGGCGTTACGGGGGATAAGACTCTGTATTTCGGCGACACAAGCGTGGATATGGATACGGCACGCAATGCCGGGACGTTTGCTGTCGGTGTCCTTTGGGGCTTCCGTCCGGCTGAGGAACTGACCGAGCACGGCGCAGATATCCTCCTAAAACATCCAATGGAATTATTTGAAAAGGTGACATTTGCAGAGCGATGAAAGCGAAAGAGAAGACGAAGCGACCCGCAGAGATGATTCCCGTCCGCAGGGGGCAGGTCTATGAAATCCGCATTGAGCGATTGGGAACGAGTGGTGAGGGCGTCGGGCGATACGAAAACTTCACCGTATTTATCCCGCAGGCATTGCCGAATGAACGCGTTCTTACTGTAATCGAAGAGGTTAAAAAGACCTATGCACGTGGACGCATCCAGAAAATCCTGCAAGAGAACCCTGCACGCGTCACACCGCTCTGTGAAATCTACGACGAATGCGGCGGCTGTCAGCTTCAGCACCTTTCCTATGAGGAGCAGCTGCACGCCAAGCGCGCGCAGGTAGTGGACGCGTTGACGCATATCGGCAAACTGCCGCAGATTCTCGTGAACGAAACTCTGCGCGCAGACGACACATGGAACTATCGGAACAAGATGCAGTTTCCCATCGGCCTGCATAAGGGGCGGCTCGTCGTCGGCTGCTTCGCGCAGGGCAGCCATCGTATCATCAACACGGAGAACTGCCACATCCAGCGCAGTGCGAACAACGAACTCGCAAACACCGTGCGCGAGGTTGCCGAAAAACTGCACATCCCCGTCTACAACGAGGACACGCACAAGGGTATCCTGCGCCACATCGTCGGACGCGTCGGACGCAGGGGCGAGCTGATGGCAGTCATTGTCACAGCGACCAAGCAGCTGCCGCGTGCCAAAGATTTTGTCCGTCTGCTGCGCGAACGGCTGCCGCATCTCGTCAGCGTGCATCAGAACATCCAGACCTATCGGAACAACGTCATTATGGGGCGTGATACCGAGTTGCTGTGGGGCAGACCAACCATTTTGGATACCTTGGGACGGCTGAACTTTCACATCTCCCCGCGCTCCTTTTTTCAGGTCAATACGAGGCAGGCGGAGCGTCTCTACGAGCAGGCACTCACCTATGCCGATCTGCACGGCACAGAGACCGTCATCGACGCCTACTGTGGAACGGGCACGATCACCCTCTTCCTTGCACAGAAGGCGCGCAAGGTCTACGGCATCGAGATCGTGCAGCCCGCCATCCTCGATGCACGGAAAAATGCACGCGACAATCACGTGAAGAACGCCGAATTCATTGTGGGCGATGCCACTGCCGTTATGCCGGCACTCTACAAGCAGGGTATCCGTCCCGATGTCGTTGTCGTCGATCCGCCGCGTGCCGGCTGCACCGAAATCGTCCTCCGCACCTTCGCCAACATGAAACCGCAGCGCATCGTCTACGTCTCATGCAATCCCGCCACACTCGCGCGTGACCTCGCCATATTAAAAGACCTCGGCTATATCACGCAGGAAGTCCAGCCCGTAGATTTATTTCCGCAGACTTCGCATGTTGAAAATGTGGCGCTTCTTATGCGAAAATCCATTTGAATGGACATCGTGAGAAAATGATTTTCGATGGAAACACGTGGAAGACAAGTATTTTACAGTACATTCTTCACCTTGCCGGAGAGATAATCTACAAAGGAACAGCCTGTATCCCCGGACGGTTTTTATCTTAATCACTAACCATCTATCATTATCTGTATAAATCTGATATAATATGGATAAACATAGGAGGTGGACGCAATGCGAGACTTTCAGAAATTCATGGAGAAGCATCGCCGTGAAATGTATGCAGTGGCGTATGACAACTGCAAGCATGATGCGCAAGGGCATTGTATCTTCCCAAAGGATGATCCTTGGATGAATGATACGGTGTGGGATGCCGATCAGCACAAGAGCGATCATCAGGAGGCTCGGTACGTTGCAACGGCGAATTAAAGAGCGCGAAGTATGGTCTGCTTGGGTTCGGTATGAGGATCACCCCAATGAGGGAAAGTATCGCCCTGTTCTGGTTATTGATGTTGATGGCGATAGAGCCGTCGTAATGTCAGTTCCGTTCACTTCGACAGTGCCGCGAGACGAATATGACATCGAGATGTTTGACTGGGCAGAAATTCCCTTGGAGCATATTTCGACAGCGCGGATCAGCAAAACGATCGTCATTCCCGTATATGACTTTCTGAAGAAACTCGGGAAGGTATCCGATGATGATTGGGACAACGTAACTGATCTGCTCATGCGGTATATGGAGCGTCATGGAATCGAATAGAAAAATTTCGTTTTGACCGTCCGGAGGTGATGCTCCGGGCGGTTTTATGGTATAGTATGGATAATGATGAATTATGATTTTCTTGCACCATATATTCGCATGATGATGAACGCCAGTAAAATCAACGTCTGAGAGGAATATATAATGATTGATAATGACAACGTAATCGACATCCCGAGCCTGCAATGGTACCCGGGGCACATGCGCAAGGCGGAGCGGCTCGTCAAGGAGAATCTAAAGCTTGTGGACGTGGTCTTGGAGCTGCTGGATGCGCGGATTCCGCTGAGTTCGGCTAATCCCGTTCTGCGTGAGATCGTGGGGGAGAAGCCGCGCCTTATCGTGCTCAACAAGGCAGATCTTGCGGATGAGGCTGCAACACGCACATGGGTAAAATATTTTGCTACGCAGGGGCTTGCAGCGGTTCCTGTGGATGCTGTGAAGGGGCGTGGCGTGAAGGAACTCGTGCAGGCGATTGCAAAATGTGCAAAGCCAAAGACGGACAAGCTTGTCCAACACGGTGCAAAGGCGCGGGCGGCGCGCTGCATGATCCTTGGCATCCCGAATGTGGGCAAGTCCTCCCTCATCAACCGTCTGTCGGGCGGAACGAAGACGAAGGTGGAGAACCGCCCCGGCGTGACGCGTGCAAAGCAGTGGATCAGACTCGGAGCGCAGTTGGAACTGCTCGATATGCCGGGGATTCTCTGGCCGAAATTCGAGGATCAGCAGGCGGCGCTTCACCTCGCATTTACGGGCGCAATCAACGACAATGTCTACGACGTGGCGAGCGTCGTCCTCCTGCTGCTCAATACGCTGCGAGAAGCATACCCCGCCGATTTGGCGGCGCGCTATCGCATGGAAGAAGACCTGCCGTCCGGCACAGAGCTGCTTGAGGAAATCGGACGAAGACGCGGCTGTCTGCGGGCGGGTGGAAAGATCGACTACGAAAAGGCAGAGCAGATCGTGCTGACGGATTTTCGCAGCGGACGCCTCGGTCGCGTCACATTGGATTCCTTGCCTGACATGTCATTCGACGGAGATGTGCGGTAAAGGAAATGGAGAAAATGACGATAAAAGAAATAGAGAACGTATTTCTCCAAGGCGATGCCCCAGCAGAGTTCATCGAACTCTGTCGGCATGACTCAAGAAAATCGGTTCAGACAATTCTACGTCGCTACGAAAGGGCACAGAAGGAATGTGAGCGGTTGCATGCGATGTATGCATATGAGCGTGTTGCAGCAGAGGCGGGACGCCCGATTGTTGCGGGCGTAGACGAGGCTGGACGCGGCCCTCTCGCAGGTCCCGTTGCCGTTGCCGCCGTCATTTTGCCGCAGGAATGCCATCTGCCGCGCCTCAACGACTCAAAGAAGCTCTCTGCTGCCGTGCGCGAGGCGCTGTACGACGAGATTGTCAATGCTGCGATTTCCTATCACGTCACTCTGATTGATGCAGAGACGATTGATCGCATGAATATATTGCAGGCAACGCGGATGGGGATGTACGAGGCGATTGCCGCATTATCGCCTGCACCGGACGAGGTTCTGATCGACGTGGTAGAGCTTCCGAAGCTCACGATACCTTCAAAGTCCATCATCAAGGGGGATGCCAAGTCTGCGTCGATAGCAGCGGCATCCATCCTGGCGAAGGTGACGCGTGACCGCCTGATGGAGGAATACGACAACACATATCCGCACTATGGCTTTGCAAAACATAAGGGCTATGGAACGCGCGAGCATATTGACGCCATCCGAACATACGGCGTATGCCCTTTGCATCGCAAATCCTTTGAGCCGATCCGCTCTATATTAAATGAATAGAAAAGGCTGTGAATACCGTGTCGATGGAAGCAAATACAACAACAGCATCTGCCGCAATTACCTCCACCCCACGCATTACGCCCGGGCGCAGCCCCGAGGGGGTGCAGAGCCGCGGCGATCAGGGGGATTCGTCTGCCGCGTTCAGTCAGCGGACGAATGTCTCGATTGAGACAGCCATCGACCATATATCGGATGTTCTCTCGAAGATTAGCGGACGCCAACAGACGGATGTGCAGCAGATGCCCGCCGAACTCAAGGAAGTCATCCAGAATATGATACGGCAGTCCTTTTCCATCGAGACAACGCTCGGGCAGGGACTTGGCAGCACCGCCGCAAGTCAGCGCTTTTCAACCGATCAACTCACGACGCTCGCACGTATGCTCAACCAGCTCGGAACAATGGCGGAGACGGAGGGCAATATCCTACGCGTTGGAGACGATCTCGCAGCTCTGCTGACGGGGCTGAAGTCTGCGCTTGCCAATGAATCCGGCGGAACATTCGAGCCGATCATGCTGACAAAAGCAGCGTTCCAGCTCCTCGATACAGGAAACGCGGAGCTGCTGCCGAAGGAATTACAGACATTTCTTGCCCAGCTGAACGCGCAGGGCTCTGCCGCCACATCTGGTGGAGCAGGTTCGACCTCGCTTTCCTTTTTGAATCAACTCGTCCAGCTACTCATGCCGCGCAATCCGTCAGGCACAGCCACAGCTCCGCAGCCGACGAATGCGAATATGCAGGGCGACGGTGCACAAAATACTCTTGCGCCATCAGCAGGCGGACAGGAGATGCGGGCTGCTTCGTCTGCGCAAAATACAAATGCGCCACTCTCAGAGGACGGACTGCCCGAGCAGCAGATGACACGCACGCAGACGGGGACGGCACCCGAGGCGATGGCAAAGGACAATACGTCTGCTGCTGTCCGACAGGCGGCGAATATGCCGCAGGAGGCCGTCGGAAAGGCGGCAGATATGGTGCCGCAAAATGTCGTAAAGGGCGCGGGCGAAGCCCCTGCACAGTCCAATACTTCTCCTACGCAGAATGCACAGGCATCCTCCAATGAGGCGGGCAGCGCACAGAAAGCGATGACGAACGAGCTGCCCCAAACGGGGACGACACCCGCCGAGCGTGGACAGAATACTGCATCACCGACAGGGAATACCAATACGCCCTTGCAGACGGGCAAAGAGCCGACAAATACAGTGCCACGTCAGGGCGACCCTGCCGCCACTCCTGAAAACAAACCTTCCGCAGATGCGGGCACACGAGCATCAACGAACACGGAAACACAGATGCAATCCGCAAAATCCGCTCCGCAGGGAGAGGGGGCGGCGCAGTCCGCACGTCCACAGACGGGCGCTGAGGCGGAACTTGCTAATGCAGCAAAATCTCCGTCACAAGCCGCTGCACAGATGAAGTCCCCCGAGATGCAGACTGCGATTCCGCGCTTCTTCACACAGACGATGGAGAACACACCGCAGACGATGAATGTCCTGCGCAATCTCGCACAGACTCTCCTGCAAAACGAGAACATTAGCCAACGCGAGGCACTTCTGCTGCAAAATTTTGTAAATGGCCGCAGTCAGACGATGAGCGAGGGAGATGCGAAGCAGCTGCAGCAACTCATCCAACTGACTCAGGCAAATATCCCCGGCACGGTGCGTCAGGCGGCGTTCGAACAGCAGCTGCCTGATCTCCCACGTCTCTGGGCATTCATGCAGATGGCGGATATCGTAAAGACGCGCAGGATGACGGCGGAACAATACAAGCGTGCGGGCAGGGATGTCGCCGCACTCGCCCTCACCATGCGCAACGCGCTCGAGGGCGAGAATGCCGCGCCTCAGCCGGGGCAGCGCTCGATGAACTTCGTCATGCCGCTCTTTATGGGTGCATCCGAATATCCCGCCTACATCCACGTCTACGATGAGGCGCATCAGGACGAGGAGACGGATCGCATCAAAAAGGAGACGTGGCTGCGCATCTGCGTGCTCACGGACAATATCGGTACGGTGGAGCTCATCAACCGCATCTACGAGGAAAATCACGTCGATATGCGGCTCTATTTCTCCGACGCAGACGCGGCATGGGAGTTTCGCAATGCGCTCGATAGCATACGGGAGACGGCGGACGGTACCTCTCTCGTCATCGAGGGCATCCAGATCGGTGCGATCGGTGAGCGGCGCTTCTTCACCAACTGAGCAGAGCGGACAGAGGCATTCCTGCTTGACGGAGAACGCTGCACCTCTGTATAATATGGACGAACAAGATCAGGCACAAGGATGGGTGAGAGATGGCGGAACATTGGGATAAGGACACTTCGCCTGTCGATGATATGCCGGGGGCAGAGGAGCAGCGCGCCGTTGCAATCAAATACGATGTGAAGAACGACCATGCCCCGCGCGTGACGGCAAAGGGGCGCTCGCTTGTCGCCGACCGCATTCTCGCAGAGGCAAAAAAGAACGGAATCCCCGTCTATCAGAACAAATCCCTCGTCAATATGCTGATGGCGCTCGAGATCGACCGCGAAATCCCGCCCGAACTCTACCGTACGATTGCGGAGGTACTTGCACACGTCTACCGCATTGACCGCTACATGGGTGATCGGAGACCCGCGTCATGAGCAACAAGACGCTCGGCGATCAGGGAGAATCCTGTGCTGCAGAGTATCTGCGCCGACAGGGCTGCCGCATCCTCACGCGCAACTATCGGTGCAAAATCGGCGAGATCGACATCATCGCAGACGATCATGGAACACTCGTCTTTGTCGAGGTGAAGACGCGCCGCAGTATTCGCTGCGGAACGCCTGCAGAGTCGGTTCACTACCGTAAGCGTCAAAAAATCGTACAGACGGCATATTGGTACCTGCGTGAGCGCCATATGGAGAACGCGCATTGCCGTTTTGATGTGCTTGAGGTCTACGCTGTCGGCGGCACATGGACAGTGCACGAGATTCGAAACGCATTTGAAGTATAGCATTCCATACGAAATATTTAGATGTGAGCGTATTCCTGCGAGTGCCCACATCTTTTTTATTTTTGCAAAAATTGAATCACATCCCTGATTATGTTATAATGGGTATCACAGTATGCGGCATGTGGAAGCCGCGATAGGGAGGTATCATCTTGAATGTTGCAAAGCCGATCTACGTCATCGGGCACCGCAATCCGGATACGGATTCCATTTGCTCTGCGGTCGGATACGCGCATCTGAAACAGGCGATGGGCGTCAATGCCGTTGCGGCACGTGCCGGTAAGGTGAATAAGGAGACTAAGTTCGCACTCGAGTATTTCCATGTCGAGCAGCCGCTCCTCATTCCCGATCTCTATCCGCGCGTCAAGGACATTGCGATGGACTGCAAGATTGTCGTCCGTCAGCACGACACCCTGCGCAATCTGGGCGAGGTGCTGCGCGAGAACGACCTGCGTTCGATCCCCGTGACCGACAGCAAGGGCATTCTCGTCGGCATCGTCTCGGTCAGCGATCTTGCAAAACGCTATTTCCAAGAGCTTGGCATGACGAATCTCTCGGATATGCGCGTGCGCTATCGCGACATTATCCGCGCGACGGACAGCAACGTACTCGTCTCCGGGGAAGAGGGCGAGACGATCAAGGGACAGATCCGCATTGCCGCCGGTAGTGTGGAGACCATTTATAAGCTCATCAAGGAGAACGATATTGTCCTCGTCGGCGACCGTCGGACAGAGACGATTCTCGCCTGCATTCAGCAGGGCATTGCCTGTCTGATCGTGACGGGTGATGGACGCGTGCCCGCAGAGGCGCTTGAGGAGGCAGAAGCACGCGGGATCTTTGTCCTCTCAACGCCGTACGATACCTATACAGTGGCGCGCCTCATCAACCAGTGCGTTCCAATTCGGCGGATCATGCACGACAATCCCGTCTGCTTCAAGCCGCTCGACCTCCTCTCGGACATCAAGGGAACGATGGAGGAGACGAATTTTCGCAACTATCCCGTGCTGGAAAACGGGCGTATCGTAGGCCTTGTCAGCCGCGATCGCCTCGTTGTCTCGGAGCCGGCGCAGGTCATCCTCGTGGATCACAACGAGCGCAATCAGGCGGTCGAGGGCATCGAGGAGGCGAAGATCATCGAGATCATCGATCATCACCGCTTCGGCGGAATCAGTACGAGCGAGCCGATCTACACGCATGCGGAGCCGGTCGGCTGCACGGCGACGATTGTCTCGAATATGCATTGGCAGAACGACATCGACATCCCGCCGTCGATCGCAGGACTCCTGCTCTCGGCGATCATCTCGGATACCGTGCTCTTCAAGTCCCCGACCTGCACGCCGAAGGATAAGAAGGCGGCAGAACGCCTCGCGGACATTGCGAATGTCGATCTGAATGTCTACGGACTGGAAATGCTCAAGGCAGGCTCTAGCATCGGCAATATGTCTCCGATGGAGATTGTACGCAACGATCTCAAGGAATTCACCATCGGCGCGTATCGCGTCATTGTCAGCCAGACCTCTGTCATGGATACGAAGGAAATCATGGCAAAGGAGGACGAGCTCCTCGCCGCGATGAAGAGCATCTGCGACTCCGAAGGGTTCGACCTGAGCCTCGTCATGATTACGGACATTCTCGAGGAGGCGACCTATCTGCTCTTCACGGGCTCGCCGCGCACGCTGATCGGCGAGGCATTCCGCAAGGATACGAGCGGGACGCATCTCTATCTGCCCGGGGTCATGTCGCGCAAGAAGCAGATCATCCCGCCGCTCTCGGAGGCGGTCAAGCGGATCAAGACATAACATTATATCCTATGACGGCAGGGGCGGAGTTGGCCAGATGTGGCGGCCCCGCCTTTCTTATTGCAGGAAAATTATTGCAGGAAAAGGAGTTTCCATGGATCTATTTCAGGGGCTGAACGAGCCACAGCAAAAGGCCGTTGCCTGCCTTGATGGGCCTCTCCTCATCGTGGCGGGCGCTGGCTCCGGCAAGACGCGCGTACTGACCTTCCGCATTGCAAACCTCTTGGAGCAGGGAGTTCCGCCGTACCGTATTCTTGCCATCACCTTCACGAACAAGGCAGCGCGAGAAATGCGCGACCGTGTGGACACGCTGATCGGGGATGCCGCGCACGATGTCTGGCTGAGCACGTTCCACTCCTTCTGCGCCCGTTTCCTGCGCATGGAGATCGAGCAGCTTGGCACCTATGCGAAGAACTTTGTCATCTATGATGCCTCGGACTCAAAGGCGCTGATCCGCGAATGCCTGAAGGAATTGAATATCGACGAGAAGCATACGGCACCGGGCGCCGTCCAGTCGCATATTTCGGACGCGAAGAACCGCCTGCTCGATGTCAAGGCATTCACGGCACAGGCGACGGATTTCTTTGCGGAGCAGGTGGCAAAGATCTACGAGCTTTACCAGTCAAAGCTGCACGCAAACAATGCACTGGATTTCGACGATCTGCTCATGCTGACGGTGGAGCTGCTCACAAATAACGCCGGGGTGCGTGAAAAGTACCAGAAGAAATTTCACTACATCCTCGTGGACGAGTACCAGGACACAAACGGCGCACAGTATGCGATTACGAAGCTGCTTGCCGAGGGACACCGCAATATCTGCGTTGTGGGTGATGCGGATCAGTCGATCTACGGCTGGCGCGGTGCGGACATGAGGAACATTCTGAACTTCGAGCGCGATTATAACGAGGCGACGGTGATCCTGCTCGAGCAGAACTACCGCTCGACTAAGAACATCCTCGCAGCGGCGAATGCCGTGATTGAGAACAATCTGACGCGCAAGAAGAAGGAGCTCTGGACGGACAATCCTACGGGTGATCCCATCACCGTCTATGAGGGCGGAACGGAGAAGAACGAGGCTGCCTTCATCGTGCGCGAGGTGGAGCGTCTACACACGATGTTCAACGCGAAATACGGTGACATCGCCGTCCTCTACCGCACAAACGCCCAGTCCCGCAACATCGAGGAAGCGTTCTACGCAACGGGCATTCCGTATTCCATGGTCGGCGCGGTGCGCTTCTATGACCGCCGCGAGATCAAGGACATCATTGCCTATCTGCGTGTGATCTACAATCCGCGCGATACGCTGAGCCTCCTGCGCATCATCAACGTGCCAAAACGCGGACTCGGTCAGACAACGCTTGGGCGCATGATGGAGAAGGCGGCGGAATATCGCATCTCCCTCTTTGAACTTATCACGGACGAGCAGCTCCTCAGCACGATTCCAAAGCTCTCTGCAAAGGTAAAATTCGAGCTTGAGGATTTCTCCGCCCTCGTCTTTACCTATATGGGACAGCTCGGCACACGCCCCCTGCACGAGATTGTCGAGGACATCATCGAGGAGTCGGGCTATGCCGCCGCACTCGAGGACGATCCAAAGGAGGACAATCGCGACCGTCTCGAGAATCTGCGCGAGTTTATCAGCGTGGCAAAGAATTTCGAAGACGGCGCGGCAGAGGGAGAGAACGGGCTGGAGGACTTCCTCGCACAGATCTCGCTCATCTCCGACGTGGATGAGACGGAGCAGTCGGAGGGCAGCGTGACACTCATGACCTTCCATGCGGCGAAGGGACTGGAATTCCCGACCGTCTTCATGGCGGGCATGGAGGAGGGACTTTTCCCGCATTCGCGCACCCTGCTCGACGATACGGAGATCGAGGAGGAGCGGCGCACCTGCTACGTCGGAATCACGCGTGCTGAGCGGCGCCTCTATCTCACATATGCGCATCAGCGCACGATTTACGGACGGACAGAGATCTCACGTCCCTCGCGCTTCCTCGCGGAGATTCCGGAGGAACTCATCGAACGCAAGACGGCAGATTCCTTTACCGATGTGGGGGGGGCACACGGGCGCTCCGATGTCTGGGGACGCGGCTCCGGCGGCGGGCGGCGCTCCTATCTGCCTCCTCCGCCGCAGCATACGGCAGAGGACGGTAGCGTCATCCGTCCCGACACGGAGGCAAAGTTCACGGCAGGGGATGCCGTGCGCCACAGCAAATGGGGAGACGGGCGCGTTGTCGCAATCAGCGGCTCGGGCGAGGACGCAGAGCTGACGATTGCGTTCCCGGGCGAAGGAATTAAGAAATTTATACAGAAGTATGCACCGATTTTGAAGCTGTGAGGAAGATATGAGCGACATTGTGGAGATCAAGAGCGAGCTCGCGGAGCTGCGGAAGAAGATCCGAAAATATTCTAAGCAGTATTATGACGCGAATGCATCGGATATTTCCGACTATGACTTCGATATGCTCATGCAGCGTCTGAAAGCAATCGAGGCGGAGTATCCGGAACTCATCACGAAGAATTCGCCGACCCAGAAGGTGGGCGGCAGTGCACAGCGCGAGGTCGGCGTACTCGTTCGCCATGATGTCCCCATGCTTTCTCTACAGGATGTATTTAGTGAAGAGGAAATACGCTCCTTTGTCGCTAGTATTCTGTCGCATTTCCCGACAGCGGAATTCGTTGTCGAGGAAAAGATTGACGGACTCTCCCTCGCACTCCGCTACGAAAACGGCGTGCTTGCGCGTGCCATCACGCGTGGCGACGGAACGGTACAGGGCGAGGATGTCACGCTGAATGCGCGTGCAATCAGCGATGTTGTCGAGCAGCTGCATGAACCTGTTCCGTATTTTGAAGTGCGCGGCGAGGTCTATATGGAGCGCGCGGCATTTGCCGAGGTCAACGAACGGCAGGAACTCCTCGGACTGAAGCCGTTTGCCAACCCGCGCAACTGCGCGGCGGGGACGTTGCGTCAGCTGGATGCGCGTGTGACGCGCGAGCGCAGACTCTCGATGTTCGTATTCAATTTGCAGCGTGCAGAGGGGCATACGTTCTCTACGCATATGGAGGCATACGACTTCATGCGTGCGCAGGGGATCAAGATTATTTCAAATTATCGTGTCTGTCATACGGCGGACGAAGTCTGGAACGCAATCACGGAGATCGGTGCACGGCGTGGAGACCTGCCCTATGACATCGATGGCGCCGTCGTCAAGGTCAACGATTTTGCAGAGCGTACGGAGCTGGGAGCGACGGCAAAGGCGCCGCGCTGGGCGATTGCCTACAAGTACCCGCCCGAGGAAAAGGAAACCGTCCTGCGTGCGATTGAGCTGTCCGTGGGACGCACGGGGCGCATTACGCCGACGGCGGTATTCGATCCCGTGCAGCTCTGCGGTACGCGCGTCGAGCGTGCGACCCTGCACAATCAGGACTATATCGACAGTCTGGACATACGGCTCGGCGACACAATCCTCGTCTATAAATCGGGCGAGATTATCCCGCGCGTCAAAACTGTTATCAAAGAGAAGCGACCTAAGACAGCAACGCCCTATGTCATCGGAGAACGTTGCCCTGTCTGTCATTCCCATGCCGTCCGCGAGTCCGATACGGCGGATATCAAATGTCAGAATCCTGCCTGTCCTGCACAGGTGGAGAATCACATCCTAAACTTCGTCAGCCGCAATGCAATGGACATCAAGGGCTTTGGAGAGTCTGCCGTCATTGCACTGACGCACGAAGGTTATCTGCATGACGTTGCAGATATATATGCTCTCCATTTACATCGTGAGGAACTGATTGCGTCCGGCATCATCGGCCGTGAAAAGAGCGTGGACAATCGCCTTGCCGCGATTGAAGCGAGCAAGGCGAATACGCCCGATCGCCTGCTCACGGGGCTCGGGATCTCCGGCATTGGGCGTGCGGCGGCAAGCTCTCTCATGCAGGCATTTCCCTCCATTGATGCCCTGCAGGAGATCGCACTCACAGCGCCGGAGCGCATCCTCGATGTTCCCGATATGGGCGAGATCAGTGTACAGAAGCTCACGGAATTCTTTGCATCGGAATCTGGAAAAGCGCTGCTCGACAAATTCCGCGCTGCGGGCGTAAACTTTGAGAGTTCCGCCATTGTGCGCGCAGGAACGGCGCTTGCGGGAAAGAGTTTTGTCATTACGGGAACGCTGCCAATGCTCTCGCGCGAGGAATGCGCGGCGCTGATTACTGCACACGGAGGTGTCGTAAAAGGATCGGTATCGAAAAAGACCGATTATCTTGTCGCGGGAGAAGCCGCAGGAAGTAAACTCCAAAAGGCGGAAGATCTCGGCATTCCCGTATTGGATGAGGGAATGCTCAGAGAGATGATCGGCGCGGATGGAAAGGACAACATATGAAACTCAGCAGATATATTGATTCGTCTCCTCTAAACCCTTCCATGACGAGCGATGAGGTGCGTGCGGCAATCGAGGAGGCTGTGCGGCTGGAATGCCGTTCGGTCTGTGTACAGCCCTCGGATATCCCTCTCGCTGTCCGTCTTTGTCGGAATACAGATACGCACGTCTGCACGGTGCTGGACTTCCCTCATGGGAAAGCGCCCGCCGCAGTCAAGGAGATCGAGGCACGCTACTATATGGAGTACGGTGCCGAGGAGCTGGACATGGTGATGAACTACGGTCTCGCACGCTCCGGACAATGGGAAGAGGTCGAGGAGGAAATCCGTGCCGTTGTAAATGCGGCGCATGCACGGAATGTTATTGTAAAGGTGATCTTCGAGGCAAGTCAGCTGATAGCGGAGGAGATTGCACGCGCAACAGAGGTCAGCATCGCTGCGGGTACGGATTTCGTCAAGACGGCGACGGGCTTCTTCGGTACGGGAGCAACGGAGGAACAGCTGCAGATCATGCTGGATACATCACATGGGCGGTGCAAGGTCAAGGCATTCGGCGGCATTCGGGACTATGCAACGGCAAAGGCATTCTTGGAGATGGGCGTCGAGCGTCTCGGCATCGGCAGTTCTTCCGTTCCAAAGATCCTTGCCGAGGAAGCAAATTCATAGGGAAGCACATATCAGCAATTCCATAAGATGAGATGAGGGAATGAAATGCGGTTCATCCATACGGCAGACTGGCATTTGGGCAAACTCTTCGGGCAGCGGCATATGACGGAGGATCAGGCATATGTGCTGGAGGAACTGCTCGCGCTGTGCAGAGATGTGCGTCCTGATGTGCTCGTCATTGCAGGTGATGTCTATGACCGTGCCATTCCGCCGCCCGAGGCAGTCGAACTCTTCAACAACATATTGACGCGGCTGGCAGAGCAGGGGATCAAGGTGCTCTTCATCGCAGGGAATCACGACAGCGCTGTGCGCCTTCATTTTGGCGCACAGCTTCTTCGTGCGTCCGGCATCTATCCTGCGGGGACTGTGCGTGCCGACGAGGCGCCCGTCGTTCTCTCGGATGAATTCGGCTCTGTGTATTTCTCGCTCATTCCCTATGGAGACCCTCCCCATGTGCGTGCGGCATTCTCCGTGGAGGAGGCGCTTTCGTTTGACACGGCGCTCGCCGTACAGATCGCGGCGGCACGTGCGCAGATTCCACCCTCGGCACGCAGTGTGGCGGTGGCGCACGCCTTTGTCATTGGCGGGCAGGTCTCGGAGTCGGAGCACGCACTCTCCGTCGGCGGCAGCGATCAGGTGAGCGCAGAGAATTTCTCCACATATTCCTATACGGCGCTTGGACATCTGCATGCACCACAGCGCGCAGGAGCGGAGAATATCCGATATTCCGGCTCTCTGCTGAAATACTCCTTCGATGAAGCCCGCCATAAAAAAGGAGTGGAACTCGTCGAACTGGATGCCGAAAGGATGGCGTCCCATACGTTCTATCCGCTGACGCCGCGTCACGATGTACGCATTGTCAGCGGGCTGATGGATGAACTCATGCGCGAGGACTTCGATCCGCTTCCGCATGATGACTACATCTGCGTGGAGCTTCTCGACACGGATGCCGTACTCGCTGCACACGAGAAGCTCCGTAGGATCTATCCGAATCTCTTTACCATCACGCGCCCGAACATCAACGTCAATCGCCTTTCCTCTACAGAGCGCAGCTATGAGCGCGGCAAGTCCGATCTCCACCTCTTCTCTGACTTCTTTGCCGAGGTGACCTCAGACGAGCTGACAGAAGCTGAGCGGAGGGAGCTCGTTCGTGTGATTGATTCGCTGGAACAGGGGGCGCGTGCAGAATGAGACCGCTGAAACTACGCTTGCAGGCATTCGGCTCCTATGTCGAGGAACAGGTGCTGGATTTTGAATCTGCACTTGCAGACGCTCCGTTTGTACTCATTCATGGAGCGACGGGAGCAGGAAAGACCACGATTCTTGACGCTATTGTATTTGCATTGTACGGAGAATCCAGCGGTAATGTCAGAGAGGGAACAACACTGCGTTCTGCCACTGCTCCGCCGGAGCGGACAACAGAGGTGGAGTACGTCTTTGCGCTCGGACGCCGCCGCTATCGCGTCCTGCGCTCACCGACATACGAGCGCATGTCACGCGGGAAGATGACGCGCCGTCCGCCGACAGGTCAGCTCTACCAACTCCCGAATGAGGGAGAGGACGGCGATGAAATTCTGCTCGATTCGAACGTGACCGAGGTATCGAAACGAATCGGTCAGCTCATCGGCTTTGACGCCGATCAATTCCGCCAGGTCGTCCTTCTCCCGCAGGGGCAGTTTCAGCGCTTCCTGCTTGCCGAGGTCAAGGATCGCAGCGCCATTATGCAGCGCATCTTTCGCACGGAGCGTTATCAACGCATCGAGGATGCTCTGCTGCAGGAGTCTCTGAAGCTTGAGCGCACGGCAAACGAGGAGCGTGCGCGCATCGACCAGATGCTGCACGGGGAAAATCTGGACAGCCTCGATGAGCTGCGTACGCGCATCGCCGAACTGAATGCGGTGATTGACAGTCATGCCGCAGAGATCAAGGCGTTGGAGGAGAAGCAGCGTACGGCGCGCCGCGCGCGTGAAGCGGGGACGACGGCACAGCAAAAACTGCAGGAACTTGCCGATGCACAGAAACGCTTTGGGGAAAAGCAGGCACAGGAAAAATCGGTCGCAGATTTTCGCATACTTCTGGAACGTGCACAGCGTGCGCAGCCCGTCATCTACAAGGAGCTTGCAGCCGTGCAGGCAGCGGAGCAGGAGAAGACGCGAGCAGGGGAGCTGAAGGAAGCCGCCCTCCGTCTGACTGCGGCACAGACGGCGCTCCATACGGCAAAGGAGGCGCTGACAGCAGCAGAGGAAGCCGAGCCGGAGCGCACGAAAAAAACGGAGCGTATTCAGCTGCTCTCGAACTATGCGGAGCGTGCACAAAAACTTCAGGACTGCCGCGCATCTGCAGAGAAGCTGCGCGCGCATGCAAATTATCTCGAAGAGGAAAAAAAGGCGGCTGCAGATGCCATTGATAAGCTGTCCTCTGAATGCAAAGAGAATGAGGAGCGCATTGCCGCACTTGAAAAGATATTGGCAGGCAAGGAGGCGCTTCAGCACGAACAGGATCGCCTGAAACGCTGTCAGAGCGCCGCAGCCCGCATCACTGCGCTGACTGCGCAGGAATCGGAACTGCATACGCAGCAGGAAACGGCGCAACAGACTGTGAAGGACGCCTCGCAGCAGCTGGCGGAAGCCAAGACAAAGCTGCGCCAGATGCAGACGCTCTACGATCTCGGCAGTGCGGCGCGCCTTGCCGAGACGCTTGCGGACGGCGCACCGTGTCCCGTCTGCGGCGCACTGTCTCATCCCAGCCCTGCGATGCACGCAGAGGACATCCCCTCCGAGCAGGAGGTGGAGTCCTGTGCAAAGGCCGTGGACGCTGCCGAACAGAACGCACAGAATGCCACACGGAAGTTGGAAGCGGCAAAAGAGAAGTATGCACGCGCAAATCAGAGCCGCACACAGGAGCAGGAACTTCTGGATGAACTTCTGGTTTCTGATACAATTGAGGGAATGGCACAGCGGACAGAGCAGCACGATGCGCAGTTAAGGCACGCCGAAAAGGAGCATACGGAGCGGACGACGCAGCGCGTCGCGCAGCAGGCACGGCTTGAAGCCCTACGCGTGGAGCAGGAGAAGCAGAATGCCGACGCACAGAAGCATCGCGACCTTCTGCGTACACGCGAGGGAGAGCAGGCGGCGCTCGAGGCAGAGCTGCCCGAGGAATATCGTGATTACGCGAAGATCGCTCCCGAAATTCAGCGACTGACAGAGGAGGTCGCACAACAAAAGCGTGCATACGATGCGGCGCGGGAAAAGGAGAAAGAGACCTCTGCTGACTCTGCACGTGCGGAGAGCGCACATACTGCCGCACAGCGTGCCCACACAGAGTCGATGCAGACAGCGCAGACGGCGCAGAGTGAATATGCCGCTGCACGCACACAGGCGGGATTCTCCTCCGAGGAGGAATATCATGCGGCAATCGCGGGCAACTGGGCGGACAGCGAGCATTTGGAGAAGGTACAGAAGAGAATCAACGCCTATGAGACCGACTACAAGACCGCAGCAGAGCTGCTGAATACGGCAAAAAAAGCCGCAGAGGGGCTGACACCTCCCGATATGGCTGCGCTCATGGCGGCAGAGGCAGCCGCCGATCAGGCGGTGCGCGATCAGGCGCGGGAGCAGGGCATCCGCACGGAGCAGCGGGACGCACTCACGCGCATGATGAACGAGATCGATGCGCTCGAGAAGGCGGGGGCGGCGCGTGCAGAGCGATACCGCGTCATTGGCAGACTTGCGAATGTGGCGGCGGCAAAAGCCCCCTATCAGGTACATTTTCAGACCTACGTCCTGCGTTCGATTCTGAGCGATGTCATCGAGGCGGCAAATGCACGCCTCGTCGTCATGAGCCGCGGACGCTATCGTCTCGTACACGGCGAGGGCGGTCACAGAAATAAATGGTGGGGACTGGAAATCGACGTATTCGATGAGTATACGGGGCTTCCGCGCGTCTCGCGCACGCTGTCCGGCGGGGAGACCTTTCTCGCATCTTTGGCGCTTGCGCTCGGGCTTTCGGATGTCGTCCAGCACTATGCGGGCGGCATGCACCTCGACATGATCTTCATCGACGAGGGCTTCGGCTCGCTCGACAGCGAGACGCTGGATGTCGCCATTCGCGCCCTGCTCGAGGTGCAGCAGGAGGGGGGGCGACTCGTCGCCATCATCTCGCACGTAGAGGAGCTGCGCGCACGCATTCCCGTGCATCTTGAGGTCATGCGCACGGCAAACGGCAGCAGGGCGCGCTTTACACAGGGTGGAGCGGAGGCATTATGACGGCAGGACTGGAGTTCATCATCGGGCGCGCGGGCACGGGCAAGACACATGCCTGTCTTGCTGCGATGACGGAGGCTCTGATGCATGAGCCGCTCGGCAGACAGCGCATCCTCCTCGTGCCGGAGCATATGACCTATGCCGCGGAGCGCGCTCTGGCAGAGACGCTGACGGACAGTGCGGGCTTTTTGCAGACGTATGTGTTCGGCTTTCGCCGCCTTGCGCGGCAGGTGCTCCTTGAGACTGGCGGTGCGCATCTGCCGCGCATCAGCGAGATCGGGCGCCGCATCCTGCTCAAGGACATCCTGCTGAAGCACCGGGAGGAGTTCTCCGTATTTGCGCGCTCCGTTACCAAGCGCGGTTTTACAGAGACATTGGGGCGCACCATCGCCGAGCTCAGACGCTACCGCCTGAGCCCCGAGATTCTGCGCGATACTGCCGATCAGAGCGAAGACAGCGCGGGGCGGCTACCTCAGAAACTAAAGGAACTTGCGCTCATCATGGACGAACTGTCCGCGCGCATGGAGGGGCGGCTGACCGACCAGACAGATCGGATGGAGCGGCTTGCACAGCAGCTTGCGGATGCGCCCTTTCTGCGTGGCGCTGAAATCTGGGTCGACGGATTCGATTTCTTCAATCCGCAAGAGCTGGCTGTCTTTCGTGCGCTCTTTCAGACAGCGGATACGATTCACGTCAGCCTGACGATGGATGGACGTTGTGAGGTCGACCGTGTGCGCACGAACCTGCCCGAAAACACATTGGACACGGGGCTCTTTGCACGCAGCTATCATACCATGCACGCGCTGACCGACATTCTCACGGAGCTCGATCCGTCCGCTGCTCCCACCATCCGACTGATGCAGGAACAACACCGCGCGCAGAGTTACGCGCTCAAAATGATTGAAGCGAAGCTGTTCGGTCACGAGCGCCTTGCCCCTGTCACAGACGATGCTCTGAGACTCGTGGAGGCTGCGAATCCGCGCCTTGAGGCGGAATCCGTAGCGGCGGACATCCTCCGCCTCGCACGCGAAAAAGAGTACCGCTATCGTGATATTGCAGTACTCGTGCGCGATATAGATACCTACGGGGAACTCCTGACACAGGCATTGACGGACTGCGGGATTCCATGCTATCTGGACGCAAAACGTCCCAGCACGCATCACCCGCTCGCCGAACTGCTGCGTGCTGCAGCACAGACAGCGTGGCGTGGCTGGGGCTATGACAGCGTATTCCGTGCGCTGCGGACAGGATTCTTCCCCGTCACAGCGGATGCGGCGGAGTGCGCGGAGAAAGAAGACGCGCTCTTTGACTGCGGCGACTGGCAGGAGGCCGTGGATCGGCTCGAGAACTACTGCATTGCGTTTGGCATCCGTACTGAGCGTCAGTGGACGATGACGGACGAGTGGAATTTCGTTCGTCGCGCAATCCCTGACGAGGAGAGCGGAACGGAGCAGAACGTCCTGCGCATTGCGGAGGAGATCGCCCTTGACGCCATGCGCAGACGCATTGCCGCACCGCTCTCCATCCTGACGCAGTACCTTTCGAGCGAGCAGAGCACGGCATATGAGCGCACGCGCGCACTCTACGACTTCCTCGATCAGCTAGGGGCGCAGCAGATCCTCGATGCGTGGCGGACAGCGGCAGATGCGGAGGGGCGTCTCGCGGATGCAGCAGCGCATCGTCAGATCTGGGCTTCCTGCATGACGCTCTTCGAGCAGCTTGTCGAGGTCAGCGGCGAGCAGGAAATCTCTGCCCGCGACTTCGAAGAGCTGCTGGGAGACGGTCTGGATGCGCTCGAAATCGCATTGATTCCCCCGGGGCTCGATCATGTGACGCTTTCCTCTTTCGATCAGAACAGCCTCGCAGGCATCCGCGCCGTATACATCGTGGGTGCCAATGCGGGCATCATGCCGCGCGCCGCAGCGCCGCAGGGCGTATTGTCGGACGCAGACCGCCTGTCCATACGTGAATCGCTCGCCGATACGCCATATATGATCTTCGGCGGCACACAGGAGCAGACGTTTCTCGAACGCTATCAGCTCTATCGCGGCTTCACGGAGGCGCGTGAATACCTGTGGGTCTCCTATGCGCTTTCCTCTGTCGACGGCACTGCGCTCGCACCTTCGCCGCTCGTGGCACGTCTGCGCATGATAGCGCCGGAGCTGCTCTCGATACCGCTTGCAATGGTACAGCGGCAGGACGATCTCGTCCTGTCTGCGCCGCATCCGATGCTTTCGTCGCTTTCGGGCGCATTGCTGGGGCAGAAGGAGCTAGGGGAAATGCGCCCCCTGTGGCAGGATGTCTACAACTGGATGCGCATCGATCCCGCCATGCATCCACTCCTTCGCCTGATGGTACGCGGTCTGTTTGCCGCGCCGCGCGAGGAGGCTCTTTCTGCTTCTATTGCAGCGGAGCTGTATGCGCGCAATGGGCGGATCAGTGGCAGTACGACGAGACTCGAGACCTTTCGTCAGTGTCCGTTTCGCCACTTTGCGCGATACGGGCTTGGTCTGCGCGAGCGCGATGTCTGTGAGTTCCAGAGCAGCGATTTCGGAACCCTCCTGCATGAGATTCTGCACGGATACGGTGAGTGGGTACGCACAGAGCATGCAAATGATTGGGTCGCAGCAGAGGCGGGCGGCGCGGCGCAGATTGACGCGCTGCTGCAAGGTCTCATACCGAAGATACGGAGCGCCGTCCTCATGAGCAGCGCCGGCTACCGTCACCGAGTCGAGCGGATACGCAGCACCGCACAGCAGGTCATCCGCCATCTCACCTCGTGGGCGAAGAAATCCTCCTTTCATCCTCACCGATTTGAACTCAGCTTCGGACGCCGCAGCGACGGGGTCAAGGTAGCGGACTTCCCGCTCTCCAACGGCATGACCCTGTCCCTGCGCGGTCAGATCGACCGATTCGACGTGACGAGGGACATGGACTACTACCTTGTCCTCGACTACAAGACGGGCGGGACATCGCTGCTCCTGCCCGAGATTCGGCACGGGCTGAAAATGCAGCTGCTTCTCTATCTTTTCGTCGTGCGTTCCCTGCTCGATGGGAGCAGCATTCCTGCCGGCATGCTCTACGTGCCTGCGGTGAATCCCGTTGTGTCGGACGACAAGCGTCTGGATGACGAGAGCCTGCAAAAGAAAATTGCGGCTGAAATGGTACTCACAGGCCTCCTGATCAAAGACGAAAAGATTGTGAAGCAGATTGACAAGATGGGCGAGCATCTCTGCATATCGTTCAACAAGGACAGCAGCTTTTCCAAGAACTCGGAAAAGTACGTTCACTCACGGGAGGAGTTCGAGCAGCTTCTCGCATATCTGCCAAAGCTCGTATGTGAGACAGCCGAGGAGATACTGCGCGGGAACATACAGGTTGCGCCCTATCGCTTCAACGACCGCAATGCCTGTACCTTCTGTACCTATCGCGCCGTCTGCGCGTTCGAGCCGGAACTCGGGCGGGGCGATGTCTACCGTGATATTGCAGACAATGGGCAGGCGGCGATGGAGGAAATCGCGCGAATCGTATGCGGGGAGGTGAAATCCGATGGCACAGATGACATTTACGGCAGATCAGAAAAAGGCGATTGAAACCCACGGGCAGAATATCCTCGTGGCGGCAGCAGCAGGCTCCGGAAAGACGCGCGTCCTCGTGGAGCGCATCATCTCGCAGGTACGCAGCGGTACGCTCTCACTAGACCGCATCCTCGTCCTCACCTTTACCAAGGCGGCGGCATCAGAGATGCGGGAGCGCATCGAGGCGGCGCTCAACGAGGAGATTACCGCACTGGCTGTGGGCGGCGGCTCCGCATCCGACCTTCATCAGCGCATCGGCGCTCTCGAACGCCAGCGCGTCCTGCTCACAGGAGCAGACATTTCGACCTTTCACTCCTTCTGCCAGCGTCTGATTCAGTCGCATATTGACGCGACCGACATCCCGCCGAACTTCCGCATTGCAGGCGAGCAGGAGATCACCCTTCTGAAAAACAAGGTCGTGGAAGATCTACTCGAACAGGAGTATCAGCGTGCTGAGAACGGCGATGTGGACGGATTTCTTGCCTTTTCCGACGCCTATGGCGGCATCAGGGGCGATGATGAGAAGCTGCAAAGTGATATCCTCTCCCTCCACGCCTTTTCTCTCAGTCAGCCCTCGCCGGAGACATGGCTGAGGACACAGGGGCAGGAGAGCGCGGATACGCCATATTGGGCGCGCAGCGGCTTTTCCATGCTTGCGGATGAACTGAAGCAAGCGCTCTCGCAGCTGTGCGCAGACTATGCCGAGGCAGCAGCGCTCCTCGTTGCAGGGGATGCGAACCTGCGCGCGGCAGCTGCGAAATGTCTCGACGTACTTGAGGACAATCGGGAGATTTACGAAGCGCTCCGTTCTTCACTCGATCACTTCCTGCACGCAGAGGATGAAGGTGCGTGGGAAACATTCCTGACCGAAGCAGCCACAGCAAAGAAACAGCGAAAAAACATTCCGCGAAAGGCAGTCGAGGACTACGATGCCGCAGTTGGCGCGCGTCTGAAAAAGCTGACAGAGAAAATTCACGCCGCGTGGGACGGCTGCATCGGACAGCTGCCCACAACAGCGGATGATCTCTGTGAGACGGAAAACCGCGCGAATGCATCAATCCGTCAATACGTACGGCTGACAATCGCATTTCACAAGGTATTTCAAAAGGAAAAACTGCAGCGCGGCATCCTCGACTTCAGTGACCTCGAACATACAGCGCTTGCGCTCCTCTGCGCGCAGCCCGCGCTCCTGCAGGAGAAGCCGACCACCCCCATGCCGACGGAGATTGCAGAGGAGTTGCGCAGACATTACGACGCAATTATGGTGGACGAGTATCAGGATACGAACGGCTTGCAGGAGGGCATCCTGAGTCAGATCGCACGAGACGCGAACCGCTTCATCGTCGGCGATGTGAAGCAGAGCATCTACCGATTTCGCCTTGCCGATCCCGCCCTCTTTCAGGCAACCTATCGGAAGTATCGCACGAATGGGGCGGACGGGACGCTCGTCACCATGTCCGAGAACTTCCGCAGCCGTGCCGAGGTGCTTGAACCCATCAACGAGATATTCTCTCAAATCATGAGTGAGGAGTCCGTTGAGATCGCCTATGACGATACTGCACGCCTGAATCCAGGGCGGCAGTTCGATGATCTGCCGCAGGGAAGATCTCTCGCGGAGCCGCTTGAGATCGATCTCCTCCGTGCCGATTACTCCACTTCGGAGGATGAGGAGACAGAGGAGGAGCGCAAGGCATTCGAGGTCGAGGCACATTTCATCGCACGACGCATTGACGAACTCAAATCGGAGGGATATGTCCTCCAGAACGGGGAGCCTCTCTGCAACAGGGATATCGTGATCCTCCTGCGCGGGGCGAAGGGACGCGCAGGGCTTTTACTCGACGCCCTGCGTGCGCGGAACATCCCCGCCTATGCGGATGATACAGCGGGCTACTTCGAGGCGAGCGAGATCCGCATGATCCTCTCCCTCCTCGCCGTCCTCGACAATGCGCGTCAGGACACCCCGCTCGCCGCTGTGCTCACCTCACCGATGATTGGGCTCACGATGGCGAAGATGGTGGAGCTGCGCGTACGCACGCCGAACGGCGGCATCTACGACATGCTCACGGGCGCGGCGGGGGACGAGGTGGCTGAGAACGCATTGGAGCGCATTCGCCGCTGGCGCCGCCATGCGCTGACGCACAGCGTTCCCGAACTGCTCTGGGCGCTCTACCGCGAGACGGGATACTATGACTATGTCGGCACGCTCCCCGGGGGCACGCTGCGTCAGGCGAACCTGCGCATGCTCATCGACCGTGCCGCCGACTTCGAACGGACGAACGAGCGCGGACTCTTCCGCTTCCTGCGCTACATCGACGCACTGAAACGCCGCAGCACGGATCTCTCCGTTGCTCGAACGCTCGGCGAGAGTGAGGATGTCGTGCGCATCATGACGATCCACAGGAGCAAAGGGCTGGAGTTCCCCGTTGTCTTCCTCGCCAATATTACGGGCACATTCAACACACAGGACACGAGGGGCGACCTCCTCTATCACGCACATGCGGGAATCGGACTGCGCGTCTCTGAGAATACAACAGCAGGACGACAGAAATACGATACCATGGCAAGAAGGAAGGTCAAGAACATCATTCAGCGTGAATCCATCGCGGAGGAAATGCGCATCCTCTATGTTGCCATGACGCGCGCACAGGAAAAGCTGATCCTGACGGGAACGCTCAGCATCACGCGCACAGGCAGGGATGCACTGGAACAGCTGCGTGCGTTCTGTCTGAAATACGCACAGACACAGGAGACGCAGTTTCCTACATCTGTCATTCTCTCAGCGAAGTCCTATCTCGATTGGATTGCACTCGCGCTTATGCGCCACCCCGACGGCACGCCGCTCTTCGAGGGCGAGGACAAAGTCGCGCATCGTCAGCCGACGCATCCGCAGGCACGCTTTCATGTGAGGATTCTGGACGAGAGCGTCCGTGCCGCTCAGACAGAGGAGCAGGAGGCGACAGATGCTGTCCTCTCCGCAGTCCGTGCGGATAAGCCTCTGCCGGACGGCGGCACAGCCGACCGCGTTGCAGCTGTGCTGGACTGGACATACGACCTGCGCGGCACGGCGCATATCCATGCCAAGACCAGTGTGACCGAGCTAAAGCGGCAGCAGGCGGTGGAGGAAGAGGTGATCGCACCATTCCTGCCCGCCGTCGGAAATGCTGAAAGCATGCAGCCAGAATGGGAAATGCCGCGCTTCCTGCGCGCGTCGGAACGGGAGCATCTGACCCCGATGGAGCGCGGTACGGCAATGCACACAGCCATGCAGCAGCTCGATCTCAATCGTGCAGAAAGCATCGCTGCCATTGCGGCGCAGGTTGACGAACTGCTGAAAAAGGGCATTCTCACGGAGGCGGAGCGCAGGAGCATCGATGTCACGAAGATCTGGAACTTTGCATCATCATCTCTAGGGCGGCGCATGAGCGCGGCGAAGGCGGTCTACCGCGAGCTGCCGTTTGGGCGTCTGCTCCCTGCGCAGCGCTACTATGAGGAGGCAACAAATACATCCGATCGGATCTTCCTGCAAGGCATCATCGACGTACTCTTTGAGGACGAGCACGGCGACTACATCCTGCTCGACTATAAGACGGATCGCAGAATTTCCGCTGTCGCTGCGCGCAAGCGCTACCAGTTCCAGATCGACCTCTACTGTGACGCCGTGGAGACCATCCTGCACAAGGCGGTCAAGGAACGCTATCTCTTCCTGCTCGATACGGGCACAGCAGTAAAGATGTGAAAAGCATAAAAAACAGGGCTGTTGCACGAAGTCATTTTTTGACTCATGCAACAGCCCTTGTGTTTCAACTCACCGGTGGAATCGGGACATAGGTGCGGCTCTCCGAAATGCCCTCATAGCCGACTATCTTTGCCGTGACCCCATAGAGATTTCCCAAATTCTTCTCTGTCATGACATCATCGGTTCGACCAATGCTAAATTTGCCGTCGCGCCCCATCACGACAACATCGCGAACGGTGAAAGGGAAGGGCGGTGTATGTGCCTGTGGGACGTATGCAATCGCGCGGGCGCGGTAACCGCGATCCGCAATCTCCTGCGCTGTGATCGTATTCGTCGTGACAAGGTACTTGTCAACGCCCTCCGCCTCGACCTGTACGGTGTCCGTATCATAGGCTGTGTCCGCAGCGTGTGCCTGCGGCATGAATGCAATCCCGCTTGTGATTGCCGCAATCAGGGCGTAGTACTTCCGTGTTCGTTTCATGAATACCTCTCCTTTTCAGCTCTCCACATACCAAAAGGGACTGTTTCCCGTACAAAGCGCACGACAAACAGTCCCTGCGCGAAAAATCTCATGGCAGTCCGTTCCTGCCGTTTTCCTTTTCAATACGGGAAGACCCGCGCATTTCTGCGATAGCCCTGTGAGCGTAAGTGTCCCCAAATCCTTCGCTCA
>ERZ773069.194-NODE-194-length-43226-cov-45.480044_pt1 | contig 43226 bp, 58 predicted proteins | sample MGYA00580619_ERZ773069 | MGnify/ENA primary metagenome ERZ773069 (study PRJEB29015, sample SAMEA2738007) | human oral metagenome | biome: human oral; feature: human-associated habitat; material: dental | place: China | collected 2108 ...
CGTGTTATGACGTAATTAGGGACACACAGTGTTCAAAGAGGAATGCTGTGATCGTTAACAGTGAACAGTGTGTGGTGTGAACAACAATACCGTCATGGTGGTATGCAACATACATTGCACGTGACGGCATGTCACACACGCCACACAGCCAACAAACACACAGAAACAACAGGGCGCGTGTCGTGTTACGTGCGTGCTCGCAAGGCTGCGCGCGCACTACACGACACACGCCAACCCAAAACACGAAAAGAGGAAAGGCGAGGGGGAGAAAGGCGAGGGAGGGGCGAAGAGAAGAAAGAGAGAAGAGAGTAGTGTTAGACGGTGGAGGCGCTCGTCTCGCTGACGCTGCGACGCGCCACCACCCAACACAAACACAAAGAGAACAAAGAAGAAGAAAAGAACGACACGGTGAGCAGAACAAGCACCAGAGAACACCGACAATTCAGAAAACAAGTACTCGCCAGAGCACAAGCCATGGGCATCACACACTGCCCAGCATGCGGAGTAAAACTCCAATACAACAACAACGGCGGACGCAAACCCAACAGTGCTGAAGCCGACCACATAATCCCAGCCTCGTTAGGAGGAACCAACCATCCGGACAACGGACGAGTCCTCTGCGCCAAATGCAACAGCAGACGCGGCAACGGCAGAGGCGGCAAAGGCAGAGCACGCCACTACCAGAAAAACGAGGAGGAACGAGACAGACTCCCTATCGCCGTCATGCCCACCGAACACACCGACACATGGTGACCACACACACCGCCATTCAAGTAGCAGAAAGGCGGGGCGCGAAGAAAAACAGAGAAAGGAAAAGACAAAAGAAACAAACAAAGGAAAGAGAGAACACAGTGGTGTTCGGGGATAACGTGCGTGCTCGCAAGGCTGCGCGCGCACTACCCCGAACACCAAAAAAGAGAAGAAGAGAAGAAAGACGAAGAGACAAGACAAGAGACGAGACACCCCCCCCCACACCACCGCCATTCCACAATGACACAGCCATGTCACAAAAACACAGCACTAAACCAACAATACTGCGACAGCAAACACAATGAAAGGGGCAGGACAATGTAAGAGGAACAGGACACAGCCCCACACGCCACCGCACTTTCCCCACCCACACAAACACGACACCACACAAACGCAAAGGTGGGCGAGACAATACGAAGGAGAGCAGGACAATACGAAGGTGCCGAACCGATCCGAAGACCGGACATCACCCCCCCCCGCCATTCAACAGGACCACAGGCAAACAACAAGGGGGACGCCGATACTGAACGAGGGGACACCAGCGCGCAGACGGGAGGGACAGCATCACAGCACCCGCCCTTCACTCACCATGCCGCCCCGCCTCGTCATGCTACCCCACTATCCACGACGGCACCCCCTCCACCACGACGAGGGGGGGAGTAGACGAAGGACACCCCACCACACAAAGGAGTACGGACAGACACGCACCCACACACACCACCTAACCCGACAAGTAACAGTACACGACACGACAGCGGTACTCACTCACACACCGAGGTGGAGTGCAGGCCAGGCCATACGCACTGGACTGGGTAGATCAACAGCAGCACACCCCACCGCCATTCCATACACCACACACCGAGGAGAGATGGACGCCATCCACTCATCTGCTCACGTTCACACAACCAACGAACAACAATGATCAACGATCAACAATCATCGTTCAATGATTGATCAACGAACAATGAACGATAAACATCATGATGATCAATCATGATCAATGATGATCAATGATGATCAATCATGATCAACGATGAACATGACGATGAACATGTGATGCATGACATGCACACCAATACCATGCACCATGCATGGTGTCAACGCATGCCACAAAGGCAACACAACGCACAAACGCACAAACGCACAAAAATACATAAAAACAAAAGAAATGTTACAAAAACACGCAAAAACATGCAAAGCATGAATAAACAATGGCGTTCAAAAAAACCATGGCAACATTTCGAGGCGAACACAAGGGATCCCTTAAACGGTAAGGGATCCCTTAAACGTGGGACCCACGTCACAAAACAAGACGGAGATCAGACAAAACGAGACGTACACCACACAATTTATGTGATGGGAGCCACACCCCCCTCCCCCATCCAGCCGCGAACACCCCGAAGGTCTGCCCATCCCTCCCTGCTTGTGGAAAACCCTGTGGATAACTCCAGTAACCTAGACCACAATGTGACTGCCGTCATGTGGAAAACTCCCAAACCTGTGGAAAACCCTGTGGAAAACTTTCTCCGCTTGTGGAAAACCCTGTGGAAAACTCCACAGGAGCATGACGGGCATCACAGCATATAATAGACAATATGACAACCCACACAAACACCACAAACACCACAATCACCATATACGAACCCAACAGCCCCACACCCATCACAGACGCCACAAACACAAACAACCCAACACTCATCCGCCAAGCACTCGCACACAAAATCGCCACCGTCATAGACGACCCCAGAACAGGCGACACAGCACTCACAAAACTCACCGCACAACTCATACAAATCACAGACCAACTCGCCACCACACAAAACGAAAACACCACCACACACACCACCGACATTCCAAACGAAACACAAACCTGGGACGGCATCTGATGAGCGAAAAACACCTCAGCGAAATCGCCGCCCACCTCACCCTCCCAGAAAACATCACACACACAGCCTGGCCGCCAGTCAAACACCGCCTCCAAGAAATGCAATACCCCCTCGACGTATGGCAGCAAGACTGGCTCAAAGCAATCCTCGCCAAACGCGACGACGGCCACTACGCCGCCAGCATCGACGGAATCCAAGCATCCATCCCAAGACAGGTCGGCAAAACATACACAATCGGCGGCCTCACATTCGCACTCGCCACCCTCCACCCAAACTACTTCGTCCTCTGGACCGCACACCGCACGCGCACCGCGGACGAAACATTCAACGACATGAAAGGAATGGCACAAATCCCCGAAATCGCCCCGTACGTACAGAAAATACGGCAAGCAAACGGGCAGCAAGCCATCCTCTTCAACAACGGGTCACGAATCCTGTTCGGCGCCCGCGAAGGAGGATTCGGACGCGGATTCCACGGCGTAGACATGATTCTCTTCGACGAAGCCCAAATCCTGGGCGCAGCCGCACTAGACGACATGATCCCCGCCACAAACACCGCCCCGGACCCTCTCATCATCAAAATCGGGACACCACCAAAGCCAAAAGATCCATCCGAAGCGTTCAGTGAATTCCGCAACCTCGCCCTTCAAGGCGAAATAAAAGACGGCCTCTACCTCGAACTGGCCGCCGACTATGACGCTAATAGTGACGACCGGAAACAATGGGAAAAAGCCAACCCATCGTACCCCCGTCGCACACCCGAGTCCGCCATTCTAAGAATGCGCCGGCAGCTCGGAGAAGAATCATTCCGCCGCGAAGGCCTCGGAATATGGGACCGCGCCAACGACAGGCTCGCAATCGACCCCGTCGCCTGGAATACTGCCACAATACGGCCAGAAAACACTCCCAGTGGCATGCGATGGTGCGCCGCAATCCGATTCGCCCCAGACGGGTCAACATGCGCCCTAGCCAGAGCAGGACACAAGCAGAATACGCCCACACACGTCGAGCTATGCACACACCAAGGCGTCCGCCGCATGAACGAGGGCACGCAATGGATAATCGACTACATTGCGGACACCAAAGACAGATGGGCGCAAATCATCGTAGACGGAAAATACGGTGCCGGCGACACAATCGAAAGACTGAGAGCCATCGGAGTACGCCCACAAGTCATCATCACCCCCACAATCACGCAAATCATAGACGCCTACAGCATGCTAGACGCCTCACTACGCGAAAACACAATCACACACCTGGACGACATGCAATTGCGGGCCGAGGCCGCCTCGGCGACGCCGCGCCCGATCGGAACGTCCGGAGGATGGGCACTACAGGCCCCGCCCGGCGCTACCGTAGCCGGCCTAGAAGCATGCACGCTCGCAATGTGGGCCGCACGCACAACAAAACGAAGGCCCCGTTACAAGCCTTATGATAAAATCGAAAACGCCAATAGTAGAAATGATCGTGGCGGCGGAGTATTGTTCCTATGACTGAAATTTATCCTGACGATGGGCGACTCGTTAATGCTACGCCGGCACCGACCCGCATTTCCGGACTTCCCGACGACGACAAGGTAACATTTCTGCAACTGTGGCAGAAATGGCAGCAACACTCGAACAAAAACAAGCTGCTCTCCGTCTACTACGATGGCCACCGCGCTTTCCAGGATTTGGGGATCAGTATCCCACCGCAAATGACGCGCACCAAAGCCGCATTGGGATGGCCTCAGAAAGTCGTCACCATGCTAGCCCGCCGGCACGTGTTCGAAGGCTACTCCCTGAACGGGGCACCCGACGCATTCGAAGCAAACGAAATACTATCCGCAAACAATTACGACCTTGATCTTGCGCAAGCGATAACGTCCGCCTACAAACATTCTTTCTCACTGCTCACCGTGACACGAGGGGACGAGACCATTGGTGAGCCGCCCGTTGTCGTGCAGGCCCGTGACGCAGAATGGTCCGCAGCACTATGGGACACTAGACGTCGCATCATCGAAGCCGCCCTCACAATCGATCAGACCGACAAATACGGGCAGCCGGCCGGCGCCATCATGCACACACCCACCGCCATTTGGCGAATCGACGCCAAAGAAAACGGCGGCGGATGGAAAGCCGAAAAACTCGGAGACACACCCAACCGCATTTTCGTTGAAGCACTCTGCTACGACCCACAGCTGAACCGCCCCTTGGGACATTCACGAATCACCCGCGAAGTAAGGTACCTCACGGACGCGGCGGTGAGGACAATGGTCCGCGCAGAAACGTCAGCAGAATTCTTCTCCTCCCCGCAGCGGTACGTGCTCGGTGCGGAAAGAGCAGATTTCGCCGGCCAAGACAGGTGGTCCGCAATCATGGCACGCGTCCAAGTATTGGAGCCGAACGAAAACGGCGACATTCCCAGTGTTGGACAATTCTCACAAATGACCATGAGCCCTCACCTGGAAATGTACCGACAGCTGGCGCAGAATTTGTGCGCGGCCACAAACCTGCCTCAGTCCGCGATCGGGGTATTTGCGGAGAACCCCGCCTCGGCTGAAGCGATGCAGGCAGCTGAGGCGGCGCTCGCGGACGAAGCCGAGTACCAATGGCGCATTTTTACCGCCCCGTTGCGGCGCACGTTGCAGAACATTATTATGGTTCGGGATAAGCTCGATGAGCCTCCGCAGGAGTCGTGGAAGACTTCAGTGAAGTGGACGCCCGCCCGCTATTCCTCACCGTCGTCTGCCGCCGATTTCGCGGTCAAAATGGTGTCCGCGTTCCCGTCGCTGCAGGAGTCCCAGACTCTCATGCGGCGTGCCGGGCTCACCGAGGACGATCTCGCAGACATTAACGCCGAGAATCGTAAAAAGAATGCTGTGTCGTTGCTTGATCGTGCTCTCGCCGCCACGAACAACGGAAACACTGTGGATGAGAACGGCGAGAACGCCGAGAATAGTGACGCAGCCAACAATAATGGTGACGATAACGCCGACAATGCTGGCAACAGCAACGGCGGCAATGATAGCGGCAATAACCTGGGCCTTAATAACGCACCCAATACAAGGAACAGGGTTAAGCGCAACATTAAATTGCCTGGCGGCACCAAAACACCAATAAACTGATATTATTATGCTGTCAACCGCAGAAATCGGGGCGTACGGGCGAGCAGTAGACTCGCTCGTCACGCTCGCCCAAAACGATCTACACACACTCTGGGCTCACGCCGCTAGACAACGCCCCGAACAAGCGCGCGACCTTCTACTCGAAATCATGCCCGCCCTCGTAGACCAATACGGCAGTGCGGCCGCCGCAATCGCCGACGAATGGTACCGCGACATGCGCCTAGACCAGGACATTCCCGGCGACGCCCCCACAGTACAAACGTCACTCACACCACAAGGCGAAATAGACGACAGTGTCAGATTCAGTGCCGGCGCACTATACGCCGGAACCCCCGACATCGCCCTATCCTATCTGACCGGGGCGCTCATCCGATACGTCAGCGACGGAGCCCGCTCACAAATCGCAGACATGACATGGGCCGATCCAGAAGCAATGGGCTGGGAAAGACGAACCCGCAACCCACAAGCCTGCAATTTCTGCGTCATGCTTACAATGAACGAATGCTACTACCGCAGCCAGGGGACCGCGTCATTTGGGGCGCACGACAATTGCAAATGCGTCGCAGTCCCCGCATGGGACCCAACCTCCCGTGAAGTCCCCGCGAAAGCATACACGCTCGCAGCCAGACACAAAACCGAAAAAGGCCGCACACGCCACCGTGAACTCGTCTCATCGTGGATAGACACACACCAGGAAGAGCTCACAGAATGGCGCACCAGACCAATTGAATGATTGTGCTACAATGCATAAACAAAGGCCACTGAGGTATGGCTGCAAAGCCCAGAACAGTTGCCTGAAACACCACAATAACCGCACGGTCAAAATATAGGAAACGCCCAATGAGCGAAAACGCCGCAAGCGACACTCCGGTCGACAACAGCGCCACTAACGACGGCAACGCCACCACGAACGGGGACAACGCCGCTAGTAAGCCTGAAATCGACTGGAAGAGCGAGTCCCGAAAGTGGGAGAACCGCGCCAAAGAAAATCGGCGCGCCGCCAACGAACGAGACGAACTCGCCAAGGCCATCGGCGACAAAGACGCCACAATCGAAGCCCTAAAAGCCAAGGTGGCAGACTTTGAAACCGCCGCCAAGGTTCGGGAATGGTCTGCTAACGCTGCCGCAGAGCACGGTATCAGCGCCGATTTGATTCGAGGAACAACCGAGGACGAAATCAACGCGCATGCTGCCGCAATCGCCAAAGCATTGCACGACGCTAAGCCATCCGTCGCCCCCGTAGTGCCCCAGGCTGGAGCCACGCCCGACAATGACGGCGCCAATCTTGCAGAATTCGCTCGGAACGTTTTCGCCGGCGACTGACACAAGTACAGCCGCAATTCTAAAAAGTAAAATACTAGAAAGAAACGGAAATACCCATAATGGCCGTGTTTGATTCAGGCAAGGCGAAGGTCCTCATGCCTCGGCAGATCGCCGACGGGATCATTACTCGCACCCAGACCCTTTCCACCGTCGCCAAGCTCAACGGCGGAATCCCCATGACCTTCGGCGACGTGGACATTATCACTTTCGATAATTTCCCGCGCGCCGAGTTCGTCGACGAGGGCGCCGAAAAGGCACCCACCTACGGTGAGTTCGGTTACGTGACCGCTAAGCCGCACAAGGCGCAGGTCACGATGCGTTTCAACGAGGAGGTGCAGTGGGCGGACGAGGACTATCAGCTTGACGTCCTCAACCAGCTCGCGCAGAAGGGCAGTGAGGCGCTTTCCCGGGCCCTCGACCTCGGCCTTTACCACCGTGTTAACCCTCTGACCGGTGCTGTTATTGACGCGTGGACCAACTACCTGACCTCCACCACCAAGAATGTTGAGGTCGGCACTACGGAGATGGACCAGGCGATCCGTCAGGCCGCCGGGCTGCTCATTAACGACAATGCCGCGCCTATTACGCCGACCGGTCTTGCGCTTGCGCCGTCCGCGGTTTGGGCGCTCGGTAGCCTCCAGACCAAGAATGCCGACGGGTCGCCGTCGGGCACGCCGCGTTACCCGCAGATCGGCCTCGGTGTCGACATTGACAACTTCATGGGGCTCCCGGCCGCTGCCGGAAACACCGTTGCCGGCAAGCCCGAGGCGACCGCCGCCACCAATGTCGAGGGCATTGTCGGTGATTTCGTCGACGGTATTCGGTGGGGAATTCAGCGTTCTCTGCCGCTCGAGATTATCCGTTTCGGTGACCCGGACGGCCAGGGTGATCTGAAGCGTCGGAACCAGATTGCTCTGCGTCTCGAGATTCTGTACGCCTGGTATGTTTTCCCGGATAAGTTCGCGACGATTAAGACCAAGGCTGGCGCCTGATAAAATCGCCGTAAACAAAACAAAACACAACCCATCCAAACAAAATTTTTCCCAGGGGCGATTCCGGAAATGCGATCCTACAAGCACCGAGACCACGACATTGTGATCCATCTCGCAGACGACCACAATGTGGCGCTCGGAGACGAATACACCGAAATCGTCCCTGGGAATGATGACGCCGGCGGGGCAGGCGAGCCCGCCTCCTCTTCCTCCCCTCGCACTGCCCCGCCAGCACCTGCCCCTCGTCGGGGACGAGGCCGCCCTAGAAAGATGGCAAAGTGATCCCCGACGACATTATTCCGTTCGCCACGGTCGAGGACCTAGAGGCGCGGTGGCGGGCACTCTCGGACAATGAGCGCATTCGCGCCGACGTACTCCTCGCCGACGCGACCGACCTTATTGTGTCGAAATGCCCCCGGTGGGAATCCGCCACGCCCCGCACACGGAAGCGTGTAGCATGCGCCGTGGTGCGTCGCGCAATGCAAGGCGGAGACGCTATCGGCGGCGTCACAGACAGTGGCGGCGGAATCTACTCCGAACCCCACGGAATTATCGCGTCGGAATCACACACAACAGGGCCGTTCAGTGACCAGTTTACGTATCAGAATCCTGAAGGCGGCCTCTACCTGAAACGCGAGGAAAAGGATGCTCTCGGTGGCTCTGGCGGCGCGTTCGAGGTAGACCTCCTGCGGGATTATGATGTGCGATTCGCCACCGATCAGCTGATCGAAGACATTAATGCGATCAGCGGGCAGGAGCCGTAATGCTTTCAGGATACGTGCCTGTCATACGGCGTAGGAGAGGCCCGGCGTCGAAAGACCAGTACGGGAATCCAGTGCCGGGGCAGTGGGAGAATGTTGCTTTGCCGCCCGCGGTGTTTGCGCCGGCCACGTCTACTGAGCCGATCAGTGCTGGGGCGATGCCTGTCACCGTACCAGCCGCCCTTTATTGGCGGAATACCACAATCGACGTGACCGCCGAGGATCATCTTATTGTAGACGGCATAGAATACCGTGTCGAGGGCCGCCCCTCCCCCTACCCTAAGGGGATGGTTGCGCAGATTCGCGCCAACGAAGACAAGGTGAGCGAATAATGCCGAAAGTAAAATTTCAGCTCAACAGGGACGGTGTCGCCGATCTTCTGCGCGGTCCCGACGTGGCCCGGACGGTCGCATTGGAGACGGGGCGTGTAGCCAATGCTGCCGGGCGGGGGTTCGAGGGTGAGACGACGCATGGAAATCGTACTCGCGGATATGTTAGGGCGCGCACCGTCGCTGCAATGCGCAAACAGATGAGGGAGCACACGTTGGAGCGTGCGATCGGCCTCACAATGGGTGGCGGGAAATGACACCAACATACGATCGTGCCCCCACGGTGCCGGACATAAAAAAGAGGCTCATGGACTTCCTGTCCACGCACATGGGCGTGCCGGTCGTGGCCCGTCGCCCCGAGAGTCCGGACCGTCCCGCCACGTTCATTCGAGTCATCTCCACTGGCGGTACTGGGGTCACGCAGAAAGCGCTCTGCACCGCGTTGGAGACGATCGACGCCTATGCGCAGTCGTCGGGTGAGGCGATGAAAATTGCGTGCGAGGCCGTGAATGCGGCGCACACTATGCCGAACTATCAGGATGGTATAGTGATGGTACAATCATCCTATCCGATAGAAATGCCCGATCCGGACACGTCTCAGGCGAGGGCGACTGCAACATTAACAATTACAGCACACAGGTGAACAAATAATGGCTGTTAACGCTGACAATGCACTCATTTTCTCGTCCGACAATGACGCGCTCTGGCTGGGCGACTACGTCGAAAAGTTCGGCGAGAAGGTCACGTCGCTCACCCAGGACCTCTCCGGCGTGACCGGTCTCACCAACGTTGGGTGGATTAGCGAGGACGGGTTCAAACTCACCTCCGACGACTCCGTCACCAAGATCAAGGGACACCAGGGTCACGGCGTCGTCAAAACATTCCTCGACTCCTCCGAGACGACTTTCAGCGCCACTCTTCTGGAGACCATGCTCGCCCCGCTCTCCTGGTATTTGGACGCTACCAGTGAGAAGGTTGAGGATGGTGGCGCTACCAAGGGTGTGAAGATTACCGCCAAGTCCTCCCGCAAGGTCAAGCTTCTCTGCGGTGTCGCCGATTTTTTCGACGTTTCTGGTGTGGGCGCGCAGATTCGTATTGTTTTCCCGCGTCTGGAGCTCGGTGAGCGCGGCGAGATCACTTTCCAGCAGGCCGAGATCACCGGATACGAGTACAACCTCTCCGTGCTGGGCGACTACATTATCTACTCCGACCACAAGGCCCTGCTCCCTGCCTGACAACAATTCTTCCCCGCTATTTCGTGTTTCGGATGGGTTGTCGCGGAATAGCGGGGAAGATCCAAAACAAACACAACCCACCCACTTTATAAAACAAATTTTGAGGACAACCCATTATGTCTGACAAGACCGCGAAGAGCAAGGCAAAGGCCGCCGGAGCCAAGGTTCCGGCTGACAGGTTGGCCAAGGCTGAGGCCACGCGTGATCCGATTCACGTGGACTATGAGGGAATCGAGTTCGACATTCCTCCGGAGGCATTGGAGGACTTCCGAGCATTCGAGGCCCTCGACGCCGGTAATCCGTTCCCGCTTTTCCGCCTTATCGTAGGCGACCACAAGGACGAGGTTTACGCTGCGTTGGAGGATGAGAATGGTCGTGTTCCGATTGACTCGGTGACCGACTTTATGCAGTCAATCGTGTCCGAGGTGGGCGCGGGAAACTGACGATTCTCCCACTACTACTCCGCGAGTATGGGTGGGAGATAGAAGCCGACCTGCAACGATACTACAACACAGATCTCCTCGATCTATATCGAGGCAAAATAACCCCGCGGCGGGTGATGGCACTCATCGGCGGCCTCCCGCCGGGGTCAACATTCGATAGGGCGCGCGGCGGAGGCAGGTACTGGTCCGATGAAGTGGCCGCCACAATAATGTCAGCACACAATATCCAGACCACATTGCTTGCCGTCAATGGGGTTAAGAAAGATAAGTGGCCCGAGACGCCGAAACCTCCGGCCGAAGGATACCGGGAAACCGGCAACACCAGAGTGTCGAGCAAGCACGCTAAGGCGCAAAAAGCTAAGGGTGAGAAATGGCTTGCCCGATACGGCAACTGACCCGCATTTCTATCGGATAGTGTAAAATGGTTCACGCCAAGACAAACACGAAAAACGGTTTGATTGGCGTGAACCATTTTCGCTACACATGATTTCGGAGAGGTATCAATGGCCGGATATGATCTCGGGACCGCATGGATTCAGATCAGCCCGTCCGTGCGGGGCCTCGCCCGAAGTATCAATAGCGAAATCGGTAACGTCGACACCGGGCCGGCCGAAAGAAAGATCACATCCGGGCTTGGCGGTGCGTTCAAGTCGGTGGCGAAAGTTGCTGGCGCTGCGCTCGGAGGACTCGCAATCGGCGGCATTGCGGTCGCGTTCGGTGGCGTCGCAAAAGAGGCGTTCAATGCGGCCGACGCCACGATCAAATTCAAGCAAACGCTCGCATTCGCCGGTAAAAGTGCGGACGAAATTAACGCGCTCACAAAAAGCACACGTTCCTACGCGGACCGCACAATCTACGAGCTCGACGATATCCAGTCAATTACCGCGCAGCTCGCATCCAACGGTGTAAAAGGCTACGATAAGCTCGCCGAGGCCGCCGGTAACCTGAACGCTGTTGCTGGCGGAAACGCGCAAACATTCAAAACTGTCGGCCTCGTCATGACACAGACCGCGGGCGCCGGAAAACTCACCACCGAGAACTGGAATCAGCTTTCCGACGCCATTCCCGGCGCATCCGGTAAATTGCAGGAAGCCATGAAAAAGAATGGTGCCTACACCGGCAATTTCCGGGAAGCAATGGAAAAGGGTGAAATCACCGCCGAGGAATTCAATCAAGCAATCCTCGACCTCGGTATGGAGGACGTGGCTATTGAGGCCGCTACATCCACCAAAACCTTGGAGGGGGCTTGGGGGAATTTCAAGGCCACCCTTGTGACCGGGGCGCAGGAAATCGCCGAAAAAGCACTCCCGTGGATCACTGCGTCCCTTGACGCTATGAGCAAGGGGTTTGAAAAAGTATTCAACTGGGTGAGCAATTCATTCATCCCCAGTATTACGAATGCTTTCAACGTTATCCGCAAGGGTGACTTCACGGGCCCTATCTTCTCGTTCGAAGAAGACTCGAGCTTCGTTGATTTCCTTTTCCGCATGCGTGACGCTGCCGCCGCCGCGGGGGAATGGATCAACAAAACACTCGTACCCTCGTTGAAGAATCTTAAAGACTTGCTTCTGTCTGGTGATTTCACGGGGACGATTTTCGGATTCGACAAAGACTCCGGAATCATCTCATATATCACCAACGTGCGCAACAGCTTCGTCGAGCTCGGCAAATTCATTGTCGGAACACTCGTCCCCGGCATTGCTACCGCTCTCAGCACCATCGCGAACAGCAGCCTCGTCCAATTCATGGAGAATCTCACCGTCGCTATTCTCAACAGCAAAGTGGCAGTTTACAGTATTGCGGCAGCGTTTACGGCATGGAAAGCCGTCATGGTCATGTCCTCAATGCAGCAATGGCTAAATGACATGGAAGGCGTAGCCGGCGTCGCCGGGCGTGTCACCACAGCCATTAACGCAATGACCGTGGCGAAGATCAAAGACACGGTTGAGACTGCGCAGCTCAACCTCATGTACGCCGGCGAATTCCTGTCAAATATCGCGCGCGCAACGACACAGATTACAATGCAGGCGGTTGCTTGGGGTAGGGCCACAGCAATGATGGTCCTCCACAAAACTGCAACAATCGCCTCGACCGCGGCGCAGTGGGCATTCAACGCCGCCATGGACGCCAACCCTATCGGCCTTGTTGTAATCGCTATCGCAGCATTGGTTGCGGCCATTATTGTTGCATGGCAGAACTCCGAAACATTCCGCAACGTCGTCATTTCATGTTGGGAAGCAATCAAAATGGCCGCCGGCGCCGTGGCCGATTGGTTCGCCGCTAACGTATGGCCCCTAATGCAAGTCGCCTGGGACGGAATCGTGGCAGGCGCCCAATGGATGTGGGGCGTCATGGTATCCGTCTGGCAAGGAATGCAACCTGTCATTCAAACGGTCATTGATTGGATCGTCGGCACCGCTTGGCCCGCGCTTCAGGCGGCATGGGACGGGATCGTCGCCGGCGCCCAATGGGTATGGAACGGTATTGTCAGCGTGTGGCAGGGAATACAGCCTGTCATTCAAGCCGTCGTTGATTGGATTGTAAATACTGCGTGGCCTAACCTTCAGGCCGCCTGGGACGGCATTTCTGCGGGCGCAATGATCGTCTGGAATGGTATGGTCGCAGCCTGGCAAGGGATCAGTGACATAATCCGGCCCGTCGTCGACTGGATTGTTAACGTTGTCGCCTTGTATCTCACCACGGCATGGGATGCTATCAGTTGGGGTGTGAGTGCGCTCTGGTCTACGATTCAGTGGGCGTGGGACGCCATTTGGGCGGCAATCATGCCCGTCGCCACACAAATCTACAACGACATTTGGCCCATGGTAGTCGGCGCCTTTAACGCGATTAAAGACACCGCCTCCATGATGTGGGCCGATATTCAGATTGCATGGACCGCGATTCAAACCGCTATTCAGCCCGTTGCAGATTGGATTTACAATACAGTTTGGCCTTGGGTCGTTGGCGCGTTTAATGCGATTAAGGATACGGCCGCTAACATGTGGTCTAATATTCAGGTCGCGTGGGCCGCGATTCAGGCTGCTATGCAGCCGGTAGTCGAGTGGATTTACTACACGGCGTGGCCCTGGGTCGTCGACGCGTTTAACACGATCAAGGATGCTGCGTCTAATCTTTGGGGTACGGTTCAGGCTGCGTGGACTTCTATTCAGGCTGCTATGCAGCCCGTGGTCGAATGGATCTACTACACGGCGTGGCCCTGGGTGGTCGACACATTCAATACGATAAAAGACACCGCATCGTCCCTTTGGGGCACCATATCAGCGGCATGGAACGGCATTTGGGCCACAATTCAGCCCGTCGTTGATTGGATCTACAATATTGCATGGCCCTGGGTCGTAGGCGCATTCAACGCCATTAAAGACACGGCCTCCATAATGTGGGGCTCCCTATCGGCGACATGGAATGGTATTTGGGCCGTTATGCAGCCTGTGGTGAATTGGATTCAAACCTACGCTGCACCCGTTATTAGTGTGGCCTGGGAAATAATCTCTACGGGTGCGAAAATTCTGGGTGGAATCATTGCGTTCGTGTTCGCGTCCATTATTGCTGCGGTCACTATGGGAGTCGCCGTAATTCAAGGTGCGGCCACCACGATCAGTGCCGCCTGGAATACTGTTGTTTCGTGGACCAGTTGGCTGAAAAACATGGTCGTCTCCGCGTGGAACATTCTAAAAGGCGAAATCCAAATCGTTAAAGATTGGATTGCCAACACGCTCGTCCCCGCAATTACAAGCGCCTGGGACAGGGTCGTGGCCGCCGCCAACACAATGAAAGACGGTGTTAGGACGGCGTGGGACAAAATCAAGGAAGCCGCCGCCAAACCCGTTAACTTCGTTATCGGCACAGTCTACAACAATGGGCTGCGGAAGCTCGTTAACGGGATGATGGAGAAGCTCTCTCTTGATCTTCGTCTTCCTGAGGCTCCCACGATTGGCGGGTACGCGTCAGGTGGTGTTCTGCCCGGATACTCTCCGGGCCGCGACATTTATCATTTCGTATCACCCGATGGTGGCGGCAGGCTCGCGCTTTCCGGCGGAGAAGCAATCATGCGGCCCGAATGGGTGAAGGCGGTCGGCGGCCCGGCAATGGTGAATGCAATGAACCGTGCCGCCGCGCACGGGGACCGCATTCCTGGCGGTGATGCGGGGTATGCCGCATTCGCTCCCGGCGGTATTTGGGACCCGGTCAAATCAACGGTAGAAAAGGGCGCGTCCGCTGCCCTTAATTGGATCACCGGCGCTGCCGACGCGGTATCCTCGATATTCTCCGACCCGATCGGAGCCGTCGAGACTGTCATCAAAGCTCCGGTTCACAAGCTTCTCGATTCGTGGGGCGGCGACGGGGCGAAGCCATTCTTTGACGCCGGAAAGGCGAGCGTGGACAAAACCATTGACGCGCTCGGCGACTGGATTAAAGATCACATGCCAGTGGTCAGCGGTTTCGGTGGCGGAATCGGTGCTATTGGTGCCGCTGCCGGCGACCTCGTGAATACTGCGCGACGGGCTATTGGTACACCGTATGTTTGGGGCGGCGTCTCCCCAGGGGGGGGCCTCGACTGTTCTGGTCTTGTTTATTGGGCGCTCAACGCGATGGGCATTCATGTGCCGCGTCTCACGGCGGCGGGATATCAGGCAATGTCATCCCCCGGCAATCCCATGGTTCCCGGGACGCTTCTCTTCTGGGGGTACCCGGCCCACCACGTTGCTATCGCCTCCGGCAACGGCATGATGGTCGAAGCGCCGACTTTCGGTATCCCAGTTCGTGAGGTCCCGATCTATGGTGGACCGTCCGCGGGTAATCTCCGCTACGATAATGGCGGATTCCTGCAGCCCGGTCTTTCAACAATCGAGAACAAAACTGGTCGTCCGGAGCCCGTTTTCACGTCAGCCCAGTGGGAGAAAATGGATAAGCTGATCAGCCTCCTGGAGAATCGCGCTCTCGGCCCCGACGTACTCGAAATTCGGGACGTGGACAATGATCTTGTGGGTCGCATGCAAGTAGAGGCGACGTCGGCCATAGTAGACTATGACCGAATGAACCGATAAAACCATTAGTGACGGAAAGCATATAATAATGCCGATTACGGGATGGATTGCTACACATACGGGGCTGCCGTCAATAATGGCCACAGGCAAGGAACCCGTCTATGCGGGGGATCGTCTTTTCGCTGTTCCTGGGATGGCTCGCGACAAAAGACCTCTCACTGGGCGGGCGAAAATGATTCGCGAGCTCGAGGGCCCCAAGCTGACCGAGCCGGTAACAATGATCCTCTCAGACGCATACGCCGTGCCGGGCACCACAATAAAATACACTCAGGGCGACTCCTCGGTCACGTTAACTCGCCCCGAGGTGGAGTGGTGGCGCGGCATGGTGAGCGGCCTCAACGGGCGCACCGTCCCCGGGCTCATCTGGGAGGAGGCCCAGGATAAAAGAGAATGGTCCTCCCCAATTTCGAGATACAATTCACTTATCGCCAGGTGGCCGATGCTCGAAGTGGCTCGCACCGGAGGCGGGCAATTCGTCCTAGATGACCCGTCTCACGTTAATAATGTTTGGGAGATCTTGCAGAAGCGTGAGCCTCTTATTCTTACGCCCGGCGCCCCCGCCGACGTTCTACCGTCACGATTCATCACCGTTGATAAAGTCGACAGTGCCAGGATCACGGGGGATGGTATCATTCGGTGGAACGTGAAATGGCATGAGCTCCCCGAGGATTCACCGATGCTTGTCGGCCCTCACGCCGGCTGGGGTGCCGCACCTTGCGTCACCTGGGGTGAATGGCGTGAAGTCGACAAGGTCTGGAAATCGCGCACATATATTGAGATTTGCAAAATGATTGCGGGGATGCCATGAGAAACGGCCCCACGCTAGCCGCCCTTTCAGACGGCCTCAGCATCGGCGCAAGAATCGATATCATTCGTGGTGGCGAGGTTCTCAAAACGGGGATTCCCGCCTCCGAGGTGAAGGTCGAGTGGTCCTCGACGAACCGTCAAGTTCCGGGCGCCTTGTCTTATTCTTGCCCAATGTCTTGGGTTCCGGAATGGCCATTGGATGCGCTCAATAATTTCGGACAGCGTTCCATGGTGACTGCGCTTTATGAGAATCGGCGCGGTGACTACTGGGAGATTCCGCTCGGTGAGTTCGTTAACGTGGAATGGTCTGTGTCGAAGGAAAAGGTGAATGTTTCCTGTAAGGATTTGACGCAGATTCTTGCCGATAATCCGAGGCCATGGCCGTCTTCTCCGGGCGCTGGCGCCACCCTGCTCTCCGAAGCAAACGAGCTGGCAGAATATGTGCGAGTAAAACTGGAGGACGACGTCTGGGACGCACCCATCCCACGCACCACGCAATGGGGAAATTCGCGAATCGAATCAATCTATAAGCTTGTCGAATCCCGCGGTTGTGGTATTCGTAGTGGTGCCGATGGAATGTTGCATATTTTCAAGCTCCGTGATAAAACTGCGCCTGACGAGATTTACACGTATGAGTCCGGGTTTCTTTTGGAAGCACCGCGTGCTCCGAGGTCGGGCGGCCGTCGCCCTAACCGCTGGTACGTTACCGGCAGTAAACAACAGAAAGCTCAAGGTGAGCAAGAGGAACGATGGACCGCGGAACGCGAAATCACTGACCCGCCGTACGAGCCGTCCGGTTATGGTTGGGTTACGTCGCACAAGGAGTTCAGTGCCGCCAGCTCGGCGAGAGAGGTATCCGAGGCCGCGGACACGTACATGATTCAGGACATTTCCTCCCGCTCTTCCCGCTCTTTGACGATTATCCCGGACGCTCGTATTGAGGTCGGAGATATTGTCGGTGCGATCACCGAGCAGGGCGAACATATTGCAGGCCGTGTCTCAGCTTACAGTCTCCCGTTGTCTGATCCGTCCGCTACAATGAGGGTAGACATAGAGGTACTGGGAGAATAAACGGGGCATCATGGTCAGACCGTCACTATTGCTTGACACGGCGCCACGAAACGGCGGCGGGCGCAACAATAACAATGTTATTGTTCAGCAATCCTCAGTATCATGGACGTACGGGAAAATCACTGGCACGTCCGCCACCGACAGTACGCTCCCGTCCGGATGGGTAGAAGTAGGGATACCCTACAGCAACCCAACCTCCCATGCTGTCGGTGAATCTGACGGTATTGCTACGTGGATAGGCGCCCGCGTACTCGTTATCATTGATTCATCCGGGCGCGTAGTCAAGATCAGTGACCCTATCGCTGAGCCGCCTTCCGGCGCGAAAGTTGAGAACCTCGGACACACCGGTAAAATTCTCAGCCAGGCCGCAAAGGATGCTGAACGCGCTTTCAAGGAAGCCGACGCGATTCGAGACCGAGCCAACAAGGCCGAAGGTGCCGCGAACAAGGCGGCGAAAGATGCGGAAAAAGCTGTTCAGATTGCGGAAGCTAACCGTCCGCCCGTAGTATCCCAGACCGCGCCCGAGAATCCCGTCACAGGGTTGATCTGGTATGTCACCGACAATGCCGGGCACATTACCGACGTGCGTATCTGGGACGGTACGCAGTGGGTGACCAGGACAATGGTCGCCGGCAGCATTCTCGTCCCCTCATCCGTGGGAAATGTTTCGCTTGCTGACGGATCTGTGTCCGCCCGCAATATTTATGCGTCCGGAGAGCTCTGGGCTAAGATCGCAGCGTTCGCGTCCGTCACTACGGAAATGCTGACCGCCGGAAACGCAACATTCAACGCCGCGAAAGTCACCGGTGACCTCATCGGTAACCGCCTTATCGGTGGCGAACTTTCGCTCGTTGATACCGAGCCGACGTCGGGCGAGAAGAATATCCGATTCGGCCTCGGCAGCGAATACGGGTTCTGGGAGTCTATCTGGTCACCCAAAATCGCGACTGTCGAGGAGATGGAGGGCGGCACAAGGTTCGTTCTGACGGACAGAGACAGGCCTAATCGTAACGATGGCGCGCAGATGGCAATCTACGACATTGCTGTTGCGAAACCAAAAACATATGGTATTGCCGGTGAAGGCGTCGGTAAGGTCGAGGGGTATATTCTTTTTACCCCGTCGTGGAACGGCCGCGCGATTCTCACAATCAACATTGGCAAGAATAGAATCATCGCTGTTGACGAGCAGGCGACGGCCGGGCAGAAAATAAGATTCGATTTCACGCTTCCAGACGGTGCGTGGATCCAAGACACTGACACGCCTTTCTACATTAGTGCCCGCACGAACGATGTTTTCACGCCGGGAATGCAGCTCGGAATCATTTACTCCATGTACGTGTCATGGAAAATGAGTCGCTCCTCCGGTCTGCATATTTTCCGTGACGATGAGGGTGTTGCGAAAATACAGATTACTGATCGTCAGGGCGGCGAGCTCGTCATGGATACGAATGGCGTGTCCTATGATCCGCCCGGGTCGCCGGCGCCTCATTCCTCGTCGTGGCGTACTTTCACGGAGCCGCCTTTCGCTCACATGGCAACAAACAATGCTCATTTGTGGACTAAAAAAGATGACTGGACGGAGGTTCCGGTTGGTTCGCAGGAGAAGATTGTTCGCGGCGGAATGCAGGTAGACGGTGTCGAGATCATTATTCCGCAGAGCGGGCTTTACCGTCTGGACGGTACAACATGGTACAGGTCATCGTGGGCCGGGTACGTTGGCGGCACGAGAGTTGCCCGCCCCAATGATGTTGAGCGCGGCGTTTACATGTATGCCGCTTTGAATCATGGTTTGTGGACCGCGTTGCAGGTGACTGGTGTTAGGCGTTTGAATGTCGGGGATCGGATCGCGCTTTATACGTATCAGAATATTGACGAGGGTACAATTATGGATTGGGGCGAGATGACGGTTAGCTGGCTCACCTACTGAAGATTGTGCAACAATATTTTTAGGAGAAAACAATATGCCTAACACTAGGTGGACCGGCGGTATCGTCCCCACGGTAGACGATAATCTCATTGAGGCCTGGGACGCGTATGATGATTCCGCTGGCAGGGTTATGCCGGCGGCGTCCGTGGCCGCGGCACGGGTTATGTTGGCGGCAGCACCGTCCGGGGCAGTCTCGAAAGCGCGCCCCGCCGTTTTCATTATCGACGACATTCTGTACACTGCCGACGGCTCCAAGGCTGGCGACGGGTCATTCAACATTAACCCTGCGAATTCGTTCAGCGGCGTGCTTTACAGGCATCGCGATAATACGAACGGCCGTGGGCGTTCCACCTCGGATCATGCTACTTACACGTGGGGTGACGGTATTGTTACTCTGCCGATTAAGAGTCTCATGGAGTTCTCGCTTGACGTGTGCGTGAGCATTGCGCACGAGGATTATCATTCTGAGGAGGAGAAGGATAAGGCTGTAGGGTCGTATTTCTTCGGGTTCAAGCTTGACAATCGGGGTATTTGGCAGACCGAGATTCAGTACAATCGCACGTTTATGACGCACCATATGCAGTGGCGCCTTTCCGTAGAGGCCGGCTCGCATAGGGTTGCTTATACTACGGCGGGTAGTTATGGTGCGGACCCGTACTGGCATTACGATGGTGGCGTGTTTCCTGGCACCGTGTTTACGGTGGCTACTCTTGGTGCGACCCGCGTTGACCTGTAATAGACAAAAATAGTTCACTACTGTTAGGAAAGGTGTCAATAATATGACTAAGGTCATAGCTACGGTTGTAAATGCGGCCGGCAAGACAGTCAACGCGACAATGAGTGTTCGCCCGGAAACCGTCTACACGTCCGACAATATTACGACAGTCCCCGCCCCGGTGCGCGGCGACGCCGACGATAAGGGCCGGATCGAGGTTGAGGTAGACGCCAGTCATGGCGGCAGGTGGGCGATTGTCCTGAACGTTGCCGGTGTTTGGGCGCGTGAAGTGCGTGGTGCGGAGCTGCCGGCCTCCGGTGACGTGCAGGTGACCTCCCTGTCGGCATGGAATGGCGGCAGCACCCCTGATCCTGGCAATCCTGGCGGCGGCGGCCAAGGCAATGCTGGCAAGATCACCGTTAGCGATGATGGTCTTACCTGGACTTACGGAGAGTGAGAAAACACAATGGCAAACGTTACTGGGTACACTAAGGCTGGCGTTGACAAGCTGGTCGACCCGCTATTCTCCTCGATCTCGCCTTTCACGGTCGGCGGCCACTATTATTCTCCGGTCACGTATTTCTGGCCTGATTTCTACAATGAGGGCCAGGCTGGAAAAGTCTCAAAGTGGGCCAAGACGCTGGCCTACGGGGATGCTCTCGGCTACGTGATCATGAATCGTTCCACGGGCGATTGGTCCGCCAAGGATAATGACTTTCTTACACAGGCGCAGCGCGCCCAGGCGGCCGGGGCGAAGAGGATTCTTTGGTACATTCCTACCCGCTATGGCGTCGCGTCACTCGCCAAGGATGACGCCGCTCGGAATGGTGTGCCGGACCCGGACAAATTCACGCGCGAATACATTATGCAGCTGTGCGCCAACCTGCGCTCCCAGTACGACGGTCTTTTCCAGGGAGTATTCTTGGACGAGGTAATCAACGGCTGGGGCGCACAGTCCGGCCGGGTCGGATGGTACGGAGACCTCATCGGCGAAATTCGACGCACCTACGGCAAGAATTTCACAATCGCCATTAACCCTGGCAGCAATATTACTGAGGCCGTGTGTGCGCTCGATTTCGACGTGTGCATGAGTTTTGAGAATACTGCTGCCAAGTATTTGACGGATGACCCTAATAACCCGATTGCGAATGATGTGATGCGTGAGCAGCCTTCCACCGAGTGGTGGCACGTTATTCATGGGGTTACGAAAGAGAATTTCCGGCAGGTAATCGATCGCGCCGCATCGTTCGGTGTCTCGCATTTGTATGTGACCGACGGTGAGCTGGTGCAGGGTGAGGGCGGCCAGTGGGTGCCCGAGAAGAATCCTTATCAGAATCCTCCGTCGGATTGGATCATGGAGCGCGTGGTCGCTTGGCATGGCGGCTATCTCGGTTTGGCTGAGCGTGTTGCCGCGCTGGAGGCGAAGGCAACTCCGCCCCCGCAGCCGGGCGCCTGAATGTTTCACGTGAAACATTCCCCCTCACCACGATTTCTGTGGTGAGGGGGAATGTTTTCATGCCTGACGCAAGAGACTATAGTCCCAAACGCTGATAGTCTCCTCCGTGCTCGCGAGCAATATCATCCAATACTCCCATGAGATCAGAGCGCGCATCATCCTGAACAGTAATAGACGGCGAGTTCAGGATCGAGTGAATCGTATTGTTGATCTCCTTGAATTGACGAGCAGCAATAGCATCGCATTTTACACTGTCCCATCGTCGTGCTAGACGGCGTGCAAGATCGGATGTATTCTCGCCGCTTGTTTCATGGGCGACGCCCACAGCGTTCAATGACCAGTCCCAGATGATCCATTTACTGACAGCGCGTCCGTCGCCGTTTTCTACGGTGACGTCAATTCCACTACCCTTATAGGGGTTATGCCACTTCAGATGAGCGACCATGCGTGCTTCGTCGATATCGCACACGTCGGGTTTAGGAAGCCACAATTGCGTGAAACTGATCTCGTGCTCGATCTCCAGCATTGGGTTATTCGCTGTCATGAGACGCTCCGCAAAAGTATGCTACAGCGCACCGCAGAATGCTTGGGGCCATCGGAGTCTTTGTGAGTCCATCCTGTTGACACGCCGCGCTTCGTCTTCACGAAAACACCATTATCGGTGATCTCGATCTTTCCCGGCAAGCACTCAACGGTAGTTACTTTGGTGTGGTCGGAAATGCGGGGAGAGGGGATCATATCCTGCAATTCCGCAGCAATGGCCAACGCGATTTCCTGGCGATCAATCTTGCTCATTATTCTACCTCCCGAGCGGACGGTGTGACACCGATCTGTCCCTGATAATGCGATCCCAGACCATTGGTGCCGTACGGCATACTGGCAGGCCTGTCCAGGTCTTCGAAAGCGATCTGCGCAATCCTATCCCCAGGGAAAAGGCGGGCGGCTTTAGTGGAGTGCAGGTTGGCGATCTCCAGGGTTACGTTTCCCTGAAATCCTGGATCAATGTATCCCGCGGACACGTGAACGAGAATTCCGCGGCGCGCCCACGATGACTTACCTTCCACCCTGGCCACTAGGTCGGCAGGCACGCTGACTTTCTCCTGCGTGGACGCGAGAATAAACTCCCCTGGCAGTAGCTCGTAACCATTCTCGTCAATGGTGACATTCTCGTCACCGTGACGATAGGTGATAATGTTTTCGTCCAGTCGCACTTCCACCGACGCCGGCTGAATAGACAACGTTTTGCGCCAGTCGGAAATGAGTTCGCCCCAATCGATTCTGCGTCGGAGAGTGAAATCACTCAGTGTAGCCATTGTGGTAGTCCTTCGTCTTTGTTTTCCTCGATCACATGAACCGTGTAACCTTTATCGCATAGAATTGCTTTAGCTTCAAGAGCGAGAGCAGGCCTCTCTCCCGGGACGATTCCCACCGTGTCTCTACCGCGCTCCGACAGTACGATCGCGCAGACATACGCATCATCGTCCGACGAGTCGCTATACGTGAGCACATACCCGCCTATCTCATCCGAATATGTGCATCTAGTGAAAGTGATTCTTCCTTCTTGCCATGAACGCAAGGCAAGTGTTGTTCTCTGAATAAATTGAACGTTGTACATAAGCCCACGGATCGCGCCAGGCGGATCGAGAGAATAACTCCTGATAGTGAAGTTACAGTCGGTGGCATGCATAAACGCGGCCGCACCCCACAGTTCACCACATTTCGCCAAATCAACAAAAACAATATCAACAATATTCTCCACAACACTCACGCTTCCGGAATATAGTTATTGAGATGATCGTATGAAATGGCGGATATGAATTCTGTGAGCCGATCTCGAACTTCCCTAGCACGATCCTCTGGGGTGAGCTGCCTGTCAATGGTGTCCCAGTAGGCGTTTCGCAGAATTGCGATCACTGACTGGCTTCCATGCTTGGCGACGAGTTCGCGCAGATACCACGCCGCTTTCCCCATGTCAACATTCTCGTTGGCACCATTCTTGTGACCAGCCCTGAAAATATACTTCAGGGCACTCCCAGTCAGATAGTCTTTGTCGCGAATGAAAGTGATGGGCTCAGGATTGAGGGTCACATAGTGTGACGGGTGAGTCACCTCATTCTCATGCACATCATCCTCGATACATCCACCGTCCTTCTCTGTGATATAGAGAATGTCATCACACAAGGTCAACTCATGATGCCGCTCGTCGAAAGACGAGAATCTTTCTTCGCCATTTTCGGTCACATACCAAATGCACCATTCGCCAGTGAAATACCTACTCGCCCTCTTGATGGGCGCATAATAGCTGTCAGAAGTGCAAAGCGATACCGGATCGTTGACGAATTTCGTCTCATAGTCGGAATAAGCCTCATAAGGGCCGGTTTGCTGCCAATGCCAGCCGTCGTGCTTATGCTCCAAAGAGAAGCGACGACGACTCCAGCATGCTACTCGCCGTTTATTAGCAGAATTGCGGACGTGCACTTCCCAGAACCCGCAATGCGACACTACCTTAGAAACATACTCGTACATGCCGTCCGGGTAGAAAATCTTCTCGCACTCATCATCTACAGGCGACACAACATAATCTCCTTCCCCTGTCTGCGTGATCGAATACTCGTTGTACTTGAAATAGTGTCTCCGCTCTACACCGTCATGAATAGAATCGAAACTAATCCCCTTGTCGTCGCCGGTTTGCGCTATGATTCTCTCTTTACTACCGCCTGGCAAGTACAGCCAAACCTGTCTCAAAAACACCACGTCCACGGTCGTTTACGCTATTTCAGTTGCCGAGAGTGCCAACCGTAGCGAAATAAGCGAAAAACACCTGAAGCCACCAAAAAGCACGCCACACCAATGACAGTCCAATAACACCAACAATGAGGGCGACTGCACCCATTGCCATACCCTCACCCGTGGACCGCGGCCTACGAAGCCACGCCACGAAACGATTCGTGGGGCGCGGCGGCGCCATCACACTGAGCGGCACAGACAATGCGGGCGGCGCCGGGGCAGGCCGAGGCGGAGGCGGTGGTGCAGGTGCGCTAGCCGCGGGCGGAGGCGGCGCAGGAGTAGGAGCCGACGGGGCACTCGAAAAAGTAGACATAATAGTTGTTCCTCACTTTCCGTTCAGTTCTGCCATGAGACGGTTAGTCCAACCGTCGCTGTAGTTGAAGTTCGTGCGCTTAGTGCGGCGTGTGCTCTTGATTCTCTTCGCCCGATTCCTCTTGTGCTCCTGAAACTCGATCGTCTTGCGACGAACCTCGTCCTCGCGTCCATCAATGCGGCGGATTACCGGGTATTTCATGATTTGACCCACTCGATCTGGTCGCCGAGAAGTCCGCGCAGATCATTAATCAGATTGTGTGCGTTCCCGAACTCCTCCTCGGCGATATCGAAAATACGGTAGACGTTTCCTTCAGTGCAGACCACGAGGAAGGAATCGTGGGCGCACTCGGAGAGGAAAACGTTGCGGACGTTTCCGATGAGGGCGGGCCGCTGAACGGGGATGGCCTGTACGAGGTCGGCCCCGGTGAGAATTGCGACGGCGGTCACTCGCTCAACTGGGATGCCCCGGAACTCATTCTCGCCTTTCTCGTATCCTTTTGCGGGGAAGTGAATCTTGGTGCCCTTCAGGTTAGTGAAAACGGCGCCTCCTGTAGTTTTGCATGATCCGTATCCCGTGCGGCGGCGTGCCATAATAATCCTCTCCTCAAAATATGTGCGTGTGATGGTGGTGGTGTGGTGGTGGCCCGTCGTCCGCGACGGGCCACCACCGTTATGTGTGTGTCAGTGGTCCAGCCACTGCTCGGCCAGGTAGGCGATGGTCTCGTCAGTCAGGGCAGAAAGTCCGTCGTGGATGAGAATGACTCCGTCGACATCGTACTGCCAGAGTCCCCAGGAGACGACGTCATCGCACACGCAAAGTCCGAGTGCCTGCCCACCGTGGGTGGTGCCTCGCTTGAGGCCGATGGTCTCGCCGGTCTCGTCCACCCAGTAGTCCGTGTCGCCCCAAGCGTTGGCGGCGGTGCCGACGGCGTAGGCGATGTCGGTGTCGGTGGTGATGTTCTCGGTGGTGGTCATTGTCTTGTCCTCTCTATCCTTGGCTGGGTGGCTTGTCCTCCCTGCCGATGACTCAATCATGCTCTCTCGTGTATCGTGGGTCAACCCATGTAGGCGGTGGCCTATCTCACAAAACCATGTTGCACTAGGTGTTGACAGACACTGGACACGTGTGGTATACGCGCGCGCACGTACCTATATGCGCTAAAGACTCCCCCCAGGTGCTCATGATAAAATTATGACCACCGAAAACCTTTATGAAAGGCGGTGCAAAATTGGCAGATTCCGTCACAGAATATGCTGCGTCGGAAATGAAATATTGGTGCACCACAGGCGACTACGGGGGCACCGGATACGCCCAGGACAACCGCTGGACCTGCTACTGGAATTCCAATGATGCCGGCTGGAAAACTGGTCCCGGCGACATGGATTGCAGTAGCGGCGTAGCGGGCGCCTACAATGTTGCATTTCACAATGTTTGGGGAACCGGTTGGGATGATCCGATCATGTTCCCGCGGACCGGCGAAACGTGGACCGAAACTCTGAATTCTTTGGCCGCGAATCGCGGTTTCATGGATATTGGGGACACGTGGTACGGGTCCACGCCGTCGGGAGGATTCCATGTCGGCGACATGGTCCTGAAGACCACTGGAGACGGTGGACATGTCGCAATGTGCGTGCGCGAAGATGACGGTTCATTCAACGCGGGTGATCCGCTTCTCGCTGAGGCGTGGATTAACGAGAATGGTGAAATCGCGGAAGGTCAGATGGGGGACCAGACCGGCTACGAAACGCACGTAGTCCGGTACAGTAGTCACCCGATGACTGTCGCGGCCTCGTGGTCCACGTGCATCCGTTTCGGAAAGCGGACCGATTCCGATAATGGGCACGAGTCCGCGGGTTCGTACCGCCTTTCTTCTATTCAGGAGGCTGTTCTCAGGGCCGCCGATGCAGAGAATTGCCCGTGGTGGGCTGCCCTGGCGTGCCTGTGGATGGAGACCGGCGAGCGCGGCGCTAACATTTACGGGCACGACGCCGGGGGCGCCGGCCCGCACGGCGAGGAAGTAACCGAGGAGAATTTCCGCGAATTCCTTGCGGCAATTCGAGACGGCGAAAACTCGAACGGTGTCGGTCCGTTGCAGATTACGTATCCGGGCTATTTCTTTGATGACCCGGATCGTGAATGGTGGATGCCGGAAAAGTCGGCTGAAGTCGGCTGCCGTATTCTTCGCGATCTTATTAACGCAGAAGGCGATTCCTATGAGGCTTTGAAGCGTGTCGGGTCGCGGTATAATTCAGGGAATCCGTATGACGCGTATGAGTCTTATGGGATTCTTTTCAGTAATCGTTGCAAGTCTTGGTATGATTATGGTCGCCCTTCTGGTGGCGCCGGAGAGGATTTTTGGGATATGAGTGAGGGCGTTGATCTGCTCAGGGAGATTCGCGATCTTTTCCGTAGTGGAAAGGCGGGCGATCATTTCGCTGGCGACATGAACTGGTACGCCAAGGCCACCTATGAGGAGGTTAAGTCTATTCACGCGTCTGTGGATCAGATTCTGCATTCTGTGACTCCGGGTCAGGAGAACGTGCGTGAGGCGGGCGCGATTTATGGTGCCGTGAACGAAATTCGCAAGGCCGTGTCGACGCCGTCGTCTTTGCAGGCGCACGATGGTGTCGCAGAGTCTCCCACACCGGAGTCTCCTGCCCCGGCTCCGGAGCAGAATTCCTGACACAGAATATTGGTATTTATTGTGGCCTGTTCACTCACTATTATGCTGAGTGTCGTTCCACGATAGATGCGACATGCGGGGAGCTTCGCTCTCTTCCCTCCCCGTAGCCTCCTGTGGCAGTGGTAGAGCAAGTCTCCGGACGGTCAATGAAAGATCGTCCGGAGACTTGCTTTTTGTGTGCTATACTTCCCTACGTACCGCTCATATTGGTTAATACACAAATATTTTCCTACGCGTTCCGACGGTGCAATAAGAGAATACTATCGCCCTCATGTTTTCCTACACACATTAACCCGACATGTTCTAGGAATCGGCGTGAGGGCGATAGTATACAATCCATCCAATGAAAGTGAAAATTAGAGTGACTAAGTCGCTTTATGTTGCTACTATTTTTGCGGCCGTCATGGTGACGGCAAACACCGGGCTCATGGTGTATGAAGATTACACCAACGGCACTATGAATGTGACTCGCGATTCTTTATGGTGTGTTGGTGCGATTATTCTTTGGGCCAGCGTGCGCACTGTCCGGTTCATGCGGACTGTCGGCTATCATCCGGGATTCCATAGAAAGTAACTAAAACATAACATTCCCCGCCTAGCAATGATGACGTTAGGCGGGGAATGTTATATAATTCCTATTGCAGCCCTGCAACAGCAATCACGATAGAGGACATTAGATATACGATGCTCAATTTCCTGAACGATGTCCTCTCCGACGCCACCCTAGTAGCCCTAGCCGCCCTCACTGGCACAATATTCTCGAACGTTACGCAACGCAAAAACGCGAGAGACCAGGAACAAATCTCAATCCTGGACATTACCGTCCGCTCTCTTTCCGAGAGAGTGACTGCCCTGGAGGCCAGTCTTGCGGCCGCCGAAAGAGCTGCAGACCTGGCAGAGGACGGCCGCCGTCGGGCTGAAGTGAAGTGGTGGGAGGCCGTTTCTTTTGCGCATACCGTTCTCGATTGGGGTAGGTCCCTGAAAATTCTGATACCATCTGATAAAGAGGACTCAATCCCTACTGAGCCTCAAATTCCGGATTCCATGAGGTGATTCATAAATATGTTTACTCCTGAGGTCCGCAAGGCCCTTTATGCCCTGCTCACCGCTGTTCTCGGTGTTTTCGCCGCTTTCAATGTTATTTCCGCCGATCAGGCGTCTCAGTACGCTGACGCTGCTACCCAGATTGTTGGTGCTCTGACTCTGGCGCTGGCCACGTATCACACTCGCCCCGGCGCGGCCGCTGGCCGTCACGTCGCCGGTGAGGGTGAGGCTGCCAACGAGGACAAGGTCGCCTGACCTCCGTCATTCATAAACATTACTGCCCCCTACCGGATAGTCGGCAGGGGGCAGTAATGTTTCACGTGAAACACGGGGGCATGTTTCACGTGAAACATTCATCTCCGTTCCACGTCGTCTCCGATGATGCGGGCGATCACGTTCTCGTCGTGGCGTTTAGTGACTGCCCACAGGAAAAGATGGCGTCCCGCGTCACGTGCGTCGTCCGCATCGGGCTGACCCACGTCAGTTCCTGTAGGCCAAAAATTGAGAGACTTCAAAACATGGTCTGGCATGGTAGTTTTTGCCATTGCGGGAGTCTGCCATACGATGTCCCCGATCTCCCATTCCAGTACGGAGTTGATTTTTACTGGGGTGAGGTCTGCGAGAAAATTGTTGCTAGGTCGAAGATCGAACTGCTCGCACACGACAATATCTGGGGCGAATTCGTTTCGTGTGGCCAGAATGTCATAGACGCTGGCCGTCCAATGCTCATACTTGAATTGTTGGACGTGGATGATTGAGAATTCGCGGTCGTCGTGGAAGTCTCCGATGACGATTCCTGTTGATTTGCCGGGGTCGACGGCCATTACCCGCTGCATCACGCCTTTCCGCCTTTCTTCCGCAGATTACGTCGCGACTTGTTCACGGTAGCAATATTTTTCACCATGTCCGAACGCACTCCGTCTACCTTGAGCCACAGCGTATCCGGCGCCATCGGCTTACCGCGACCCTTTTTCAGAGTCCACGGCGTGTCCGGGTCGTCCGGGAAAGGCAGATTCTTATAACACCATATCGCACAATCCTGCGGGGAATCGAAATGGAAGTCCTCTTTTGGAATGTATCTTTTCAGGTCATAAATGCGTCGCATGAGTGAAGGGGTGAGCCATTTCGGTAGTTCCTTGTACATGCGAAGCGATGAGCTAGTGCACGGGCAATTCACAGGTTCGCCGCCGCTGAAACGCGAGACACGAATCCACTTCGCTTCCCCGCAATTCACGCAACGCATATGAAAATACTTATGGTGATCACTCATGAATCTGTACTCAGGGGACGTGACTTCCCACTGTCGAAAGCGGCGTCCCACCATTTCCGGCTCCTCCCCGGTCAAGTTTTTGTTCACCGGCTTGACCGGATGGAGAATGCGGCGTTCGCGACCTTTCTTTCTTGTCTTGGTGCGTATGATAGAGATTTCACCGGGGCGAAATACCCCGTTCTCGGTCGCGAATTCCCATTCGAATACAACCGATGGGTTGAATTCTTTGTAGCACCATTCGATAGCTGACGTCATGCCGTCGAACTCGAAATTGTCTACACCGTTCTCCTCTCGCCATGCCCAAATATTGAGGCGAATGTCGTTGTAGGAGCGGCTCGGCATGAGCGTCTCGTTTGCTTTGCGATGGTAGCGCAAATACGGCATATCCGGTGTGTGATCCAATGCCACGTCGAGGTTGCATGGGGCGATCGGCTTGGTAATGTCAGGGCGCACGAAACGCCACTTCTTGTCCTCGGGGACCTCCAAGTAGGTGAAGCACCATTCCAGGGCGTCATCCACGGACGGGAAAAGGAACTCCCCGCTGGGGACGCTTGTTTGAAGTCGTTCCAGCCTGTTAGCGGCTAGCCTGTACAGTTTGTATGATGGTTGCATCATTCGTGTTTTCTCTCTTCTCTTATTTGGTTGAATAGCGGGGGCAACACTCACGTTGCCCCCGCTATTCAAATCATGCGACCATGTGTGTCAGAAAACTACCGGTGATGAGGTCGCAGTATTCTTCTTGGCCTCGAAATCAATGGAAGAAATCTCTGCTCTCGGAGGCCAGAAAGCGGGCTTCGGGGCGCCGTCCTCACCGAGGACCGTGACACCGTTCTCGTCCTGCTCGTATGCGGGGCGACCGTAATCGTCCAAACGGGGGCGCGGCTTGCTCATCCTTGTCACCAATGTTGCGTGAGCGCCCTCCAAATTCTCGCACACGCGTTTCACGGTAGTATCGATCTTCTGCGGCGAGAGAAGATCGGCCCGCTCCCTCGCATCGGCCGGCCACAGACCAGCGGCACTGAAATACTTCGGAATATTGAAGTGGATAAAAGTCTTTCCATTCTTGTTGATAGTGAAGACAGTGCGGTCGGTGAGGGCCTTTCCGGCGTCCTCGTCGTCGCCGTCGATCATCCAATCGGTGACAAGCATAGGCCGCCCATTCTTGGACGTAGTCATTTCGGCTTTAGTGATGAATGCTGAGTGCTTTCCGGGCTTGGGCGGCTCGAAATTGCCACCGCCGGTAGCGACTTCCAGGGATGAGAGGTCGGTGCCGAAGTTGAAGCCAGTTGCCATAATTATTGTGCTCCTATGAGATGGTGGTAAAGAATTGCGGCGGTCAGTTCTCGCCGTCGGTGGGCTTGCTGCGGAGTGCTTCCCTGACAGCGTCGGCGGCGATAGCGAGAGTCTCGGCGGAGACGCCACGGTCAGCGGTAACAGTAATCTTAGCCATAATAGTTTTCTCTCTTCCTATGTGTTTTGGTTAGTGGCTAGTGATGTAATTGTGAATCTTGGTCATGCTCGGATTCCCCATTGCTGGCGGGAACCCGCGCGTCTGTTGCTTTGTCACAACGTTCGGTTTGCGAGTGTACAGTACTGGCACGGTGATTTCTTCTCCGTCTCCATTGTCCACGTTCGCCCATTCCATGTAGCCGACGAAATTGAACAGGGCGGGGATGCGCTGTCCAGATTTTTGCCCTTCAAAGGATGGGGCAATGAAGACTTCCCCAGTGACCTCGCTGCTCTCGCGTGCGGAATGCGTGATAGCAATGAATGAAATGTCGGGGGCGTCCAGGAATACGCTGATCGCCTTCAACAGGGAGTCGTATACTGCCCGCCATTTCGTCCACGTATCATTCGACACAGTCTCATAATGAGAGAGGATGAGTTCCTGACACTTATCCAACGTGTCGAACACTACTGTCTTGTAGGGGAATTCTGCAAGATTGCGTGCAATATTGTCGCAAAGATTGGCGCAATCAACCCACTTGTCGCAATGTACGACAGTAATGTTTGCAGGGTTCCCCCAATCCCGTACTGGGAGTGTGCCGGATTCGAAATCAACGTACAGGACGGGCGACATATCGTCCACCTGTGATGCTGTGGCTGCGAGCGAAGTTTTACCAACGCCGCTCACACCATGAATAAGCATGTTGAAATGGTTATTCTGCTCCGGGTTTACGACCGTCATTCCAAGACGGGCAAGAGTGTCCTCGAAAGTCATGATATGTTTCACCTCCTAACCGTTCATATTGTAGTTTTTGAATGCTTCCGTGTGGCGCTCATGCGAGCAGTACCAACATAAAGGAGACGATTGGAGGTTGTCAACCCTACCGTCATGTGACCTCGCTCTCTCCCAAATGTTTTGGAGTCTCCCTATGGCCGCGAGCGCAACGTCCTGCCGCCACGGAAAAGAAAACTCGCAAATACTGTCCGGCACAACCTCTACACTGCAGTCCCTTGGGAGGGCAACAATGGAACAGTGGGCCACGTCGTAGCCGAGTTGCGTGAGACCATACCCGTATAGCATGATCTGAATATAGTATTTACGAAACTGACTCCCCGCCGCCGTATCAGCGAATCGCGGTAGACCATCATCCCATTTAACACTTTTCCGGAATGCGGAAATCTTTTTCCGTGAGAGCAGCTTCCAGTCTAGGACCGTCGCCGCCGCAATATCGAAACGATCCACACTCCCAGAAATACGCCCATAGTCTTCAAGATCGCATACATCTACTCTCTGCTCCACTAGAACGTTCGGTTCGTTTTTTGTGCGTGATTCCGCGTAGGCGTGAAATGCGGTGCCCAGGAACGGTGCCAGCGGCGTGCCCGCATTTTCCGTATCGTGCGGGATGTCGAGGAGTTTGTCAGCGATACACCGTTCGCAATCGTCTCCGATTTCGCTTACGCCGATACGTGTTTGTTTGTCGCGTTCGGTTGGGGCGAAAACATTACTGATCGCTGTTGCGGCGGCCGGGCTCAAATTCAAATTTCTCTCCTTCCTGAATTGCGGCGATAGCGGCGAGCCTGACGTCACGGTGAACCTCAATGTCTCCGCTCGCGATATCTTCAATGAAGAATAGTCTTGCGTCGCCGGCCGGCATGATTTCGTAGACCGTACCGTCAATCTCTTCGGCGCGCATTGCGGCTTGTTCGAGATTCGAGTAGACCCGGTAGTCGCCTTTCTGCGACGATTCCCATACTAGATAGACGCCCATTAGTGTTTTTGCTCTCTCTTCCTTAAGTGTTGATTAATGGTGTGTGTTATTCGATAATGGTTGCTGTGAGGCCGGCTCGCTCCTCGATTGCCGTGGAAATGACGGCCGCATAGCATTGGATCCGCCAGATGTTCTCCGATCGAATGTTGGGTACGTGTAGTTGCATTGTTTTGACGCCGAACTGTGTTGGCCATTTCAGGATGATTGTGCGGCCGGCGATTTCGTCAATCGTGGTGGCCTGTGTGATGCGCATAATGTTTTTCACCTCTCCTCTGTGGTGAGTTCGTAAATGTCGAGGTTTTTATTGGTGGCCATGCCGCGCACAATGTTAATGTTGTCCGCTGTGACATGGATGACATTAACATCCGAGTGCCCATCGCTCACGGGGGCGACGACCAGGAAATTCCTGCCGACCAGCTCACTGTCGTCGGATACGAGAATGTTTCTGATAGTGCCTGTCATGCGACGTCGCACTAGGCGAATGGTTGATCTGTCGCGTGTTTCTGTCTTCATGGCATCTACCGTATGCGTGTGACGACACTGTGCACAACCCACATGGGCGTGGCGTCTATCACATCTCATATGAGGCCGCTCTCACGCAGACGCTCATACCCCGCCGCCAGCCTGGGCTCCACAGCCGTCACGTCAACAGTATTCTCACACTGCAAAAGAAAACGATTCACCCGTTTCGTTTGCCCCTTACGATTCAAACGGGCGGACGCCTGCAAATTCAAAATCACACTATTATCCTCACTCAACCAGATCTCAGTGTTACAAACATTCTGCAGGCCGTCGATCCCTTCTGCGGCGGCCGCAATGACGGCACAGAGAATCCGCGGACCATCGGGCTCCAAAAATCGTCGCCATTCATTGCGGTAGTCACTGGACAATTCAACGCTTTGATAGCCGGCGTCGGCCAGTCGTTTCCGCAATGGCGCCATGAATTTACGTGAGTGGCACCACAGAATAACCCTCTCATCGGACGGCAAATCCGACAGAATGTCGAGAGTAGCGTCGATTTTCGAGGATCCTCGCTCCTCGAATTCGACACTATCGTCCACAATTCTCAACGGTCCGAGAGTGATCTGTCTGAGTCTCCCGTCTAGAACGGCGGCGGACGAGGCCACGCTGGCACCACCATCCATAACCGCCAAACGATGATCCACGAACTCCCGATACATCCTCTTCTGTTCACGCCGCATCCCACAAGCAACGCGTTGAACATTTACGGGAGGTAGATCGCCGAAAACCTCACTACCCCGCATCGCAGACCAATTGTCTCCCACAGAATCGCGGAGAGCACCAGGATTCCTCTCGCCACCATAGATTCTGGCATACGGGGACGCCGCAAAAGGATTGAACTCAGAAACAAAAAACTCATCCGCAAACCGGTAGAAACTACGATCGACACTATCCTGGTTCAAGAATTTGAGTACCCCGTAAATGTTGACGGGTTTGTTGCCGGCAGGCGTACCCGACAAGCCGAGACGACACCTTGATTTCAGCGCCTTTACGGCCCGGAAAGATTGGGTGCGATGATTTGCGATACGGTGGACTTCGTCAACGATCACCATGTCGAACGATTTCTTCGAGAAGGAAGCATTCGGCCACTTTCCCGCGTCCACCGCCTTTCCCAAGGAAACCAACAGCTCGAAATTAATGACCCACCAACCGTTCTTGCCGTTCAACATGTCTTCAATGTTGGCGCGCCCAGCTTTGGTGGTGCGAGACAGTACTTTCGCTTCCTGGCCGGTGATGGTTTTGATGCTGGCCTGCCATGATGGAATGACGCGTTTGGGGCACACAATGACGACCCGCCTGTTCGCGTCGAGTTTTTGCGCGGTCCAGATGGCGCCGTATGTTTTGCCACAGCCAGGCTCCCAAGCCAGCAAAGCGCCCCCACCGTCTCGAATCGCGGTGACGGTGCGGTTGATTTCTCTTTCCTGCGCCCCTGTGGGTTGAATATTAATCATTGAAGTTCGTCCAAACGACTACTAGTAGGCAAATGGTGAGCATGAACACGAGGCATGTCATCTGCTCTTTCCTTTCCGGTATGAGGAACCCCGCCCCGTCATTGTCAACGGGGCGGGGTTCATCGTGACGGTCAGTGGGCGATGGCGTGACGCTGAACGGCGTCCCAGTAGGAGTCTTCGTCCACATCCACCACATAGTAGGGGGTGCCAGTGGAGGAGAAATATTGTCCGATCACATCGTCGGCGATCGCAGCTACGTCGTAGTCGTCCATCTGGTCCAGGGTGGGGATAATGTCGAACATGATGACGTCATCCCGAGTGCTGCGACGAGCGATGGTATCCATAATCTCTCTTCTCTCTGTGTCAGTGCCACCGTCTCTCGGTGACGCCACTAGTATAGGCAGGCTGTGCACGCCCCCGTCAACCCACAGGAGCGTGACTCCGTTCACATCTCCAGTTGGAGGAGAGACAACGCCCTACCCACAGCCGCGCTCACGTCACCGCCGCACTCCAGCAACCTCATGCAATCGAACACCGTGTGCGCCCGCCCATCCGCGAGCGGATCATCCGCATGATGCGAGAAGACCAGACCACTGTCCAACATCGTCACACCCGGGGCCGTATCGCCGCCACGCGTATACCGCCAACGCCGCCCCACCGACTCGTAAGGCCAACAAAACAAACCCACAAGATCATTAAACCCATACTTTGAATTGAACTCGCCAATCACCCCACCATAGCCGCCATCGGGCACAGAAGACAAAGAAACAACATCATTCTTCTCCTCATACCCGATATTCTCCAGCCACTTATCAACACTCAAACGGGCACCGTCAATAAGCCAATGACGCACCCTCAAACCAAGACGATGCGACGGCAGGAAAAAAGCGCGGGACGCCTCAGCACACGACCCATCCCACTGGGCCACGGGCCCCAACACACTGAAACACGTCCGGCCGATCGCCTCACTTTCTCCCGCGGTCATGCTGCGAGTGCACGGCAGAACAACGCGGAAACGCGGGGATGGGAAAGACGACGATGCCGTCTCCCACACAATACCAGCGAGATTCGCCACACGCATACGATCCCCAACAAAATCTTTCCGCGACCCATGATCCGCGTCCAAAACAATCGCGGACCGGGACACGAAATTCCTTTTCTGCCGCCTGCCTCCTGAAAGAATGCCAGCAAAAAACGCGGGAGCATCATATTTCTCGCATTTCGAGGGCGCCTCACAAAGGGCAGCAAAATCACTAAGATTCACGCTAGTGGCACGCCACCCTGTGATGGAGCGAACACTGGCCGCTACCATCACAGGGAAACGCACCCCGAAAACATCACTCACCGCACGATGGTTCCGCTATCTGATCCCGCAGAATCGCCTCCACGAGATCATTATCCACAATGGCACCTTCCGTCCGGAACTTCACGCCCCGACGAAGAATATACTGCCGATACTCCTCCACGCTCCGCGGGGACAAGTTCTTCGCTTCCAGCACCTGATAAAGGCGCGTCTCGGTCGGCGGATTACTACTGAAATCATCTACCATGCGCGTCAAATCCGGAACAAAAACGTAGTCGATCATTTTCAGCGCGTCAGGCAGCCAGAAATCGGAGGCCAGACTGAAAGCTTTCCGAACGGCGGACGATGACACGCCCATCTGCTGCTCGAAAAGAGACAGAATAGCAGCCACGCGCATAATATGATTCCCCATACGGTCAATGACCGCCTGCACTGCCCGTCGGAAAGGCGACTCACGGGCCGCCTCCCTAGACCAGGCCCGCATCGTTTCTACCCAAACATTCCGGGCCGACTCGGTCACGGTCATAACCATTGGCGTATTGACGGGCCAAAACTCGGTGCCACAAGTGACAGTACCACGGAATTCATGCTGCATCATACCCAGCATTGTTGAAATGCATTCGGAAGCATGCTCAACAAAACTATCACCACGATGCGCGTTCAGGTCATTGTTGGTGACCCATCCGAAAGACGAAGGATCAGACTGGCGGTCCTCCTCATCCAACGCGAAAAGAATACGCGGACCCCACCCAGTCTCGAACAATGACTGCGTCATATTATCGACTACGTCGCCGAGAATTCCGGTGCCGCAGAAAGCAAGAGAATGAGGAACCCTCTCACTGTCTGCCCGCCTGACACCGTCGTCACCGACACGCACGGACTCGACAGTCCTACCCGAGTAGACGTCGGTCAGGAATCCGATGAGCCCGCTACGATAACCCTCCCCCTGTGACGCGGAGTACATGTTCTGTAGTTCGTCCACGAACATGATAGACGCCCCGCCAGGACGCTGCGCCATCCGCAAATTCAGGCCTTCGGCCGTCACATTAGACCCGAACATAACATTCGCCATAAGAGACCGCTCACACGGACTATTGTCGATAGTATTCAGCAAATCTTTACGATCAGCCTCGAACCCGGTGATGCGATTATTGATATCGTCCCGCTCGGCACGGTACTCGTCAATATCAATACGACCACTCCTCTTCTCCAAGGATTCCAGACGACGGTACAGCATGCGGAGCGCTGAATCAACCTCCTGCACGGCCACCAAAGACCCTGACGAATCCCAGTGAAACGCGCCCACGCAATCGTCAAAAAAACTACGCACCAAAGACTGCGCCGTAGTTTTCCTCGACAAAGTAGACGCCCCAAGGCAATGAGAGTACAAAGTCAACGGCACCATGTTCTGCGCGCTCGCAGACAAATGAGTTCTCGCAGACAACGGCGCAGACACCATCGTCAAGAAAGTCGTCCACAGAAACCTGGACGGCGTCTCCGGCGACCTGGACTGCAAATAATCAATGATCCTGTCAGCGAACCAATCATAATGCGTGCCACCATCCGGGGACGCGAACTCGTAATCCGCAATCTTCTCGACACTCAATTGTCCTCCCCCTCCACGTGGGCAAGAAAACTATTGAAAGCGTCAAGAATCTCGTCGCCGTCGAAAGTGTAGCCGACGTCAAACATGGGGCCCCAGTAGCGGTTCGTCTGTTCGAAAATCGCCGCCTTGTAACCGCGCACAGTATCCGCTTCGAAAATAAAGCGGTGCCCCAGCGATGCGACCACAATGTGGATACTATTGTTCCAGGCGCTTACTTCCAGGCCGAGCGAATCATTTCCGCCCTTGCTGGCGTAATTCTTGCACGTCTCGGTGACGTGCTTCAGGAATTCCCAGTCGAATAGCTTGATCATTTGTCCTCCCACAGTCTTGTCTTGATTTCGTTGAGCAGCTCCTGAAGCTCCCATGCCCCACTTCCCTTCACTGTTGTTATTGTTTCGTTCGTGTCGCGATCTCGAACACTCACAGAATACTCGCCCCCCACAATGGAGAGAGTGCACCCGTACCGTTTCCCGATGACGTCCATGTAGAGGACGGGCAGATCACTGTCTACACTGGCATCCTCCCCAGCGTCCAACAAAATTGACTCGCAGCGCGAGTCATTGAGCATCTCCACAATGAACTCAGTCACGACCGGCCGCAGCTCATCGTTAATCATGACTCCTGCCCTTCCCTCATGCCGGCCAGCTCTGCGAAGCGATTCACGGCATGGACGATGAGGTCCCGGTCGGCGTCGACACCATCCAACCTAATATGATTCGACAGCTGAACGACGCGAACCCGCCACTCCTTGTCTTTCGTGACAATAATCCTGAAGACAGTCCTATCGGCGGGGTTCATGGCCATCGCCTTGAAGAAAACCTCGGAAAGGCGGCCGCCTTCATTGTGGCCCCGCAAAGCGACGATAGAACACTGGGGCCACTTGACGAAATCGCCAACACAGCTACCGAGGAAGGCGAACACCGCCTTATCGGTACTGGAGTCACTCATTGCCGGCCGCTTCACTGCGGTTCGCCGCGACAATCAAAGCGCGGTGGACGAACTCGCCGACACTTTCCGGAGAAATCACGGTACTCTTCCGCTTAACGTGCCTTACCCTCACCGTGTCGCCAGCGACCACGATACGGCAAGTGCTGCCAATAGTAATGATGCCGCCGTCATAAATCTTACGGGCAGGCGCATGCACGTTGAACTCGTGGCGACGCCCGTCATCATTCCACTCACGAACCGCCTGAGTAACAACCGTCTCAAAAACTGCACCCATAGTAATGCCTCTTTCTTCCCAATAATGTGATGGATACTACCATTTACCGTTGAAAGGCGTTGGGTTAAATGTCGAAGCCGATCACCTCCTCCGCTGGCACATCCGCCAGATCACACAAATCGACCAGCCTGTCTCTGGCGTCAGACAAAGAGAGCCTCCACTCCGGCGATTCCTTCTCACTGCCCCGCATTCCTTCCAGGCAAAGAATGAAATCGTACGCCAGACGGGCGCTCTCCTCCTTTATCTCCTGCCGCCTAACGTGCTTGCGAATCCACCTGGCCGCAACGGCCGTGTTCTCCCCCATAGTGAAAATCTTCCTCCACCACGCGTCCACTGCCGTGTCTTTCGGACTGAAATACCAAGCCGTCGGCCTACCGTCGTCGAAAACGTACGTTTCAATAACACTAGCCTTAGTGTCCCAGATCACGACGGTAAAGCCAGCATCATCGTAATGGATGGAAGTGGCGGGAGGCATATTCTCCCGAATAAACCCCATTTCAACGTCACGGTCGGTCACCCCCTCACTATCGGGGCCATCATATTCAAACCATGGCATGATCCTCTTCTCCTCTTCCTCTCAGAATTGCGGTGGTGTCAGACGACCCTACTGTCAGAAATCTCCCGGATGCGATCACAGAACCAACACCACGCCTCCTCCACGGCGTCCGAACGATCAGGGGAATCCAACGCGCCAGGGGCAAGCTCAACACCACTCCTATCCGCGCCCACAGCAATCTGCCCAACAATCTCACCATTGAAATAGGCGACCATCACAGAATCACCCGCCATCGCAAGAGTAATACCACAATCGTTCGCCGCCGAAACAAGACCATCCATAACAGAAGCGCCAACAACAAGACAGTCAAACATTTCCTGCACACTATCCGCAATATTCTCAGTACGGGTCACACCAACATCGGTCCCCCATTGGAGAGTCTCAACATTGTCCACGGTCAACGCAGCCTCACCGGAAACGAACGTCATCTCGCCCAACGGCTTCGTGTAAACGTGGAATCGCGTTGAATGGGTGAGTGGCTTCGCCGGCCTCCACCGAGTAGTAGCCTCCACGGGAGTGCGGGAACACCCAATAACAGGATCATGGGTGAGATCATCCACGAAGTGGTCCCAGACGGGGCGCATTGACTCGTCCTCCCCAGTGAACGGGTCAATGTCCAGCTCGGCGCCGCTGCGCCTCATAGCGACCGCCATGGTGCCAATCGTAGCCCCGCCGGACGACAGCGTCAGAGTCGAAAACTCGTCCTCGTCAACATAGAGGCCATGCTCATCGGCCAGAGTAAGAATGCGATCATAAATCCTCGCCATACCCACCATGGAAGCCAGTCCCTCGTTAGCTGAACGACGGTCGTCCGGAAATTCGGGGAGGTAGCAGGGTACAAGGCGGTCGGACAGAAGAATGTCCGCCCCATCCATTACCTGCATTGTGCTGTCCGACCAAACGCCCTGTGACCAATTCGTGACGTCAATGGTGAGATGCGCTTCATAAAACACGACTTCCTCTTCCTCTAGTGTTTGTGCTGTTCGGAATTGCGGGGCGCGTTACCGCACACCCAGCGCACCCCACAGGACCCAGATAGCCGCCACGACACCGAGCGTCCCCACCGCGGCGAAGCATGATGCGGTCAGGTAGATGATGGTGGCCAGGATGATTTCGCTGCCCCTTCTCGAAGGGCGGCGGGTCGCAACGTTGGTGTGACGTGGTGCCGCATGCCTCATGCTCATGGTTGTCTCCTCTTTCCCTGTGATGGTCTTGGTTGTGTTGTGGGGCGCCTTGCTTTGCCCCCGATGGCCTTAACTCTAGGATCACGACGCTCGCCCTGTCTACCCCACCTGGACGAGACGTCCATCACAGTCCAGTGCGCCAGTTCCCGACATGGTCGGCCCATCACCCCCAGAACGTCGGGGGATGGGCTACATGCGGCCGCATCCTCCATCCCATGCAATCACGAGATAGAGGATGCGATGCCAGTCCAACGGAAGAGACGCTCCCAGCGTCGAGGAGCGGACGCCTCAGTGTCGCACCGTCTCACACAACGTCAATGCCTCTCTCTTCCAGCACGCCACCAATCTCCTCGACATTCCCCTGATCAACGCCAGCAACGCTGATACCGCACTCGATCTCGCCGTCACTGTGCTCAATAATTTCAAGCTCAAGTGAGACGCGGTCCAGCCCGAAAACGATTTCCCTGCCCAATAGTGCGACGGGATGCACGTCCACATATCCGATGCCGCGGAGAATGTCGAGGGCACGGAACATCATGTCAGCACCACGCGCAACAGCGGCGAGCAGTGTCGTCATATGTTCGGGTGTCTCTTTTTTGTCGGCGACACTCACCATGTAGTTCGTGCCATCCGTGTGCTCGATCATAATTGCGAGCCGAGCCGGGGAATCGTCTGACGGCTTCGCGATTCTGTGCAGGTCTATGCGTCGGATGAGCATTCCCGCGTCTACTGTGTTGCCCATGTACTCCCATCCTTTCTTCCTTGTGTGCACCGACCTCGGTACCGTGTCTATCATAGAAGAGCGGTGCATGGTGCTGTCAACACCCAACACGTGTGATCCGCGTCTCGGTGGCTCTAGGAGTCCCGGGGGCTTGCGCCCCATCCGTGCCATCCTGCAAGCATGGACACTTCAACCTCTCCGAACATCTCACCCCTCCTCGAGCCCGAGACCGCGATGGCTCTCATGCTCCGCTACGTCGAAGACAACGAGGAGGTCGCTCGCCAGTACGCGCGCGCGATGATTCGATCTTTCATGTTCGACCTCGACACCCGCGATGTTTACCACCTTATGAACAACATCATCACCGAGACCACGAATGATATCCGGAAATTCGAGGGGGGGGCGGCGAGCCGGAGCGACGTGAGCTGCGACGGCTGATCGACCGCGTCAAGGCCGAGCTGGAAGACTAAGCCGCCCGTCCCGCCCAAAAAGAAAGAACATGAAAATGAGCACCGCCATCCACCGCACCGAGGATCCCACCTTCGAGACCGTCGAGTTCGGCGCAGTCTACTCCGTTCGAGGCACCGATACAGTGGAGCCCTGGGTCCCCCGCAATATCGGCGACGCCTACGGTGTCGACTCCATCGAGCCGCTGGACGTTCCCGCCGGATGGGACGACGCCTACGAGTACGCAATTGCCGACAAGCACATTTGGCTTCGCATCGCCCGCCTCGCCCGGGAGGCCTATCTCGCTCATGCCATCCTCGAGGTCTCTATCGTCCCCGTTGAGGACGAGGAGATGGACACCGAGTCATGCGCTCTGCTGTACCGCTTCACCCGGCCCTACTGACTCGACTGTCCTGAGGATGACGAGGCCCCGCCTTCGAAGGGGAGGTGGGGCCTCAGTGCGTCTCGAACGGTTGAAGGGCGGTGTGTGGCTGGGGGCAGCACTAGTCACTACGATGCCGATCTCTCACAGTTCCTGTTAACCTCCTGTTTACTTCGTTCACCTCTCGTTTACTTTCTATGCATGTGGGTTGTTTGCTAGCAACCTGCTTTCTAGAGCAAAAACACCCGTTTGTGTTACTACAATGTTGGTGCGTGTCGTCACACTTTCTGCCCTTGTAGCAAGGGATTGTGTCAGTGTGTTTCGCGTGATTGCAACGTTTAGTCCCCGTTTACAGTTGTTTGTTGGCAGTGTTTGTTGCGGTGACTTTGGTCCCGTATGCTACACTCGAGTAGACGAATCGTCGAAGACGATCGGCGGCGCAGCCGCTGAGGAGCCCTAGCGACGCAAGCGAGCGTCAGCGCCGCCGGGTGTTTTCGAAGGGCTCGCCACTGTGTTGGGCCCAACCTATACTCTTAAAAGAGTACTAGAATTAGATACTGTCTAGCTGTGTTAGGCAGTGTTTAATTAGGTGATGCGTGTTATGACGTAATTAGGGACACACAGTGTTCAAAGAGGAATGCTGTGATCGT
>ERZ773069.196-NODE-196-length-42894-cov-5.479680_pt1 | contig 42894 bp, 32 predicted proteins | sample MGYA00580619_ERZ773069 | MGnify/ENA primary metagenome ERZ773069 (study PRJEB29015, sample SAMEA2738007) | human oral metagenome | biome: human oral; feature: human-associated habitat; material: dental | place: China | collected 2108 ...
GCGGTAATAAAGCCGGATATCAATGATACACTACACTAGCCTGACAGATATACATGTATAATACTCAGCTGAAAATAAGCTCTCATTTGCTATACTATGTATGTATATCCAAGCCTAAGAAACTGTAAAATTACCTTATATTTGTCAGGAAAGCGATAGTTATATTTTATTGTCAAATTGCTTATTATATGCTAAAATCAAGAAAATAGTCCGACATAAACAAAATATATTAAAAATTTATATTTTATTATGCAGCTAAGTTTATAACTAAGGAGGGATATGGAAAGTGAGGTGCATTAAGATACTAAAGTATGAGTCCTGTTAGATGAACCCCTACAAAGTAAGAAGTAGGGGTTTTTAGTGTTTACAAAGGGCTTGGTATCAAAATATATATGTTAAATCATAAAAGCGGCACTTGCCGTATAAAAGGAGAATGTGATGAGTAAGGAAAGAAAGAGTATTTTAAGTTTGATGCTGCTTATATTGGCAGTAATAGGCTTTGGCTATCTGGCTTATGTAAGTCTTCCAAAGATCAAATTAGGTCTTGACCTTGCAGGAGGTGTGAGCATAACTTACAAAGCCAAAGAAGCAAATCCGAGTGATACGGATATGAACGATACGGTATATAAACTGCAACAAAGAGTACAGGGGTACTCAACGGAAGCGGAAGTATACAGAGAGGGAAATGATCGTATCAATATAGATATTCCGGGAGTATCAGATGCCAATAAGATATTGGAAGATCTTGGTAAACCGGGATCACTTGTTTTCGTAGAGGCAGAGAGCGGTCAGCAGGTAATTACAGGTGATCAGGTAAAAGCTGCTGAGGCTCGAGCAGATAAGGAAAACAGTAAGACAGTGTATTTTGTCAGACTTGCACTTACAGATGAGGGTGCAAAGGCATTTGCGGAAGCTACTACAAGACTTGTAGGTAAGAAGATAGCTATAATATATGATAATAAGGTAGTGTCCGCTCCGGTAGTTCAGGTGCCTATAACCAACGGTGAGGCGACAATTACAGGTATGGAAGATGCTAAACAGGCTGAAGAATTAGCTTCTACTATTCGTATAGGAGCACTTAAGACCGAGCTTGTAGAGTTAAGAAGTAATGTGGTAGGTGCAAAACTCGGACAGGAGGCAATTGCTACAAGTCTTAAGGCAGCAGCAATAGGATTTGCAATACTTATAGTATTTATGCTTATAGTGTATGCCGTTCCGGGTCTTGCATCAGTACTCGGACTGACCCTATATGTAGAGCTTGTTATATGCTTACTTGCAGCTTTTGAACTTACACTTACACTACCCGGTATAGCAGGTATAGTACTTTCTATAGGTATGGCGGTGGATGCCAATGTAATTATATTTACCCGTATAAAAGAAGAGATAGGAAATGGAAAGAGTGTTGATGCGGCTATTAAGGCGGGATTTTCAAAGGCACTTTCAGCTATTATAGACGGAAATATTACAACGATCATAGCGGCAATAGTACTTTTTGCACTCGGTTCAGGTACTGTAAAGGGCTTTGCGACCACACTTGGTCTTGGTATAGTAGTATCAATGTTCACAGCACTTTTTATTACAAGAACGGCACTCAACTCCTTCTATGTGCTTGGTGCTAAGAATGTTAAGTTGTATGGAAGTAAAAAGGACGGAAAGGTAATAGACTTCCTTTCAAAGAGATATTTATTCATGGCAGCTTCGGCAATCGTTATCATAGCAGGTATAGTTACTATAACCATGAATGAGATGAAGACCGGAGCGAAGTTTAACTACGGTATAGACTTTAAAGGCGGTACTTCTACCAATGTTACCTTTAATGAGAATTTGAGCTTAGAGGATATATCTGCAAAGGTAGTGCCTGTAGTAGAGACTGTGACTCATGAGGCAGGTACGCAGACTCAAAAAGTAGAAGGAACCAATGAAGTTATAATCAAGACAAGAGAGCTTAGCCTTGAAGAAAGAGATGCATTAAATAATGCATTGGTACAGAGTTTCGGTGTGGATGCGGAAAAGATCACTGCGGAAAATATTTCGGCAGCGGTAAGTACGGAAATGAAAAATGATGCTATATGGGCAACTATATGGGCAACATTGCTTATGCTTATATACATATTTATCAGATTTAAGAAGCTCAGCTTCGCACTCGGCTCAGTACTTGCACTTGTTCATGATGTGCTTATACTTGTTACCTGTTATGCGATTGCAAGGTGGAGCGTAGGTTCTACATTTATAGCTTGTATACTTACCATAGTGGGATATTCTATCAATGCTACAATAGTAATATTTGACAGAATGCGTGAGAATCTCGGAAATATGAAGAAGAATACAACTAAGGAAGAGATAGTAAACTTAAGTATTACACAGACTTTAAGCAGAAGTATCAATGCTTCTTTAACTACCTTTATCATGGTGTTGGTGCTTTATATTATGGGAGTTTCTTCTATAAGAGAGTTTGCACTTCCTATCATGGTGGGAATTGTTGTAGGTACATATTCTTCAGTTTGTCTTGCAGCTTCAATCTGGTATATGTTTGATAAGGTTGAAACTAAGAGTAAAAAATAAGATCTAAGGATTTGGAATGAATTATAAAATAGCAGCAAAAAGTGGCAGAGCAAAATCTGCCACTATGCATACGGTACATGGAGTTATAGAAACGCCGGTGTTTATGAATGTCGGGACGGTTGCAGCTATAAAAGGTGCAGTGTCAACCGATGACCTTCAAACAATAGGTACACAGGTAGAGCTTTCCAATACATATCATCTACATGTCAGAACCGGAGATGAGGTAATAAAAAAACTTGGCGGTTTGAATAAGTTTATGCATTGGGATAAGCCTATATTAACCGATTCAGGAGGCTTTCAGGTGTTCTCGCTTGCAAAGCTCAGGAAGATATCCGAAGCCGGAGTAGAGTTTAACTCACATATAGACGGAAGAAAGATATTTATGGGACCTAAAGAAAGTATGCGTATACAATCAAACCTTGCTTCCACAATAGCTATGGCATTTGACGAGTGTCCTCCGGCATTGGCTCAGAAGTCCTATATTAAAAATTCCGTAGACAGGACTACAAGGTGGCTTAAGATATGTAAGCAGGAGATGGAAAGGCTTAACGGACTTGAGGATACCATTAACAAAAAGCAACTTCTTTTCGGTATCAACCAAGGGGCGATATATGAGGATATAAGAATAGAGCATGCAAAAACCATATCCGAACTTGATTTGGACGGTTATGCCATAGGAGGTTTGGCAGTCGGAGAAAGCCATGAGCAGATGTATAGAATACTGGACGAGACGGTTCCCTATTTGCCGGAAGAAAAACCTACCTACCTTATGGGAGTAGGAACTCCGGCAAACATACTAGAAGCGGTTGACAGGGGAGTTGATTTCTTTGACTGTGTATATCCTACAAGAAACGGAAGACATGGGCATGTGTATACCGACAGAGGTAAACTTAATTTATTTAATAAAAAATACGAATTGGACTCGCAGCCTATAGATGAAGCTTGTGGCTGTCCGACCTGTAAGTCTTATTCCAGAGCTTATATAAGGCATTTATTAAAGGCTAAGGAAATGTTAGGGCTTAGACTGTGCGTATTGCATAATCTGTATTTTTATAATACAATGATGAGCGAAATAAGAGAAGCTATAAGGGCAGGAAACTATGCCGAATACAAAAATAAAAAATTAGCTTCAATGTTACAAGAGAATAATAAGAAAGAGGTTTGATAATGCTTACACTTACATCAACATCCGGATCATTCATGAATAGCCCTATATTTTGGGTGGTATACATCATATTTTTTGCAGGTTTGTTTTATTTTATGTCATACAGACCGCAAAAAAAGGAAAGAGACAGAAAAGCAGCACTTGTCTCAAGCATGGCTGTAGGAGATACGGTACTTACAACAGCAGGATTTTACGGTGTGCTAATAGACATTACCGATGATATGGTAATAGTAGAATTCGGAAATAATAAAAACTGCCGTATACCTATGAAAAAAGAAGCTATAGTTGAAATTGAAAAGCCGGAAGCGGAATAAAAAAAACAAATGCCCTAATAAGGGCATTTGTTTTTTTATGTCGAAGTTTTAGAAAGAGGATTTCGAGTATAATTGAAGTACAAAGAGCTTTAAGTGCAATACTTACCCAAACACAGTGATAAGTTCACCATAATTTTAAAGATTTTTTATCAAATTTGTGATATAATCGCAACACATAAATTTATCCAATAACCCAAAAACCCACTCCTTATAAAGACATTACTTGTGGGTTGCACTCAAAGAACCACTACTTATTTCAAGCTTTACAGTGTTTGACACTGTTGATAAAGTGCGTTTTCTAGCCCGTAAAATAAGGTCGAAACTTTATTAAAAGTACTGAGAGTATTCTTGAATAGGGAGTGTTTTTAATTTAATTGCTCATGTTATCGATAAATTATAGTAGGAGGCAAAATGAAGTTCTACAAGAAGATATGGTTTTGGGTGCTTATGCTTATAATAATGATAATAATAGCATATGCCTATATAAGCTTTATAAATAGAAAACCTGTGGCTAAAAAAAGCACCTACACGGGAATAGAAAGCAGTAAATTTCCGGTAGTGTATACTAAAATAGGTGATAAAAGAGTAAATCCCATGAACGGATATACGGAGGATATAGACAATGTTGCTCTTTTTGATACATTAACGGTACTTGATGAAGACAGAATATTTCATGGAGTTATAAGAAAGGGAAGTCTGGATATAAAGTCCTTAGAGTACGAGATAAGGACAATGGACAGCTTAGAACTTATAGACAAGGGAGAGATAAAAGAAATAACCGCTGATGACGGAACCGAGATGCTTATAGACTTTCCCATACAAAACCTTTTAAGTTACGATAGAGAGTACAGATTTGATCTTAAAGTCATACTTCAAGACGGAACGCAGGTGCATTACTACACAAGGCTGCTTTGGGGAAAGGAAGTGCTGCTTAAGGAAATGCTTGACTTGGCAGATGATTTTTCTACAAAGAACTTTGATTATACAACAGCAAGAGAGAACACTATGTATCTTGAGTCGGATGCGACAGGAGATAACAGTAACTTAGGAAGAGTCGATCTAAAAAGCAGTTTTGATCAATTGACCTACAGAAACATGAAACCTGTGCTTGTGGGCAGGAAATCCATGAGAGTTTCCATATATGACGGTTACATAGGAGAGGTAAGTTTGGCATTTATTTTGGAAGCAACAGACGAGAATGAAGAAAAACATACCTATGAGGTAAGGGAAAACTTCAGTTTCAGAAAAGGTCCCGAGCGTATATATATGCTTGATTATACCAGAACAATGGATGAGAAATTCTCACCTGTAAGCACTACATTTGAGGATAATAAAATAAACTTAGGCATACATAGTGATGGAGAGGTATCGGCAGTCAAGAGTGCAAACAATGTATTCCATGCTTTTGCAACCAACAAAGAACTTTTCTTTATAGATGACAAAGGGCTCAAGGCTAAAAAAATATATTCTTTGCTGAGCGATAACATTTACTCCGAAAACGATCTGAAAGTGCTTAGTGTAGATACCGAGGGCAATGTGAACTTTATGCAATACGGATATATGAGTAACGGTTCACATGAAGGGCAACTCGGAATACTTTTTTTAAGGTACTCTTATACGGAAGATAAGATAAATGAGCCTATATTTATACCGCTTAATATAGCCTATGAAGAAATAGAAAGCGGTGTAAAAGAATTAAACTATATGAATAGTAACAATGTACTTTATATAAAAATAGACAATGATATATACAGTATAGATATGAACACCAATTCGTATAATTCATTGGCAATAGATTTAAAAAGAAATATGTATGCAATAAGTCCGCTGAAAAAAAGAATTGCATGGAAGGCGGCTGACAAAGAAGTGGTGTATTTTATGAATCTTGATACAGGTAATATAAGGGAAATACAGGCAGAAAGCAATACAACTATATACCCCAGAGGATTTATAGACTATGACCTTATACTGGGCATAAGAGATCTGTCGGTTGAACTGCCTGAGGGCTTATATGAAATACAAAATCCCTGCACCAAGATAGAGATAATAGATGACGGACTGAATGTTCAGGTACAGTACGGTATGGATGGAAACTTCCTCGATGATATCTATGTAGATTCAGGCAGAGTACATCTTAATGTATTTGCACGAAATGAGCATAACAAACTTATAAAACAGTCAGAAGACACCATAGTATGTAATACTGACATAATGGCAGGTAATATAGATTCTATAAACTCTCATATTTCGGATAAAAAGGCTAAGTTATTCTTTCTGCAACTGCCTTCTAATGTAGGAGGTATGGAATATACAGTAGATGAGAGAGGTATATTGCACGAAGAGGGAGATAATCTTACCTTGGCGGTTACGGAAAAAGCGACTATATATTTAGCCTATGGCAAGGGAGAAGTAATAGGTATATATACGGAACTTGCCAATGCGATAAAAGCGGCTTATGAGTTTAAGGGCAGTGTATGGTATAAAGGGATACTCCTCTATGCAAGAATAGGATTGCTTACTAACGCTTCAATGCCCGATCCGTCTGCCATAGCTGCAAATATAATAGAAAAAAGGACAAGCTCGGACAGCCTTGAGCTAAAAGGTCTTATACTGAGGCAGGCACTTTACTATATAAAGAACGGTTACTATATAGTAGCGGATATGGAGGACAGGACAAGTTATATTATCTATGCTTATGATAATTTTAATGTATCAATGTATAATGTATCTTCAGGTCAAAACGAGCTTAAAGGATTGGAAGAGGCGGCAGCATTTTTTGAAAGAGGTCAAAATGACTTTACGGCTGTAAAATATTAGATTAATATATAAGTTGATTAACTTGCTTTACTAACTTGCATAAGCTATAATATGCATAATTTTGTTTTAAATTAGTTACGGTTCAGGTAGTAGATATATATGTATAATATACCAAACGAAAGCTTGCTTTCAGGTGTATATTATATATTTATATCTATCAGGCTGTGGCCGAAATTCATCGCTGTCTGATTTATAGATAAAAATCAAATATTTTCAGTTTTTTGACGAAGATGAATGACCTGCCTGAACTGTAACTTAAATTAGGAAGGACTGTTATGGAAGATTTATTCAGTAAATTAGAAAGTTTGGCACAAAGTACAGTGGATAAGGGTGTTAGAATTAAAGATATAGCTAAATTGCAGCTTGAGATTGAGTCGGAAAACTCATTAATTAAATCATATAAACAGATCATAGGAGAATATGTGGCAAGTCATAGACTTTTGCCGGAAGATGAGATAGTTGTTGAGCAGATTTCAAAAATCTTGGAGTCTCAAGAAAAAATCATAAACTGCAAGAAAAAGATCAAGATACTTAAATCCGGTTTATAGTAAGAAGATGTTAGGGCATAGCTTTGGAGGGAAAAAGATGAAAAAATATATTGATATGAGTAAAGAAGAATTGCAAGCTGTATATAAGGCATTGGAAGCAGAGTATGAAGACGCAAAAAAACTCGGTTTAAAACTTGATATGAGCAGAGGCAAGCCGGCAAGCGATCAGCTTGATATATGTAATGATATGCTCAGTGTGCTTGCAAATGAAACGAACTTTGTAGGAGAGGACGGAGTAGATTGCAGAAACTATGGAGTTTTAGACGGTATTGTAGAAGCCAGAAGAATTATGGCTGATATGGTAGGAGTCGATAAGGATGAGATCATAGTATACGGTAACTCCAGTCTTAACATAATGTATGATACCGTAGCAAGGTCTTATCATCATGGAGTATTAGGCTCCACACCTTGGATAAAGCTTGACAAGGTTAAGTTTATTTGTGTGGTTCCGGGATATGACAGGCACTTCGCTATACTGGATTATTTCGGTATAGAGCCTGTACTTGTGCCTATACTTAAGGACGGTCCGGACATGGACATGGTTGAAAAACTGGTATCGGAGGATGAAAGTATCAAGGGTATCTGGTGTGTACCTAAGTACTCCAATCCTACCGGTAATTCATACTCTGATGAAGTGGTGAAAAGATTTGCCGCTCTAAAGCCTAAGGCTAAAGATTTCAGAATCTATTGGGACAATGCTTATGCACTGCATCATCTTTATGATAATGGAGATGAGATTTTAGAGATACTTTCCGAGTGTAAAAAAGCCGGCAACGAAGATATGGTATACGAGTTCATGTCCACCTCAAAGATAAGCTTTTCAGGTGCGGGACTTGCAGCTATGGCTACTTCAAAGGCTAACAAGGCTGAAATACTCGGGCAGCTTAAATTCCAGACCATAGGGCATGATAAATTAAATCAATTAATGCATGTAAGATATTTTAAGGATATAGCCGGTGTAAAAGAACACATGAAAAAGCATGCGGCACTTATAAGACCTAAGTTTGAAATAGTGGATGAGGTATTAAATTCCGAGCTTTCAGAGCTTGGGATAGCATCATGGACCAAGCCTAACGGAGGATATTTTATATCTTTTGATGTACTTGGCGCTTGTGCTAAAGAAATAGTCGGAAAATGCAAAGAAGCAGGAGTGGTTTTGACTGCTGCCGGTGCAACATACCCTAATGGAAAGGATCCGGAAGATAAAAATATTCGTATAGCACCGACCTTCCCTACCGTAGATGAGCTTAAAAAGGCGGCTGAGCTTCTTGCACTTTGCACCAAGCTTGTTTGTGCAAAGAAACTTTTAGCTTAAGTTAAGAAAGGATGGATATAATTTTAATATATGGATGATAAGGATAGAGATGATGAAGATAAGAAAGGACCCGGTAAAAAGTCGAATTTACAGACTATAATAATGCTTTTAATAGCGGCAGCGGTGACATTTACGCTGATGAGTATCGTCTCACATAACATAGGCAGACACGGCTCCAAGGAGCTTCCTTATAATGAATTTATGAAGCTTGTGGATCAAAGAGCTGTAGAGTCTGTCAATATAGGTAATACCGAGATAAAAATCAAAGTAAAGAAAGATACTGAGGGTTATGATTCGGATGTTACCTATATAAGTACCAGAGTGGACGAGGATCCGGGACTTATAGAAAGATTGTATAATGCGGATGTAAAAACTGTAAGGCAAAGACAGGATATGATGTCTTTCATGCTTTCGATAGTATCTTACTTCCTGCCGTTTATCATAATATTTGCAATAATGCAGCTCTTTATAAGACGAATGGGCTCAGGCGGTATTATGGGTATGAATAAGAGTAATGCCAAGGTCTATGTGCAAAAAGAAACCGGAGTTACTTTTAAGGATGTTGCCGGAGCGGACGAGGCTAAGGAGTCATTAACCGAGATCGTTGACTTTTTACATAATCCGACCAAATTCAATAAAATAGGTGCAAGACTTCCAAAGGGTGCGCTTTTGGTAGGACCTCCGGGTACAGGTAAGACTTTGCTTGCCAAGGCGGTAGCCGGTGAAGCTAATGTTCCTTTCTTTTCACTCAGCGGTTCGGACTTTGTGGAAATGTTTGTAGGTCTTGGAGCTTCAAGGGTAAGAAGTCTTTTTAAACAGGCTCAGGAACAGGCACCTTGTATTATATTTATAGATGAGATAGATGCCATAGGTAAGTCCAGAGACTCCCGTATGGGCGGCAATGATGAGCGTGAGCAGACTCTTAACCAACTTCTTTCAGAGATGGACGGTTTCGACTCGTCAAAGGGGCTTTTAATACTTGCGGCTACCAACAGACCTGAGATTTTGGATCCGGCTTTACTTAGACCGGGAAGATTTGACAGAAGGGTCATAGTGGAAAGACCCGACCTAAAGGGAAGAGTTGCCATACTTAAGGTACACTCAAAGGGTGTGCACATGGATGAGACCGTAGACCTTGAGGCTATAGGCTTAGCTACTTCGGGAGCGGTAGGTTCAGACCTTGCCAATATGATCAATGAGGCTGCTATACTTGCTGTTAAGCATGGAAGACAGGCGGTAAGTCAGTCCGATTTATTCGAGGCTGTGGAAGTGGTACTTGTGGGTAAGGAAAAGAAGGACAGGATCATGAACCTTAAGGAAAGACGCATAGTGTCCTATCATGAGGTAGGTCATGCGCTTATCTCAGCCATACAAAAAAACTCCGAGCCGGTGCAAAAGATAACTATAGTACCTCGTACTATGGGAGCCTTGGGCTATGTAATGTATGTTCCGGAGGAGGAGACCTATCTTAAGTCTGATGCGGAGCTTGAAGATATGCTTGTAAGCATCTTTGGAGGGCGTGCGGCAGAGGAGATAGTATTCGGCTCCGTAACTACAGGTGCAGCAAATGATATAGAAAAGGCGACATCCATAGCAAGGGCTATGATTACTCAGTACGGTATGAGTAAAAAGTTCGGACTTATAGGCTTGGCTACACAGGAAGATAAGTACTTATCAGGCAGGACTGTTATGAACTGCGGTGATGATACCGCTACGGAAGTAGATAAAGAAGTTATGGATATGCTTAAGGTAGCCTATGAAAAGGCTAAGGCTATACTTAAAGATAACAGAAAAGTTATGGACAAACTTGCCGAGTTCCTTATAGAAAAGGAGACGATTACAGGTAAGGAGTTCATGGAGATATTAAGGAAAGAAAAGGGATTGCCGGAGCCGGTCAAAATAGGCAAGGCGATGCTTGTATAGTTTGATTAATAAAAAAGGGGCTGTCGGGAAATACTGAAATTTAATCCCCACAGAACAAAATAGAAATATCCTGACAAATACAAGGCGTTTTGGCTTTGTGACTTTGTCAGGATATTTCGTTTTTCTATAATACTGTCTATTTTTTTATCGCAGTGGTGGAGTAAGAAAACTACTTGAGTTGGTTACAAAAGCGACAGGAATCTCTTTGTCTTTTGGTAAAAGAGTAAGAAAACTATCGCCTTGAGACGAACAGCCCACATAAAAGCTTCCCTACTCGATTAAAATAGTCAGAAACACCTAATACAGCCTCTTATATTCATAGCGTGGCTCTGATGTAAGCTGTATTCCAAGCTTTTTAAATACCTTAATGTCCACATCCGAAAGCATTACCGAAGTATGTACCTGACAACCTCTTAACTTGGGAAGTTGGTCAAGTGCAAGCCTAGCTCTTTCATTAAGTGCAGCCGACATGGAAAGCGCTATAAGTATCTCATCCGTATGCAGTCTTGGGTTGGTGCTGCCAAGATATTTGGTTTTTAAGGTTTGTACCGGCTCTATTACCGTAGGTGAAATAAGGTGGATTTCCTTATCTATACCTGCCAGTGCCTTGGTCGCATTAAGTATAAGAGCTGCTGAGGCACCAAGCAGATCGGAGGTTTTGCCGGTTATTAACCTGCCGTCTGCAAGCTCCATGGCGGCAGCAGGTCCCTCACTGGTTTCAGCCTTGAGCAGGGCGGCAGATACTACCTTTCTGGCTTCGGTACTGATCTTAGCCTGTTTCATTAAAAGCTCTATTTTATATAATTCTTCAGGTTTACATTCTTCTTTTACCAGTCGGTTAAGTGAACTGTAATACCTTCTGATCACCTCCTGCAAGCTTGCTTCTCTGCAAACCTCATCATCAAAGATACAATTACCTGCCATATTTACTCCCATATCTGTAGGAGATTTATAAGGACATTCTCCGAATATACCCTCGAAGATAGAGGTGAGTACAGGGAAAATCTCTACATCTCTGTTGTAGTTTACAGCAGTTATATTGTAGGCTTCAAGATGGAAGGGGTCTATCATATTTACATCGTTAAGATCCGCAGTGGCAGCTTCATAAGCTATATTTACGGGGTGCTTCAGTGCCAGATTCCATATAGGGAAGGTCTCGAATTTGGCATAACCTGCCTTTATGCCCCTTTTATGCTCATGGTAGAGCTGGGATAGACAGGTTGCCATTTTGCCGCTGCCCGGTCCCGGTGCAGTAACTATTACCAAGGGTCTTTCGGTTTTTATATAATCATTTTTGCCGTAGCCTTCTTCACTTAGTATAAGTTCTACATTGCTGGGGTAGCCGTCTATGATGTAATGCCTGTAGACTTTTATGCCGAGACTTTCAAGTTTTGCTTTGAATTTGTCGGCACTTTTTTGTGCTTCATAATGAGTTATAACGACAGAGCCTACATAAAGCTCCTTAGACCTGAACGACTGTATAAGTCTCAGTACATCAAGATCATAAGTTATACCTATATCCGAACGGATCTTATGCTTTTCTATATCTTTGGCAGAGATAACTATAACAAGTTCCGCCTGAGATGAAAGCTGCATAAGCATCTTAAGTTTGGCATCAGGCTCAAAGCCCGGCAGTACCCTTGCTGCATGATAGTCATCAAATAATTTACCGCCAAATTCAAGATAAAGCTTATCTCCGAATTTATCAATACGCTCTTTTATATGCTCGGATTGCATTTTCAGATACTTTTGATTATCAAAACCGATTTTCATAATATACCTCTCATAAACAACTAATAAATATAAGGTTTAATTCTAGCATGACTATGATATAATGTAAACTGTAAGCTGAAAAGTATATAAGTATTAAGGAGTTGTAAATTATAATGACCGGTGAAGAAAAGAAGATAGTAAGCGGAAGCTTTTATAAAGATAAGAAGAATAATTTGTATCAGATAATTTGTGAGGCATATGACTTGGAGAATAAGGAAAGAAAGGTGATTTATCAGGCTCTTTATGGTGATTTTTCAATCTATTCTCTGGATTATAAAAAATTTGTCGGCAAAGGTGAGGAAGCATACGGTTTTGAAAAAGTGTCAAATGAGGATGTGTCGCTTATATCTGCAAGGCAAAAAGATGAAAGTATTGAAGAAAGTAAATCAAGTGCTGTAAACAGTACAAGTTCAAAGCAGTATCATATAAGTAATGTACTGGAACTTTTTTTGGATGCAAGGTCATATTCTGAAAAAAGAAAGATACTTTCAGATAATAAGGATGCTATAAGTCAGTCGGACCTTGACAGTATGTATGCGGTGCTTGAAATAGCAAGTTTTGAAGGAGAAGCAAAGTATCAGGTTGAAAAACTTATGAGGTATTTGGGTATGCAGGAACACTACGAAGGTTCCAGACTTAGAAGATAGAGGTAGAGGTTTTGGCATTTGTTATAGAAGATGAGTTAAAAAAGCTTCCGGCGTCTCCGGGAGTATATCTTATGCATGATAAAAAAGATGAGGTAATATATGTAGGTAAAGCTGTATCATTAAAGAACAGAGTAAGGCAGTATTTTCAGTCAAGCAGAGGGAAAAGTGCAACAATACAGCAGATGATAAGCCATATATGCAGATTTGAATACATTGTTACGGACTCCGAGCTTGAAGCCTTAATACTTGAAAATAACCTTATAAAAGAGCATAGACCAAGATACAATACCTTATTAAAGGATGATAAGACCTACCCTTATATAAAAGTAACGGTGAAGGAAGATTATCCAAGAATTATGCAAACAAGAACCCTTAAAAAAGACAAGGCAAAGTATTACGGACCTTTTTCCAGTGCTTTAGCAGTTAAAGAAACCTTGGACTTTTTGTGCAAGGCTTATAAAATAAGAACTTGTAACAGAGTGCTGCCAAGGGATATAGGTCTGCAAAGACCTTGTCTTGATTATTATATACACCAATGTGATGCCCCCTGTATGGATTATATTTCAAAGGAGAATTATCAAAAACAGGTAAAGCAGGCATTAGATTTCTTAAACGGTCACATAGACGGCGTTATAGATGATATCAAAAGTAAAATGCAAAAAGCTTCGGATGAACTTAGATTTGAAGATGCTCTAAAGTTTAGAGATTTGCTGAACAGCCTTTTGCACGTGGCACAAAGGCAAAAAATAAGTTCAGACAGTATAGATGACAGGGATATTATAGCACTGGCAAGAGATGAAAAAGATTCCGTGATTCAGATATTTTTTATAAGAGAGGGCAAACTTATAGGAAGAGAACATCATTATATACAAGCCCTTCCGGATCAGAATAAGGAAGATATAGTAGAAAGCTTTATAAAACAGTTTTACTCGGGGACACCGTTTTTGCCAAAAGAAATACATTTGCAGTATAGCATACCCGATCTTGAACTTATAGAAAAGTGGCTGTCCGAAAAAAGAAGAACAAGAGTAAGGCTTTTAGTACCTAAAAAAGGAGATAAAGAAAAGCTTTTGGAGCTTGCATATAAGAATGCAAAGATGGTGCTTGATAAGGACAGAGAAAAGCTTATAAGGGAAAGGGCAAGGACTGTAGGTGCCTTGCAGGAGCTTTCGGACTTGATTGGAATAAAAGACCTAAGCCGTATAGAAGCCTTTGATATATCCAACACAAGTGGTATAGAAACTGTGGCATCAATGGTGGTATTTCAAGACGCAAAACCCAAGAAGAATGACTATAGGAAGTTTAAGATAAGAACCGTGGTCGGGCAGGATGACTATGCCTCTATGAGGGAGACAATATACAGACGCTTTACCCATGATGATAAAGATGGCAAATTTGCCGCTTCTCCGAGTCTTTTACTTATAGACGGAGGAAGAGGTCAGGTAAACATGGCAAAAGAGGTGCTTGATGAACTTGGGATAAGCATACCCATATGCGGTATGGTAAAGGATGATAAGCACAGAACCAGAGGCTTGTATCTTAACAATAAGGAAATAGACATGGACATACGCTCCGAAGCCTTTCATTTGGTAGGAAGGATACAGGAAGAGGCACATCGCTTTGCCATAGAGTATCACCGAAGCTTAAGGTCAAAGACACAGGTAAAGTCGGTACTCGAAGATATCAAGGGTATAGGTACGGTAAGAAGAAGGGCTTTGATGAAGCACTTTAAGGATATAAGCCTTGTAAAGGAAGCGGATATAGATACGCTTTCACAGGTGGAAAGTATGGATCAAAAATCTGCAAAGGCGGTATATGATTTTTTTCATAAATAAGGCATAAGTATCGGTATAAATCTTAAAAATATAGTCATGGGAGAATTTGCAGATGAAAAAAGTAAAAATTATAGTATCGGCAGGCATTTTTGTGATTATAGCTGTGATAATATACCTATCCATCCCTAACGACAGGAATGTATTTGATGAAATGTATTATGGCGAGGAGAGGATATTTCATGTTCCGTATGGGTATACAGTATTTTCTAAAATTCCCGATATAAAGGAAAGAATCAGAAAAGATGATGTATATGATGATATTCTTTTTGAAGAATATACCGACAGTACTAAAATAGATAATTTAACTTGGTATGCCGGATTTTCGTTTGAATTTTCGGTAAAAAAAATGTCGATTTCTTTTGGAAGTAAATTAAAAGGTGATAAAGGTATTTATATTGCACATAGGTATAATAAGAAAACAAAAGTTTTAACTGAAGAAATATATGTTAGTCATACAAAAGGTAACTATGATACAGAACTTTATTACGATACTGATACCATAAAAAAATACTTAGATGAAGCCGATATTCCTGTAGAAACTATTAAAAAAGCTTCTGATAAGCTGCTTTACAATAAAGTTATATCTGACTGGACAAAGTATACATACTCAAAGTTCAGTAAAGAAAATATAGGCAGGGTCAAGATAGAAAGAAATCCGTTGTTTGATGAGTAATTAAAAATGTATTTAAGCAAATATTTTATATAAATTAAAAGGAGACAATATGCTAGGTATCACTATAAAAGAACTTATAGATAATCACGAACTTAAAAACATGACACCTGAGATAGATACAGAGGGGATAATATTAAGCCACCCCGATGTTAACAGACCTGCCCTGCAGCTTGCAGGATTTTTTGCCCACTTTGACTCCGAAAGAGTACAGATCATAGGTCATGTGGAGCAGGAGTACATATTGCAAATGGATGAAGCGGTAAGAAGAGAAAGATATGATAAGCTTTTGTCCTATAAAATACCCTGCATAGTGTATGCAAGAGGTATAAAACCCGATCAGGATATGCTTGAGCTTTGTAATCATTATGAAGTTCCCTGTCTTGTTACCGACCAGACAACTTCCGACTTTTTGGCAGAACTTTTAAGATGGCTTAAGGTAAAACTTGCTCCTTGCATAGGTATACATGGAGTGCTGGTAGATATTTTCGGCGAGGGTGTACTGATAATGGGTGAAAGCGGCATAGGAAAGAGCGAGGCGGCACTTGAACTTATAAAAAGAGGGCACAGACTGGTATCGGATGATGTTGTGGAGATACGAAAGGTCTCAGAAGCTACGCTTATAGGCTCCGCACCGGATATTACCAAGCATTTTATAGAGCTTAGAGGAATAGGTATCATAGATGTAAAGGCACTTTTTGGAGTAGAAAGCGTTAAGGATACCCAGCAGATAGACATGGTAATAAAGCTTGAGGACTGGGATAAGGAAAGAGAATACGACAGACTCGGACTTACCAACCAATATATAGAATTCTTGGGAAATAAGGTCGTCTCACATACTATTCCGATAAGACCGGGAAGAAACCTTGCCGTAATTTGTGAAGTAGCTTCCGTAAACCATAGACAAAAGAAGATGGGATATAATGCGACTGAGGAGTTATACAAGAGATTCCAAGCTAATATAGGTAAGAAAAATCCGCTGTTTGAAAAATAAAGGAGTTTAAATGGGTTTAATAGAAGAACTTAAAAATATACTGGGTGATGAAGGTGTAAAAGTTGAAGAAGCAATGAGCAGGCACACAAGTTTTAAAGTGGGCGGCAATGCACAAATCTTTGTAGAACCCGGGGATGAAGAGGCACTGCAAAGGCTGCTTAAGTTTATAAATGCAGAAAAAATCGATTATTATATAATAGGAAACGGCAGCAATATGCTTGTAAGTGATAAAGGTTACAGGGGAATCATTATTTCCATGCTTAAATTTACTTCCCCAAGCCTTATAGAAAACGAAAGTATTACGATAAGTGCAGGAAAAACACTTAAAGAACTTACAGAACTTGCCTGCGAGAACTCATTAAGCGGTCTGGAATTTGCATACGGTATACCGGGAAGTGTGGGCGGTGCGGTCTTTATGAATGCCGGAGCCTATGACGGAGAGATAAAAGAAGTGCTTGACAAGGTGAAGGTTATGGATAAAGAGGGGAAGGTACTAAGCCTTAATGCAGGTGAACTTGACCTAAGTTACAGGCACAGCAATATAGAAGAAAAAGGTTATATAGTACTGGAAGCAAAGTTTAATCTTAAAAAGGCTGATAAATCCGCTATATGGGAAAAGATGCAGGAGCTTATGGCAAGGCGTATAGATAAGCAGCCGCTTAATTTCCCCAGTGCCGGATCTACTTTTAAAAGACCTGAGGGTTATTTTGCCGGTAAGCTTATAGATGATGCCGGACTTAGAGGCTACTCAATAGGAGGCGCCAAGGTATCGTACAAGCATTGCGGGTTTATAGTAAATGCCGATAAGGCAAGTGCGGAGGATGTGTATGCTTTGATAAGTTATGTAAGACTTAAGGTTAAGGACAGGTTCGGAGTGGAGCTTGAACCTGAACTTAGAGTCTTGGGAGAATTTTAATGAAGTTTATAATCATGACAGGTATGAGCGGCTCCGGTAAAACGGTGGCTCTAAAAGCCTTGGAAGACTACGGTTATTACTGTGTTGATAATATACCGGTACAGCTTATAACGGGATTTGCAGACCTGCTTGCAGACAGCAAGAAGCCAAACCCCGGAGCAGTTTTAGGTATAGATATAAGGAATGCCGGAGAACTTGCAAGTATGAAAGAAGTACTTAAAACTTTGGATGAGAAGAATACGGATTATGAGATAGTTTTTTTGGATGCGGATGATGAGACTTTGATAAAAAGGTATAAGGAAACCAGAAGAAGTCATCCTCTTGCAAAAGGCTCAAGGCTTGAACTTGCCATAGAAAAAGAAAGAAAAGAGCTTGATTTTTTAAGGGAAAGGGCAAGTATGGTTCTTAATACAAGCCGTATGCTTGCCAAGGAGTTAAGAGAAGAAATCTACAAACTTTTTGTAGACGGTGTCACACCTAATAATTTATATATCAATATTTTATCCTTCGGATTTATATACGGTATACCAAATGATGCCGATCTGGTTTTTGATGTAAGATTTTTAGCCAATCCTTTTTATGAAAAGGCGCTGAGACTAAAAACCGGTGAGGACGAAGAGGTTAGAAACTATGTTCTGAGTAAAAAGACCTGCAAAGAATTTTTGAAAAAATTAGAAGATTTTATAAGTTTTTTGATACCGGAATATATAAAAGAGGGAAAGACTCAGCTTGTTATAGCTATAGGATGCAGCGGAGGACAGCACAGATCCGTAACGATAGCTATAGAGCTTGCCGAAATATTAAGCAAATTCCCAAGAATAGGGATAAAAACCGAGCATAGAGATGTTTTGAAGAATTTAAAGAGGATAGTGTAATGTCATATTCGTCAAAGCTTAAAAAGGAGCTGTGCAGTGTTATACCTTTGGCAAGACACTGCGATATTGCCGAAATAACAGCCTTAACAATGTATATTGCCAAATTTGAGCTAAGTGAAGATAAAATAAAAAGCATTATATTTAATACGGAATCTCACGATATAGCTATAAAATACTTTACATTATTGGTAAAAACATTTAATATAGGTAATGATATCGTAGTAAGAAAAATTGATTCTTTTAGTAAAAAAGTTACATACAGCTTAGTCTTGGAGGATGGAGAGCTGATAAAGCATATACTCTTAGCCTGTAAATTTCCGGAAAAATTTAAGGACATAAGAAAAGAGTATAATGTAGGCAGTTCAATCGTTTTAAGACAAAGTTGCTGTAAGAGGGCATTTTTAAGAGCTGCTTTTCTGGCAATAGGCTCTTTGTCCGACCCCGAGAAGGCTTATCATTTTGAGCTGAATTTAGGTTCGGAAAAAGAAGCTGAGGGTCTCAGAAAAATAATAGAAGCATTAGGTATAGAGATTAAGTTTATTATAAGAAAGAAAAACTATGTACTTTACCTTAAGGAAGCTGAACAAATATCGGAGATTTTGAGATTGATGGAAGCACCGCTTGCGCTTATGGATTTTGAGAATACCAGAATAGTAAAAGATGTGCGGAATTCTGTGAATAGAAAGCTTAACTGTGAAGTTGCCAATCTTAATAAAACCGTAGTGGCTTCTCTAAAGCAGGTGGAGGGCATAGAGCTTATAAGGGAAAAACTTGGTCTTGAAAGTTTACCTCAAAATCTTAAAGAAGTGGCATACCTAAGGCTTGAGTATCCGGAAGCTTCACTGAAAGAATTAGTTGAAAGAATGGATGGAAAGGTAGGGAAGAGCGGACTTAATCATAGATTGCGTAAACTTTTGGAGATTGCACAAAATTTAATGCCACAGAGCACCTAGCTTAAAATTGATATACAATGTATTAAGGAGAGAAAAATGATTAGAAAAAATGTGAGTATAGGAAAAGGGGTTGGAACGGATTCAAGGCCGGTAGCCATATTGGTACAGACTGCGAGCAAGTTTAAGAGCAGTATACACATTGAAACAGAAGAAAAGAAGGTTAATGTAAAAAGTATCATGGGGCTTATGACCTTGCCATTTGCGGAAGGACTTAGCATGATGCTGGAAGCTGACGGGGAAGATGAGGTTGCTGCGGTAGAAGCAATATCTGCATACCTTGTAAATAGCTAGTCAAAATAGCTTAAAAGCTTTATGAAGCAGGAACCCCATTTACTTTAACTAATGGGTAGTTCAACAAGACAAATCTAAGACGGGATGGTAAAATGCCATGCCGTTTTTATAATATAAGGAGAAATAATGGCTTTTGTAAGTTTACACACACATACCGAATATTCGCTTCTTGACGGTTCCGGCAAGATAAAGGAAATGGTAGCGAGGGCGAAAGAGCTTGGAATGTCTGCCCTTGCCATAACCGATCACGGTGTTATGTATGGTGTGATTGATTTTTATAAGGCGGCTAAGGAAGCAGGTATAAAGCCTATAATAGGTTGTGAAGTATATGTCAGCCCCGGATCAAGGTTTGACAGGGAAAGGGTGCATGGAGAAGACAGATACTATCATTTGGTTTTGCTTGCCAAGAACAATACAGGATATTCAAACTTAATGAAACTTGTATCAAGAGGTTTTACAGAAGGCTTTTATTATAAACCCAGAGTGGATCATGAGGTTTTGGAGAAGTATCATGAGGGAATTATAGCCTTGTCAGCCTGCCTTGCCGGAGAGGTATCAAGATACCTTTCAAGAGATATGTACGAGGAGGCTAAGAAGGCTGCCTTTAGATATAGGGATATTTTTGGAGAAGAAAACTTTTACCTTGAACTTCAAGACCATGGAGATCTGCTTCAAAAAAAGGTCAATCAAGCCATGTTTGAGCTTAGTAAGGATACAGGGATAAAACTTGTTGCGACCAATGATGTGCACTATACCTATGAAGAAGATGCCAAGGCACATGACATACTTCTTTGTATACAAACAGCAAAAAAGGTACATGATACCGACAGAATGAAGTATGAAGGAGGACAGTTTTTCTTAAAATCCGAGGAGCAGATGAGAAGGCTCTTCCCCTATGCACCTGAAGCCGTGGACAATACAGGGCTTATAGCCGATGCCTGCAATGTGGAGCTTGAGTTTGGAGTTACCAAACTTCCCATGTATGATGTACCTGAGGGCTACGAAGCTTATGAGTATCTTGAGAAACTTTGTAAAGAGGGACTTGAAAAAAGATACGAAAAGCCGGGTAAAGAGCTTACAGACAGACTTGAGTATGAGCTTAAGGTTATAAAAGATATGGGCTATGTGGACTACTTTCTTATAGTATGGGATTTTATCAACTATGCAAAGTTAAGTAACATACCTGTAGGTCCGGGAAGAGGCTCGGCAGCAGGAAGCTTAGTATCCTATACCTTAGCCATTACCGATATAGATCCTATAAAGTATCAGCTTCTTTTTGAAAGATTCTTAAACCCTGAAAGAATATCCATGCCGGATATAGACATAGACTTTTGCTATGAAAGAAGGCAGGAGATCATAGACTATGTAGTAAGAAAATACGGCAAAGACAGGGTTTGCCAGATAATAACCTTCGGTACTCTACAGGCAAAGGGGGTTATCAGAGATGTCGGAAGAGCCTTGGACTTAAGTTATGCAAGGTGTGATACTATAGCCAAACTTATACCCACAGAGCTTGGAATGAACCTTGAAAAGGCCTTGTTGCAAAGCAGTGAGCTGAGAAACCTTTATGATACCGATCAGGAGGTAAGATACCTTATAGATATGAGCAAAAGGCTTGAAGGCTTGCCAAGACACAGCTCCATGCATGCTGCCGGAGTGGTTATAACAAAAGAAAATACGGATGAGTATGTACCTCTTTCAAAAGCAAGTGACGGTTCTGTAACCACACAATTTACGATGACAAGGCTTGAAGAGTTGGGGCTTTTGAAAATGGACTTTTTGGGGCTTCGTACACTTACCGTAATACAAAATATAATAGCACAGGTTAAGAAAAACTATGGTATAGAAATAGATCTTAACAAGCTTAACTTTGAAGATAAGAATGTATATGACTATATATCCACCGGAAAGACGGAAGGTATATTTCAAATAGAGTCATCCGGAATGCAAAGCTTTATGAAGGAGCTAAAACCCGACTGTCTTGAAGATATTATAGCAGGAATCTCGCTTTACAGACCCGGTCCCATGGACTTTATACCAAGATATATAAAAGGCAAGAGGGATAAGGCATCTATAGTATATGAATGCCCGCAATTAAAAGACATACTTTCGCCCACCTACGGCTGCATAGTTTATCAGGAGCAGGTCATGCAAATAGTTCGTGAGCTTGCCGGTTATACCATGGGAAGAAGCGATCTTGTAAGAAGAGCTATGAGCAAGAAAAAGTCCTCCGTTATGGAAGAAGAAAGACAAAATTTCGTATACGGCAATAAAGCTCAGGGGGTGCAGGGCTGTGTAAATAACGGGATTTCGGAAAAAATTGCAAATAAAATATTTGATGAAATGATTGATTTTGCCAAGTACGCATTTAACAAGTCCCATGCAGCCTGCTATGCGGTAATCTCATACCAAACCGCCTATCTTAAATACTATTATCCTAAGGAGTTCATGGCTGCAACAATGAGCTCGGTTATAGATAACTCCTCGAAGGTAGCGGAATATATACTATCCTGTAGGCAGATGGGTATAAGACTTTTACCTCCGGATGTAAATAAGGGAGAAAGTGTATTCTCAGTTTATGAAGATTCGATAAGATTCGGACTATCAGCCATTAAAAGCATAGGGCATAATGTAGCGGAAGAAATAATTAAAAACAGAGAGGAACAGGGCTTATACAGCTCAATGGAAGACCTTGTAAACAGACTTTCAACTAAGGAAGTCAATAAAAGGAACTTGGAAAACCTTATTAAAGCCGGAGCCTTGGACTCTCTGTCCGGCAACAGAAGACAAAAACTTGCCATATACGAAAAGTTGCTTGATGAAAAGCAAAGAGATAAAAAGTCTATGGAAGGGCAAATAAGTCTTTTTGAGCTTGCGGATGAAGAGGCTAAGGAAAGTTTTAGAATAAGTTTTCCAAGCCTTGAGGAAATGAGCAGAGAAGAAATGCTTGCCTATGAGAAGGAGATACTTGGAGTCTATGTAAGCGGTCATCCCTTGGAAGATTTTGAAAAAGAGCTTTTAGACATATCTAAGGTAAAAACTACAGACCTAAAAAAAGACGATGAGCTTGAAGCCGGTAAATTCAAAGACGGAATGAAGATAATAATGGGAGGCATATTATCAGGCATAACCAAAAAGTATACAAAGAACAATCAACTTATGGCATTTTTACAGTTGGAAGATTTGGTCGGCAGCATAGAAGTCATAGTATTTCCAAAGGTATATGAAAAATATAAACCCTTTATAAATGAAGATGCCAAAGTGTATATTGAGGGAAGGCTCAGTGTCAGTGATGAGCAGGATACAAAGATAATATGTGAGGCGGTACATGATTTTTCAAAGGTATACAAACAGCTTTGGTTGCAGTATGATAATAAGGAAAGCTATCTTAAAGATGCCGATTATATCAATACTTTGGTAAATGAAAATACGGGAAGAGATGAGCTTTATATTTATCTAAAGCAGGAAAAAAATATAAAAAAGTGGGATAAAAAAATAGCCCATGAAAGGATATACGAGGAAATGCTGAAAAAGCTTAAAGAGGGCAATATAAAACTGGTATCTAAATTGTAAATGGATTTTCTAAAATCATAGGAGGTTATATGTCAAAGAAGATAAAGACTATAGGCGTTCTTACCAGTGGCGGTGATGCCCCGGGTATGAATGCCGCAATAAGGGGCGTAGTTCGTACCGCAATACATAGTGAACTTAAGGTCAAGGGTATTATGAGAGGCTATGCAGGTCTTTTACAGGAAGAAATTATAGATATGGACGCAGTCAGCGTCAGTGATATTATAGATAGAGGCGGCACCATACTTTATACTGCAAGATGCCCTGAATTTACTACGGAAGAGGGGCAAAAAAAGGCTGCGGAGATTTGTAAAAAACACAATATAGATGCGGTAGTTGTCATAGGAGGTGACGGATCGTTTAGGGGTGCCGGAAAACTTGCGGATTTCGGAATAGCTACTATAGGTATACCGGGAACTATAGATCTCGATATATCCTGCTCAGACTATACAATAGGCTTTGATACTGCGGTCAATACTGCCATGCAGGCAATAGATAAGGTAAGAGATACTTCCACTTCACATGAAAGATGCAGCATAATAGAGGTTATGGGAAGAAATGCCGGATATATAGCGCTGTGGTGCGGTTTTGCAAACGGAGCTGAGGACATACTTATACCTGAAAAATACGATGGAAATGAGCAGGAGCTTATAAATAAAATAATAGAGAATAAAAAAAGAGGTAAAAAGCATTATATAATAATAAATGCTGAGGGCATAGGGCACTCAACCTCCATGTCAAGAAGAATAGAGGCGGCAACAGGTGTGGAGACCCGTGCTACAATACTCGGATATATGCAAAGAGGAGGAGCACCTACCTGTAAGGATAGGGTATATGCCTCTATTATGGGTGCCAAGGCAGTACAACTGCTTTTAGAAGGAAAAAGAAATAGGCTTATAGCATATAGAAACGGTGAGTTTTGTGATATAGATATACAGGAAGGTTTGGCAATGAAAAAGTTCATACCTGAGGATCAGTATGAAATAAGCAAGCTTTTAGTCAGATAGAAGTAACATATTTGTCAATTAACCTTGAAGCATTTTATATAAAGTGCTATTATTATAGTATAAAAAATATCCTGTAAACCGATAGTTTGTATACAGAATTAACAATGTTCAATAGCTGGTTTATTAATACAAATTTCAGGTGCAAGGTAAAATATAAGGAGGTACATACCTATGAAGGTAAGTGAACGCATTGCAAAGCTTAGAGAGCTTATGAAGTCAAGGGGCGTAGATTTTTATATAGTACCTACAGCAGACTTTCATCAAAGTGAGTATGTAGGAGAACATTTTAAGGCAAGAGCCTTTATAACAGGCTTTACAGGTTCAGCAGGAACGGCAGTTATAACTTTAGATGAGGCAAAACTTTGGACAGACGGAAGGTATTTCCTACAGGCAGGAAAGCAGCTTGAAGGCAGCGGAGTTGATCTTATGAAGATGGGACAGCCGGGAGTGCCGACTATAAGTGAGTATCTTACAAAAGAAGTAAAAAGCGGCAAGACAATAGGTGTTGACGGAAGAGTTATCACTATGGCTGAAGGTATGGACTATGCACAAATAGCAAAGGATGCCGGTGCTAAACTTGTATATGACCTTGACTTAATAGATGAGGTTTGGACTGACAGACCTCCTATGTCTAAAGAGCCGGCTTTTGCACTTGAGCTTAAGTATGCAGGAGAAAGTACCGCTGATAAACTTAAGAGAATAAGAGAGTTTATGAGTGAGCACGGTGCGGACAAGCATGTACTTACTACCTTGGACGATATATGCTGGACTCTTAATATAAGAGGAAATGATATAGAATTCTTCCCATTACTCCTTTCATATGCAATTATAGATAAGGATAGCGTACTCCTTTATATAGATGAATCAAAGCTTAGTGAAGATATTAAGGAGACACTTGCAAAGGACAATGTTGTATTAAAGCCTTACAATGACATTTACGAAGATATTAAGAAAATAAGTGTTGAAAAGGGACTGCTCTTAGACTCAGGTAAGCTTAACTATGCACTTTATTGCAATATACCTGAATCTGTCGTAAAGGTAGACAAGCAAAATCCGGAGATTTTATTCAAGGCAATAAAGAATAAGGTTGAGATAGAGAATATAAAGAAGGCTCAGATAAAAGACAGTGTAGCCCATATCAAATTTATGAAGTGGCTTAAGGAGAATGTATCTAAAGAAAAGATTACCGAGATGTCAGCTTCAGATAAGCTTGACGAGTTCAGAGCCCAGATGGGTAACTTTATAAGACCGAGCTTTGAGCCTATATGCGCTTTTGGAGAACATGGTGCTATAGTACACTATACATCAAAGCCTGAGACTAACTCAGAGCTTAAAGAAGGCTCATTATTCCTTACAGATACCGGAGCAGGTTTCCTTGAAGGTTCAACAGATATTACAAGAACCTATGCTTTGGGAGAAGTTCCTGACATAGTCAAAGAACATTTTACCTTGGTACTTATAGCTAATTTAAGATTAGGTCATGCTAAGTTTAAGAAGGGATGTAATTCTACAAACCTTGATATGTACACAAGAATGCCTTTCTGGGACAGGGGACTTGACTATAACCACGGTACAGGACACGGTGTAGGCTACCTTCTTAATATCCATGAAGGTCCTTCAGGAATCAGATGGCAGTATAGACCGGGAGATTCCCATCCTTTTGAGCCGGGTATGATTATAACCAATGAGCCGGGACTTTACATAGCAGGTTCACATGGAATAAGACTTGAAAATGAGATTCTTGTAAGAGAAGCTGAAAATAATGAATACGGTCAATTCTTAGACTTTGAGACAATTACCTATGTACCTATGGATCTTGATGCGGTTAAGAAAGAAATCATGAATGAAGTAGAAATCAAACTTCTTAACGAGTATCATGCACAGGTATATGAAAAGACCAAGGATTACTTAAATGATGAGGAAAAAGAGTGGCTTAAGAAGTATACAAGAAGTATATAAGTATTGTTAATTTAATAAGTACACATATGGGGCTGTTGCAAAATAGAGTTCAAGTACAGGATGTAGATGCATTTTGGCAGAATGTCATCTATGGCTTGTATGAAAATCTTAAAATGCAACAGCCCTTTTAAAAATTAAAAGAAGAAGGAGAAAGCAATGCTTGATAAAATAAAAAAGGCTGAGGAAATACTTTGGCTAAACCCAAAACTTTCAAAGAAAGAGGATTTTAAAAAAGCACAACTTAGTGAAAATGATGTAGAGGAGGCTTCAAAAAGACTTGAGAAGTTTGCTCCGCTGATTATGCACTATTTTCCTGAAACTGTTACTTCTAAGGGGATAATAGAGTCTCCTTTAAGTATGATCTCAAATATGAAGGATTTTTTAAATCAGGAATTTTGTAAAAATCATCCTATACAGGGAAAACTTTACTTAAAAAGAGATTCCGATTTGGCTGTAGCAGGCTCGGTTAAGGCAAGAGGCGGCATTTACGAAGTGTTAAAACACAGTGAGGAATTGGCACTCAGTAAGGGCTTATTAAAAAGTGAAGATGATGATTATATGAAGCTGGCTTCAAAAGAAGGAAGAGAGTTTTTTGCCAAATATAAGATACAGGTAGGCTCTACCGGAAACTTAGGCATGAGTATAGGTATTATGAGTGCGGCTATAGGTTATGAAGCCATAGTGCATATGTCAGCTGATGCAAAGCAATGGAAAAAAGACCTTTTAAGAAGCAGGGGAGTTACGGTCATAGAGTATAGCGGAGACTACAGCGAGGCGGTTGAGCAGGGTAGAAAGCTCTCAGACATGGATGAATACAGCTATTTTGTAGATGATGAAAACTCCAAGCAGCTTTTCCTTGGTTACTCCGTAGCCGGAGAAAGACTGGCAGCACAGCTTAAGGAGCAGGATATAGCCGTAGACGGCAAACATCCGCTTTTTGTATATATTCCCTGCGGAGTAGGTGGAGCTCCGGGTGGAATAGTATTCGGGCTTAAGCTTTTATTTGGAGATAATGTGCATTGTTTCTTTGAAGAACCCACTCAAGCTCCCTGTATGGTTCTTGGTATGCTTACAGAAAAGTATGAGCAGATCAGTGTGCAGGATGTGGGACTTACAGGAATTACACAGGCAGACGGACTTGCGGTAGGCAGATGCTCAGGTCTTGTATCAAGACTTATGGACGAGAGGCTTAGCGGAGAGGTTACTGTTAAAGATGAAAGACTTATACCTTATATGAAGGGGCTTTGGGAAAGTGAGCATATATTTATAGAGCCCAGCTCCTGTGCAGGTTTCCATGGAGTTACTGCACTTTTTAATTTTGAAGAGGGCAGAAGGTATATTGAAGAAAAGGGGCTTAAAGAGTGTATGGATAATGCTGCTCATATTGTTTGGGCAACAGGCGGAAGCTTGGTGCCGGAAGATGTGAGGAAGGAGATGTTGAAATAAGGTTAGGTAAGGGTGAAAGTTCCTTGTACCGCAATCTTACTCGCAGTACTTTTCACAAATCTTTGTCCGGTTTTACGCAGGCTGCAAAACTTAACTTGCCCACTAAAAGACGGTGGGCTGCGTTCAAACAAGTCCTCGCCTGCTTAACCGGACTTGATTTGCAAAAAGTCCTAAGCGCTAAAAAGATTGCTATACAAGGAGCTTTCATTATACTCTCAAAAATTAATGAATGTTTAATGATGTTATGATTTGCCAAGTAGTATAATAGGTGCTTAAGTTTAAGTTTTGACAGATATTGAATCAGCGTATATTTTTATGAAGGTTGATATAATAGGATATTCTGTAAACTTGTATTAATAACACAGGAGAGTTGTATGACTTTTAAGATATGTATGATTGAAGATGATTCGGATTTGGCAAATGTTGTAAAGGAGCATCTTGTAAGGTATGATTTTGAGGTTTTTATTTGCGAAGATTTTAAAAATATAGATAAGTTTGTTGAAAGCCTAAGCCCCAGTCTGATTTTGCTTGATATTAATATTCCGTACTATGACGGATTTTACTGGTGTAATGAAATCAGAAAAATAACAAAAGTGCCCATTATATTTATGTCTGCAAGAACGGAAGATTATGATCAGGTCAGAGCTATTATGAGCGGAGGGGATGACTATGTTACAAAGCCTTTTTCGCATGAACTTTTGCTTGCGAAGGTCAATTCCCAGCTTAGGAGGGCTTATGGTGAGTACTCAGGTGGTGAAACGGCAGTTGAACTGGGAGATTGCTCTTTTAACAAGCTCAGGTTCACATTAAAATGCAAGGATAATCAAATAGATCTGGCAAAGAATGAGGCTATATTAGTAGCTGTTTTATTTGAAAGCTACCCTAATGTAGTAAGTCGTGAAAAGATACTTTCCGAGATTTGGGACAGCGATATGTTTGTAGAAGAAAATACCCTGAATGTAACCATAAGCAGGGTAAGGAAAAAGCTTAAGGATCTGGAGTCCAAATTAAAGGTAATAACTGTAAGAGGTATGGGCTACAAGGTGGATTATGAAGAATAAAAGTGCGTTAAAGTTGTTTATCATGGATAATGGTTTCTTGTGTCTGGTAGTATTATTAACGCAAATATTTTTCTTTGGAATCTTATTTTTTATCAAAGGAATCTGGTTTGAAGAGATTTTCTATTTCGGATTTTTAGTATTTTTTATGCTGGCTTTATTTATTTTGATCAGATTTTATAAAACAGGTAGAGTATACGAAAAATTTTTGCTAAAAAGCAAACTTTTGAATGATTATTTAATCGAATATCCAAGGAGTGCATTTGAAGAAGAGTATAATCTGATGATTGAAGAAATGATAAAAAATAATAGCGATAGGGAGATAGAGCAAAAGCAGGACAAGAAGCTGCAAAAGGTTATGATATACAGATTTGTGCATCAGATGAAGACTCCCTTATCGGTACTGAAACTTATTTGCGAAAATCACAGTGAAGAAGAGGATTATAAAAAAATTGGCAGAAATGTTAATACTATAGAGTATAACCTGAATCAAATACTTAATATTTACAGATTGGACGAGTTTAAGAATGATTTTGTATCTGAAAAGGTATTGCTTAAAAATATCTGTAAAGAATGTATTAACGGATTAAAAGATTATTTTATCTCATCCAAGATTTATCCGAAGCTTGATATTAATGAGAATATCTATGTATATTCGGACTCTAAATGGCTAAAATTAATTATTCACCAAATTCTTACCAACGCCATAAAGTACAGCAACAGCGGACAAACTGTAAGCGTAACAGCAAAAAAAGAAGATGATAAGGTCTATCTTTCAATTACTGATACGGGGGTCGGTATAGAAAAGGCGTATCTAAGAAGTATTTTTGATTTGTTTTATATAGGAAAAAATGGAAGAAATAATGCAGACTCCAGTGGAATAGGGCTTTACATTGTAAAAAGAGTAAGTGAATATTTGGGGCATAAAGTGGAGGTAGAGTCGGAGATAGGTAAGGGAACGAAGATGACGATTATATTTTAGATAAATGGCTGCCGGAATCATAATTTTGTTATCAGAAGTATTGGTTTTTTAATATACCGATCCAATTTTTAGTGTGGGAAGTTTAAGTAAAAGAACAGACAGTTACTTAGTATACCGGCAGCAAAAGACAGTTTGAAGGCTTGTTACAGTATAATTATCAGTTATAAGCACCGCTAATATTACAAAAATGTAAGCTTATGTAATATTGGCGGATTTTTATTTTACTCTTTACTTGTTAGAATATATGACATACACATGGTGCTTATAAAAATGTGCCGGTACTTAAATTATAAAGACCTTGGAGAGGGTATTAAAAACTACTACTACACAATAGCGGGAGTACTATATGATATTAAAAGTTTCAAATCTGGAAAAAATATATAAGGGCAAGGTATCTTTCAAAGCCTTGGAAAATATAAATATGGAAGTCTCTAAAGGTGAGTTTGTAGCCATAATGGGACCAAGTGGAAGCGGAAAAAGCACTTTCTTAAATACTATATCAACTATTGATAAACCTACAGGAGGCTCAGTTTTAATTGCAGGAAGCAATCCTTATGAAATGAATGCCACACAGCTTTCAACCTTTAGAAGAAAAGAACTTGGCTTTGTATTTCAACAGTTTAACTTGATCAATACCTTAACGGTGGGAGAGAATATTATACTGCCGCTTACACTTGATAAAGTTCCTGTTAGGAAAATGAATGTAAAATTAAAAGAAATCAGTGAATTTTTGGGCATAACACATTTGCTGCATAAAAGAACCTATGAAATCTCAGGAGGGCAGGCCCAAAGGGTAGCTATAGCAAGGGCTGTAATAAATAACCCTTCGATACTTCTTGCGGACGAGCCTACGGGAAACCTTGATTCAAAAGCGGCAAAGGATGTTATGAAACTTTTTAAGAAGTTAAACGAGTCCATGAATGTAACTATTATAATGGTTACTCATGACCCAAATATCGCAGCATATTCGGATAAAACTTACATTATAAAAGACGGTAATATTTATCAGGAAATTATTAATAGAAATGATGACAGAACATATAGAAGAGAAATACTGAATACTATGAGTTTACTTGGAGGTGATGAAATTGACACTATTTAATTTTGCTTATAATAATATAAAAAGAGATTTTAAGACTTATTTGTATCACTTTGTAAGCTGTGTATTTTCTGTTTTTATCTTCTTTTTATTTTCAACCTTGGCTATGCATCCGGCACTCAAAGTAGTAGACTCAGGCAGTACTATAGGAATCATATTATTTATGGCAAGTATAGTGTCCATGCTGTTTTCATTTGTGCTTATTTTGTATTCGGTGGGGAATTTTTTGAAAAACAGAAGCAAACAATTTGCAATATTAAATATTATAGGGGCAAGCAAGGGGCAGTTTAATAAATTGATTTTCTTTGAAAATATAATAATTTCAATATTTGCACTTATTGTCGGAATAATAAGCGGAATTGTTTTTTCAAAAATCTTTTTGATGCTTGCACAGGCAATGATAGACGGATTAAGGCTATATTTTTATTTTCCGCTTACAGCGCTGCTTCTTACAATTTTGCTGATGGGAGGATTATTTTTACTTATATCATTAATTGCTCCGGTGATTTTGAGAAAGAAAAAAGTAATAGACCTTCTAAAAAAAGAAGAACTTGCTGAAAAAAATCATTTTTTACTTTCAGTAGCGGCACTTATAATTATACTGCCACCTACAATATACTTTCATGTAAAAGAAGAGTTTTCAGGTTTTATTTACATACTGGATTTACTTACCTGTATAGGTGTATCTTACTTTATTTTTAACCTTATTTTTAATATCTATAATTTTGTTATGGAAAAAAGTGGACTTATTTACAGAAAAAATAATTTGATAAAGTTAAGTAATTTTAAGTATAAGATAAACAGCAATGTAAAGACTATGGCAGCAGCTATGATTTTATTTTCCATAATCTTAACTTCTTTTGTATATATTGTAGGAGCACCGATGAACATTGACAAAGATACAGAAAAGATAATGCCCTATGCTTATACCTATGCAAATTGGGAAGATGAAGCAAAGGGCGAAAAAAAGGCTAAGATAATAGAAGATAAACTTGCATCTATGGGTGATTTTAAGGAGCTTACAATATCTTATTCCATGCTTAAAAACAAAGTAAGAACTGTAAGACATATTATTTTATCTAATACCATGTATAATGCTGTGGCTGATTTCTTAGGCAGAGAGAAAATCAGTCTTTCGGATGAGGAGTATTTTTTGGTAGGAGTAGACGGGAAAAAAGAGCCGATCCTAAAAGATGCAGTAAAGGATGTGATTTTTGCTCATGCTGTTACAAAGGCTGGCGGAAGTGATAAGAGAATAATTTCCGTATCAAGCTACTTTACAAGTGTTACAGTTGTTTCCGACAAAAAATATGAGGAAATATCTAAAGATTTGGTAAAGGATAAGATATATGCTTTTACACAAAAGGATCTGACAAAGGGAAAATGGGAAGAACTGGAAAATATAAGAAAAGCGATAGGATTTGAAGAGGGAAAAGAAAGCCTGATTTCATACAATTTTTATTATGATTTTGAAAATCTGACAAGAAAACTGGTTTCTTATGTAGGAAGTATACTGTGTGTATCATTTTTGATCGGAATAGCAAGTATCATCTATTCAAGACTGTATTCTTCGGTGGAAGAAGAAAGTAAAAAGTACAGTATAATGATGAAAATAGGACTTAGCGAGGCTGAATTAAAAAATATACTGGCAAGTACACTAAGGTGGATATTTGTTCTGCCCTTTATGATGGCGCTTGTCATATCATGGTTTGTTATCGCTGCTATCAATCAAATGACCCTGACCTCATATACAAACTTGGCAATAATTTGCAGTATTATATACCTGATCATAGAATTGATTTTATATATAATAATAAAACGAAAGTACCAAAAGAAGATATTTGATAATATTTATGAGGTATAGTGTACTGACTTGGTTATATCTAAATAACAGCTACAATATTAACCCGGATATCAATAGTGAGTACAGCAGTATTCGTAATAATATTAAAAATTCGGGCTGTGAAAAGATGAGGAAATACTCGTTTTTCACAGCCCCAAAGACTTAAACTGTATTAGTATTGTATACGAAAGTTTTTATGTAAAAGCTACACAATATGCATTTCGGAACATTATATCAGATGCTACTCCACCTTCTTAAGCTCATACAAATTCATCATTTCAAAAGTCTTAAAGTCAGGTATTGCTGAAAGTGCGCAGTCAAGATACTCCTTAGAGTCCTTTAGCGTCATGCTGAATATATAATTATAGCCGGCATCAAAAAGATATTCAGGGCAAAGCTCATTGCTTGGACCGTATATTCCCCTTATCTTAGCCTTAGGGCAGGCTTTTAATATATCAAGATAAGAATTATTAACCAAGGTAGAGCCTGACATAATTATGATATCCAATTCTTTAAGCACATCTTTGTGATTCAAAGCATCGTCACCCAGATGGAAATACACTGACTTAGGATATACTTCCATATTATTTTTTGATATACGATAGCTTAGGATTCCCTTTTCAGGCAGCAAGTCAAAGGCATGAAACTCCTTGCATTTGTTAAGAAAGAACTTGATATAGACGCCGTAACCTATAAGTCCGACCTTCTTGCCTTCAACCTCATACTTAAAATTAAGCCCCTCGCTGCGACTGATTCCTCTTTCTTTTAAAAGGTCAGGCTTATTAAATGGCTTGCTCATTAAGTTGCTTAAGGCAACAAGCACTGTACGCATAGTTTCGTCATTCATACTTAGAAGCTCCTCTATACACTTATTCAAGGGCTTTCCTATAATACTTTGTATGACGGTCTCATACTCTTTAACAGGTCTTTCCTTACCTATTCTAAGTGCAAAGCTTATATTCCTGTTGCTGTCTATAGCCATAGCCCATTTAAATCCGAAAATAAATTCATCCAATATAGGCATGGGCGTATTATATCTATTATATAAAGCTTGATTAAGCTCAAGTATTCTTTGAATATCTCTCATAGCTGTTCTCCTTTAGAAATAATAATTTGTTAACTACTCAATAAATTATAATTGAGAGAGATGTATTTGTAAATTTAGCCCCAAAAGCTTTTATGCACATTTTAGAATACAAAAGCTTGAAAAACGATTTATATATTAAGATAAAAAACAAGCAATTATATTTATACAAAAGTAAGTTTTATATAACTTGATTTAACAGCCATAATAGATATAATCAATTGCATAGGCTTATGTATTAGGCTATCATTGTAAAGATAACTTGCTTATTTTTATAAAATATATTTTGCTATTTGTATAAATATAGAAAAGTAATAAGCTTTACTTGTTAATAAGAACTTAAAGAATAGAAATTTTACTTAAAATGCTTTAATATATGGAGAGGAGAGGTGTGTTTATATGAAAAGTATATGGGATTTTTGGGCAAATTATTACAATAAACTCTGGGTGCAAAAGTATTCATTAAAGCCAAGCAGAGATAAGGTTATAAGCATTATAAAAAAGACAGGAATTGATAGGGGAAGTTTACTTGATATGGGCTGCGGTACCGGGCAGCTCTTAGAACAAATCAATAAGGAGTTTGGCAATAAATTTTTACTTAGCGGTACTGATTATTCTGTAAATATGATAAAACAGGCTAGGAGAAACTTAAAAATAAAAGATATAGAGGCAGAGCTTTTCAATACAGATATAAGTGATATAAAAGAAAATATAGCCGAAGACTTTGATATAATCACCTGTACACATTCACTGCCGTATTATAAGAATCAGGAGAAGGCACTTTCAGATATGGCAGATTTATTAAAAGAAAAAGGATATATTATAGTTATATGCGCCTCTGTAAATAACTTTTATGACAGATTTGCCTGTAGCCTGCTTAAACTTACGACCGGCAAGGCACATTACCCCTCTATAAAAGAGCTTAAAAGCTTTGCAAAGGATAAATTAAGGTTTATGGGTTCTTGTCGTATAAAGAAGGCATTTTTCATGCCAAATATAGTGGCTGTAGTATACAAAAGAAAGTGAGACATTGTGGAAAATAGACTGCGTATATTGTTGCTGCGTCCAAGACCGCCTAAAGAAACTATAGGTTTGCAGCATGTGATGATATGTGAGCCTTTGGAGCTTGAGTACTTGGTGGGAAATATAGATAAGACCAAGGCAAGTGTTAAGATAATAGATATGATACTTGAAAAAAAGCCTATAGAATTTTTCATAAATAAGTACAAGCCTCATATTGTGGGCATGACTGCCTATATCACCCATGTGGGAGCGGTAAAGGAGATGGCAAGAAAAATCAAATGCCTGTCAAATAAAACGATAACCGTTGTCGGAGGAGTTCATGCTGAGGTAGTACCTGAAGATTTTACATCAAAATATATAGACTATATAATATGCTCAAATCCGGTAGAGACCTTTAATAAAATAATAGACTGGGTAAGAGCAGGAGTAGATACAAAAGATATAGACGAAACTTATATAAAGTCAAACGAACATCAACCACGCTTAGCAAGCTGTTGTAGAGATACGAAAGAGACAGGCGAAACCTATATAAAGTCAAACGATCATCAAGCATATTTGGCAAGTCGCTGTGGAGATGCAAAAGAGATAGACGGAATCTATGTAAAGGGAAAAAAACACATAAGAAGCTCCTCTTATAATATTTTGCCTCCCGATAGAAGCTCTGTTAAAAAATATAGAAAAAAATATTATTATATGTTTCACAATCCCTGTGCCTTGATAAAAACATCTCTTGGCTGCCCCTATACTTGCAGTTTTTGCTTTTGCAAGGAAATAACCGGAGGAAAGTACTTTGCAAGAAAGATTGATGAGGTTATGAAAGAACTTAAGAGCATTAAGGAGAGGGAAATCTATATAGTAGATGATGATTTTTTATTTAATGAAGACAGATTAAATCTTTTTTGTGATGAGTTGGAAAGAAGAAATATACATAAAAGATTTTTGGTGTACGGAAGAGCCGACTTTATAGCAAGTCATGAAAAGGTGATAGGCAGACTTTCAAGACATGGGCTTAGTGCGGTAATTGTGGGAGTAGAGTCGGTAAGAGAAAAGGATCTTAAGGACTTTAATAAAAGAAGTTCTCTTGAAAATAATGAAAAGGCTATAAGAATTTTGCAAAAATACGGTATAGAGCTGTATGCCACCATGATTTTACAGCCCGATTTTACAAAGAAGGATTTTAAGCAAATAGAGGACTACATAATAGGAATGAATGTAAGTTTTGTTAATTTACAGCCGCTTACGCCCTTACCCGGAACGGAAATTTATGATGACTATAAGGATAAGATATTGGTATCCCGTAAAGACTATGCCATGTGGGATTTGGCACATATAGTGCTTGAGCCTAAGTATATGAGCATAAGGCAGTATTATTATCAGATAATTAAGACCTATGCAAGGATAGTTTTAAGACCGGATAATATTATTAAAATGCTTAAAAAATACGGAATAAAAGAAGTTGCTAAGATGTGGTGGGGAAGCCAATTTGTTACTCTGCAATATATAGGGAAAATTATAAGAGGCAGATAATAGGAAAGAAAAATATTATATAAAAATGGTCATCATTACTGTATCACGATTCGGCAAAAGTAAATGCGGATTATTATAAAATAATAGGATTGTGGTAAATTTATGGCTGCCTGTGTTGTGGTATAAAGACAGTATAATTAAAATATGAAAGTTAAGTCACAATCCGTCAAATGTAAAAGTGGATTATTATGAAATAATAGTAATGTGAGAAATTCACCGCTGCCTGCGTTGTGGTATAAAGACAGTATAATTAAGATATGAAAGTTGAGTTACGATTCGTCAAAAGTAGAATGTAGATATAGGAATGAAGTAAAACTTACTGCTGCCTGTGTTGTGAGATAAAGGAAGCGGAATGGAGATCAATATGCAAAAAAAGAAACTTGTACTTATACAGTCATCTCCTTACGACCATGAAAAAAAGCCCATAAAAAAGTCAAAGCTTTACTTTGTAGGACTGGCAATGCCGCTCCTTGCGGCTATGACTCCGGATGAATTTGAGGTTAAAATAATCTTAGAAACCATAGAAGATATAGACTTTGACATGGATGTGGATATAGTAGGCATAGGAAGTATGGGGCACGCTGTTATAAGAAGCATAGATATTGCCAAGGAGTTCAAAAAAAGAGGCAAGACGGTATTTATGGGCGGATACATGGTAAGCCTTATGCCTGAGGAGGCAAAAAAGTATTGCGACAGTGTAATAGTGGGAGACGGAGAGGAAGCATACCCTGCCATGCTTAAAGATTACCTTAGAGGAGAGCTTAAAAGCTTTTACAATATGCCGGTAAAGCTTATACATACGCCACTGCCAAGGTTTGATCTGATACTGGATAAAAAAATAGGAGATATGCTGCCGGTGCAGGCAGGAAGGGGCTGTCCTAAATCTTGCAGTTTTTGCTCAATCTATTGTCTTTACAAAAACCATTATATCAGAAGACCCATAGAGGATGTGGTAAGAGATATAAGACAAATAAAGGACTTGGGCTTTAACAAATTCATGTTTTTGGATGATAATATCATGTCGAACAGGAAATACATGATGGAGCTTTTAGATTACATTATCCCCATGAAGATGACATGGATAAGCCAATGTTCAATAGATATAGGTGATGACAGAGAACTGCTTGAAAAACTCTCCAAGAGCGGTTGCATGACACTTAGTTTCGGACTTGAGAGCATAGTGCAGGAAAGTCTGAACAGTATGAATAAATCATGGGCTAAGGTATCTGACTATAAGAGACTTATTAAAAATATCCAATCCGTTGGTATAGATATTTCAACGGAAATGGTAGTCGGAGCGGATGCGGATACAAAGGAGTCCATAAGAAATACCGCCGACTTTATAAAGGAGTGTAAGATAGTTGTACCGAGATTTTATATACTGACACCTATTCCGGGAACTATATATCATAAAGAAATGCTTAAAGAAAAAAGAATTTACATAGAAGATATGTATAGTTATGACGGAAGTCAGGCGGTGCATATACCGAAGAATATGAGTCCTGAGGAACTTACCAAAGAGTACTGGGCACTTTATGAGAAGGTGTTTGAAATCGGGAATATAATGAAGAGGACAGTGCTTAGAAAAGAGTTTTTTAAAGCCCCCGGCAGATACCTTTTTTACATGGCAATAAATCTTTATTACAGGTATCAAATAAAAAACCGACTTACTCCCAACATAATTTAGCTTATGAGAACTGTAAAGCTTATTGATTTTGGCAGGGCTTAGCAGTTTGCATAAAGAAAAGGATTAGAATGTATATAGTAAAGGCTGAGAAAAAAGACTATAAGAAATTTATAAATTTTCAAAAAGAAGTCTACAGTGGGGACGAATACTTTAGGGATCTGCAATCAATTTCCCTGCCGAATATATTAGAGCATAGAGCAAAAATCACCGAAGGCAGCGATATAGAAGCCTATATTCTGTATTCGGATAAAGAAAAAATAGAAGCTGTATTTGCTTTGGCAGTAATAGACAGGATGCCGGACACCCTGCAAATAGCCTTTTTAGACTTTAGAGATAAAGAAGAGGTATTTGGAGAAGTTTATAAATTTGCCAAACTTAAAGCAAGAGAAAAAAATTTACAAAAACTTCTGCTTGGGCTTAATCTGCATGTAAACTACGGACTTGGGCTGTTGGCGGACTCATTTAAGTCCATGCCGAGTTTTGGAAGTACCTATAATAAAGAATATTATATAAGGCATATTGAAAAATATATTAAGCCTACGGAGCTGCTTTACAGTTACCGGATAAAAATTTCGGATATGGATATGAATTTACCCGATAGGTTAAGGGATTATATAGCAAAGAATTTCAGTATAAGGGGGGCGGATTTTAAAAATATTAAAAAAACCGCTGCCTTATATACCGAAATTAATAACAAGGCTTTTGTAAATCACAAGTACTACTATACTGCGAGGAAAGAGGAGGATATAGAGTTACTGTCCTCGTTTAAGTATGTTATCAAAGAAGAAAATCTTTTGTTTGTGTATTATCATGAAAAGCCCGTAGGATTTATGCTCTGGTATCCTGACTTTAACCAACTTATAGGAAGCGGTAAAAGGCTTGGGGTATTGCCTATACTTAGTTATAAGCTTGGCTTAAAAAAGATAGATACTGTAAAAATCACGGAATTTGGAGTACTGCCTGAATATAAAAACAGCGGTGCGGTAATCGCTTTACTTGATTATCTTTATAAACTCAGAGGAAGCGAGTATACATATTTGGAGTCCGGCTGGATAATGGAAAGTAATATAGAATCAACCGCAATTACAAAGCGTTTTATGAAAAATAAGTATAAAAGCTATAAAGTATACGAGGAAGTACTATGAAGTCGGGCTTTAAGGTTTATGACAGTGCGAAAAAACTTCCTGATACATGGGATGAAATAGCTGCAAAAAAGGTATTTATAAAAAAGGATTTTTTAACTTTTTTAGAAGAGGTAAATTATTGTAATCAAAGCTATCATATCAATGAAGAGGAAAGAATTATTATGGTAAGTTACAAGCTTAAACTTGACTTACTTACCTTTAGCAGCAGCTTAAAACTTGATTTTAATATAAGGGTAGTGGGGATACCGCTATCAATAGCCTGTGAAGGCTTTGTCTGTGCTGAAGGAAAACTTGAGGTTTTAGCTAAGTATTTAAAAACTTTCCCTCTGCTTTTGGTACTTAATACCGATGGCAGGCTTCCGATAGCAAGGGCGAATACCTTAGGAAGCTATGTGATGGAAATAGATAAGGATTTTGACGGGATTTTTATGAGTTTAAAAAGCCGTTACAGAAGAAGATTAAGGCAGGCACTTGCAAAGTCAAAGTATTTACAAATAAGCAAGTTGGCAAATGAAAACTTTCAAGAGCAACATTACGCCTTATATGAACAGGTATATGAACGCTCCGAGGGAAGACTTGAAAAACTGAAGCCGGAATACTTTTGTAAAATGGATGCACAGATGTATGAAATCAAAGGAAGTGAGGGTGAGTTACTTGCTTTTTTTCAAATAAAGCAAATAGATAAGGAAATGGTATTTTTATTTTGCGGAGTCGATAAGGAAAGTAATAAAAAGTATGATACTTATTTAAATATGCTGATATACATGGTAAGGCTTGCTTATGAAAAGCAGTGTATCAGACTTCATTTGGGACAGACTACAGGATACAGTAAGTCCAGACTTGGAGCAAAGAAAGAAATAAAATATATGCATTTGGCAAGTAATATTATACCGGATGCAGTGTGTAAAAAGCTTTTGGATATGCTTGGAAATAAGGAGGATCAATGAGAGTATTGCTTGTAAGACCTTGGGTCAATAAAAAGATAACTACGGTGAAGAACTTTCTCTTCGGTGAGCCGCTTGGAGTTGAGTGTGTAGCCACAATATTAAAAGAACAGGGGCATAAGGTGCTGCTTGCCGATTTTATGGCAGAGCCTAACGGAAGGTTGGGAGCTTATATAAATAAGTTCAGACCTAAGGTCATAGGGATAACTTCCCAATGTACTGATGTGGAAAATGTTGTAAAAATTGCAAAAATTGCAAAAAAATACGATAAGGACACCAAGGTCATAGTCGGGGGAGTACAGGCTATGGTATATCCCAATTCTTTTTTCAGCAAGTATGTAGACCATGTATTCAAGTCCACTACAAGGGCTAATTACAAAGAGTTGATGGAACTGATAGCCTCAGGAAAAAAGCAGGAAAAGGCAATAGTGGGAATTTTTTCCAAAGAACTTAATTTTAAGAATGCAGTAGAGGGCTGCTATAACGAATATGTAAGACCGGATACCAATTGCAGCAAGCGTTACAGGCATTTATACAAATATGTCGGTTTTCAGCCCTGTGCGGTAGTTCAGACATCCTTCGGTTGCAGAAACAGATGTAACTTTTGCGTGCGTTGGAAGCTGGAAGGTCCTACTTTAAGAGAGGTTGATATAGAGCAGATAGTACAGCAGCTTGAGGAACTTAAAGAGCCTTATGTAATGATTTGCGACAATGATTTTTTGATAAACAAAAAAAGGCTCGAAAAATTCTGTGAGCTTTTGGAAGAAAGAAAGGTTAGAAAGAAGTATATATGCTACGGCTCGGTAAACTCCATACTTGAAAAAGAAGATTTATTTAAAAGGCTTTTCAAAAACGGATTGATTGCGGTAATAGTAGGTTATGAAAGCTTTGATGATAGGCAGCTTAAAGAATATAATAAGGCGGCTACCACAGATGAGAACTTAAAAGCCACAAGAATACTGCAAAGAAATAAAATAGCCTGCTGGGGTTCTTTTATCCTGCATCCGGATTGGGATAAGAATGATTTTAAGAAACTTCTTAAGTATAAGAATCTTTTAAGACCTGAACTTATGACATTTTCACCGCTTAATCCCCATCCGCTCACCCCTCTTTTTGAGGAGTATAGAGACAGACTTTTATATGATGAAACCGACTATGAAAAATGGAATTTCGGAGATGTACTTATTATGCCCTCCAAGATGAGCCTAAATGAGTATTATCTTGAGGTGCTTAAGTTTACATTTGCGGTAAATATGAGTTGGTACTCATTTCTTTATACACTTAGGGCATTTCCTATTAAGAACACACTTAGGATGACCTTCGGATTTAATACCTTGATAAGTGTGTATATAAAGAACTTTTTTAGAACTTATATGAGCAGTAAAAGGAGAATTGCATGAAAGTTTTGTTGGTAAGACCGGGAGCACCCAATACTTTAAGCTTTACCAATATTTTGGATTCCGAGCCCTTAGAGCTTGAGTACCTACATACGGGACTTAAGGCAGCCGGCTATGAGGATATGATCTACGATTACATTTGCCAAAATAAGCCCTTTAGAGCGGTATTAAAAGACTATGATCCTGATGTGGTGGCAATAACGGGCTATATAACACAGGAAAATATGATGAAGAAATTTTGTATGCAGGCAAAAAAGTATAATCCGAATATAACCACCATAGTCGGAGGAGTTCATGCACAGATCAATACTAAGGTTTTTTATACGGAATTTATAGATTATATAGCAAAAAGCGAGTCGGTTGATGCCTTTGTCGAAATTGTTACCTATACAGGTCTTAAAAAGAATATTATTAATGCAAATGATATCGTAAATAAGAATTTAATTAAGGAACTTACAAATATAAATGGGCTCTGTTATAAACTTGAGGATGGCACATGGCAGTCCAACCCTATGATACCTATAGATATAAACAGTCTCCCTATACCGGATCGGACTTTCTTTTATGAGAACAGAAAGCATTTCAGATATCTTGATTTGACACAAGCTGCCAATATAAAGACATCTTTCAGTTGTCCGTATAATTGTAAGTTTTGCTATTGCACCTTACTTAATCACGGAAAATACAGGGAAAGAGACTTAAAGCTCGTTATAGAAGAGCTTAAGAATATAGATGCCGAGAATATCACCATATCGGATGATGATTTTTTGGTAAATGAGAAAAGATTAAGGGAGTTTGTAAGGCTCGTAAGAGAGAATAATATAAAAAAGACCTATGTGTGTTATGCAAGGGCTGACTTTGTAGCAAGCCACCCTGAGATTGTAAAGGAGCTTGCAGACATAGGGTTTAAGTACTTTTTGGTAGGGCTTGAGGCTATAAGTGATGAGGAACTTAATGATTACAATAAGGGAACCAGTAAAGAACATAATGTAAAGGCGATAGAGGTAATTAACTCCACATCCGCACAGTGCATAGGTCTTATGATAGTAGGGCTTTCAGCCACTAAAAAAGATTTTGATGACCTGTATGATTGGATAGTAAAGCACAAGCTTATTCATGTAACTATTTCCATCTTTACCCCCATACCCGGAACGCCTTTGTACGAGGAATATAAGGATAAGCTGATTACAAAAAAAATAGAGCATTGGGATTTTTTGCATTTGGTAGTGGAGCCGGAGAATATAAGCAGACATAAGTTTTACCTATATTATAGGAGGCTTATCTTAAAGCTTTATAAGAGGGCAAGAAAAGCAGGAATGTATGAGTATCTTGACTTGGGGCATTATAAGAGGATGCTGTCTAAATTTTTGCTTAGAAAGGCGTATTTGGACAGGTAGAAAGAGAGTGAGAATCTAAGAGGGAAAATAATACTTATACTTAGGTTTAAGTGCATATTAGCATCAGATGTTTGAAGAGGATATTTTATTAATCATAAAAAGGAACTGGAGGAAGCTATTAAAAAATT
>ERZ773069.198-NODE-198-length-42622-cov-8.371039_pt1 | contig 42622 bp, 39 predicted proteins | sample MGYA00580619_ERZ773069 | MGnify/ENA primary metagenome ERZ773069 (study PRJEB29015, sample SAMEA2738007) | human oral metagenome | biome: human oral; feature: human-associated habitat; material: dental | place: China | collected 2108 ...
TATTGAGAATATTATATGTTATTGTTCTATCTTTGTCAAGATTTTTTTATGATTTGTATGCGGTAGAATTTTTTAGAACGCCTAAATTCATACATTTTTTAGGAGAACATCACCGAGTTTTAAAAAAAGACTGAACAAATTTCTTGCTCAGTCTTGACATTGATACACTTATCAGGTATCATTAATTAAAGACTGAGTAAGAAGGACGAGTTCTTACTCGGTAAGGCGAGAAGTGTTAGCGCACTTTTCGTCTTTTTTTATTCGATTAATTTAAGTAAATTATAACACATTTTTACATACCGTGCAAGCATTTTATGCTTGAATGTAGCACAAAAAGACCTTTTTTTACAAAGGTTTTTGTTATATAACTTTTTACATACTTTATTATATACTTCTATTGTTTTCTGAAGTAGGATAACCTTTTACTATCAGGGTAACATTGATATCTAGATGTATTTTCTTTATCCGTTTTACTCATTCTTTTTTTAATGGTATAAGCAGAAACTTCCTCTAAAGAAATAAATTTTTCATAATCTTCTCTCCAGTTGCCAAAGAATAGCTCCCTCAAAGAATCTTCATAATTCAAAACAATTATCCTACTCATCGTCTCAGCTCCAGCAAGTGTCCAGTACATTCCTCTTTTTTTCATTCTATAAGTAACCTTACGATGCTGACTCTCCATTATCCCGATTCCTGCATGGCTAAAGCCTCTTTGTTCAGCTGGTTTAGTATATTGAAAATTTCTCAATATTTTACTCTTGAACTTCTCAAATAACTCTTGTTCTTCTTCTGTCTCGATATAACTTTCGGTTGTATCTAGGACTGTTCTCATTAACTGCTTATCATGTTGCTTAATCGCCTGGAAAGCTCTCTCTAATAGATCTTCAGAGTAAAATTTTAAATAATTCTTCAACTCCTTATTTACATGGTACTCATCCCAAAAATGTTCGTGTCGTTTAATTCGCAAAACCTTCGCTATTTCTTTGAAAACATAGGGTGTATATCCATGACCCCCATCAGAGTTCGTAATCAATAAAGTCTGATCCGTAACTTCGTAATTATTGAATAGATAATCGATTACCTGCTCCCTCACTAAGCGATTGTCAAGGCCAATAAATTCTTTTTTGTCCTGGAGTTCAAATCGATTGCTGCCAACTTTCTGGCTTCCTGTATGGACTACAAAATGCGATAAATCATAATGTTTATTATCCTTCTGTGAGTCACGTGCTTTAACCATCACACCATCACCCTCAATATAAATAACCTGGGCTTTTCTTTTGCTAACCTCTTTATTCTCCTCATAATATCGATAGCCTTCTCTTTCCTCCAATAACTTCTCACAAATTTTTACAGCTTTTACTACAATTGGTTTTGTGATAGAGATGTGATAAGTCAATTGGATCACCTGAGTTACTTTATCATATGGCATTAAAGTAGATAATTTGGCCACCTGATACATAAATTCCCATGAGAAGCGGACGTTCTTCTGAAGCCCTAACTTCTCATCTACTGGAATGACCCAATGATCTCCCTTTTTCCAACGTCTTCTTCTGAAAGTAAACTCTCCAAATGTAAAAGCGACGGTTCGCTCCATTGAATGAATACAGGTATAGCCCTTTGCTCTCATGACTGGAATCATCTCCTCATCATACCTAGAAACAAAGTTATAAAATTCTTTTGCATTTTGAAACAGCAATTTATTTTTTAGTTCTCTCTCATCAAAGAAAGTCATTCAGAATCCTCCCTTATTAAAATTACGCTTATTTTAATAAATTTTGACCTGAATGTTCAAATAATCCTTTGTTCTGACAAAAAAAGAGCCTATCTTTTCAGATAAACTCTTACTTGTCATACCAGGGTTTCTCTTTCTTACTAAAATAGGATTTGCTCATTTCAATAGTAGCTATCCCCATAGGAATCAAAATAATACTCCATAAAACCGTCACAATTCCATCTGCAATAAAGGAAAAACCACCTGTAAAGTGAAGTCCCAAATACAGTAATAATACAACTGGAAGGAAAGCTGGTGCGAATTTCAAAACGGCCAACCCTAAAGCAATTATAAACACCATACTAAGTCCAAATGTTTTATAGAACACATAGATTGCTATAGCTCCGATAAAAATAAAGAACAGCTGAACAAGTCTTTTAATATCAATGAAAATCATCATAGATTCCTCCTACTTCATCCCTTTCTTATGGAACGCTATTTTTTCTTTCGCTCCATCTTTTCCCATTCTCTTATAATCAGATTCTCGAGATAAGATGAAGCTGATTTTTCACCGTGATACTCTACTAAAGCATCTAACATATCGTATCGAACATTATGATGTAAAGAGAATGGATATCTTTGCTTTTTGTTATAGCTTTCAGGAGACTTTCTAGCCTCCTGATTTTGTTTCCTCGACGAAGGAGTCTTTTCTCTCTTTGGTGTACTTTGGAATGTTTGTTTTACTTGTGCGAATCGATTCTCTGTCATGCTACCTCTCCTTCTAACACACTCAAAATATTTTCATATACGTAGTTTATATTATCATAAAACTTCTGATGTGTCTCTTGTTGGTTAGCTGTCATCTCTTCATGCTGCTCAAAGACACTCTGACTGATCACAAGGCTCTTGGCCATGAGCTCTTTCTCCTGGATAGATCCCAGGTAAGCCTGATCTTCTTCAACAACTTCTAAAAATTGTTTACAGGTGTCTGTTACATTGTTTCCAACGTACTTAATCTTATTTCCAATAAGATAAGGTTCTGCTTTAACATAGCTTTTCTTAGTAATAACTTCGATAGCTTCGCTCTTAATGAAGTCTACAAAATTTTTCAAAGATAACCAGGCACGAAAACCATTAAGAGAGGCATCAGAAACAGCCAATACAATATCTGATACAGCTATAAAATTTGCTGTAACTAAACTCTCATCATTGTGCGTATCAATCAGAATGACATCAAATTGTGCTTCTAACTCTTCGTAATGTTCGCTAAACCACATAAACAACTGGAGATACTTGTTGTTTCGACTAGCAAGATCTAACTGCTCATCTGTCAAACGCTCATCACCACAAATCAAACTGAGATTTTCCGATATTGGAACAATTTCATACTCTCCAGTCGTAAATATATCATAGACGGTTTTCTCACATTTTACATCAAATGTTCTTGTCAAATTACATTCCCAAGCTCCATCAATGAGTAGTGTTCTAAGCCCCTTAACACGTGCCAACCAATCCCCTTCATTAAAGGTATCTGTAGTCTTACCACCGCCACCTTTTCCTAAGTTTGTAGTCTGAATCTTCATGATTCCCTCCTTGGACAATTGTATATTTTGTTATATAACTTTTTATATACTTAATTATATCTAAAACAACTTTGTTTGTCAATATAAAAGCACAAAAAGTTATATAACTTTTTGTGCAACTTATTATCCGTATGTACCACCTATATTTCCGCCAACATAGGCTTTTAGCTGGATTTGTTGAACCGTAGTATTAAAATTTCCAACGAAATAGCTGTTCTCTTCTCCATTTTTAGTTAGAACAACCAAAAATTGAATCACATCATCTGATTCAGTTGGCATCACTTCCAGTTGTTTAGGTTGAAAATCATACTGATTCGTCAGAAGAGCCATCGCAAAGGTTTGAACCATCGCATTCTGTGTCATAGATAAATGATTCTCGATTGTTCCCTTGACATTTGGCAGAAAATTCGTCTTTTTTATATCTGCTACTGCTTCTTCAAAGGCTTTTAACACTTCTTTTTTGTCTTCTGAGCTTGCCTCTGCATATGGGCGTTCTAGTTTTAGCTTAGCTGTCCGATAATTCTTCTCGTCTGCTGTTTCCTCTTTGGAAGACGGCTCGTTTTGAGTGGTTCCTGAAGAACTCACCTGGGCAGCTTCTTCTATTTTAGTTTGTTGAGATGGCCTGAAACTCGATACAATTCCTATTCCTGCCAAAACCAATAGAATACCTACTACAATCGATACAACCATATTTTCCTTTATCCAATCAATCATCTTATATACTCCTTTTAATTTGAACTTAATTTAGCTTCTCTGTCATCTGGATAAGCAAAAGAGATTACCTGTTCTTGTTGTTGTGATTTAGTCCAAATGCGATAATTCCATGTATATGGAGTTTTGAACTGATCCCAACCACTCAGAGGTGTATTTTGTTCTACAAATAAGATAGAGCCATTCTCAAAAACATGACATACAATTCCAGTATGACCATATCCTCCGCCTCCTACCTGTGTAGAAAAAATAGCGCCTCTTTTGGGTGTAGTCTTAACTGAATTTCCGAATATTGATGCCCAAGCTGCTGCCTGATCTTTCCCATTACCTTGAACTGAACCAGAATGACCCCATAGGTGATTTCCAATACTAATTGTAAGATTCACACATTGTCCAGCATACTCATCACTTCCAGGATTATACCATCCTGTAGACTTGGCATAATCCATACCTAAGCTCTTAGGATCAATAATGAATGGTTTCAAGCTATCTGGTAAGTCTTCTGGTTTATACCCCCATGCAGTCGCATCTGAAGGGACAGTTCCCGTTCCATCGGTACTGCTACCTGATTCACCACATCCACTTTTTTCAGCTGAAGAAGACACCGCACTATCTGAAGAACTGACATCTTGTGTACTGGATCCTTCATATGGCTTCTCACCATGAGCAGCAATAGCTTCCTTATCAAGCCACTGATACTTCGTACCCAGTTTTTGATACATATCAGTTAGTTTGCTCTTATAAGTGCCATCTGTGGCCCATCCGCCATCTGCTATAGCGGATAGGCTAGTAATACCATTTATATTGTTTATAGCCCCTTTATAAAGCGTCTGGTGAGCCATAAACTCAGCTTTCCCTACAATCCCTGCATCATAGCTGGAGAACCAGGTATAAGCTCCTCCTGTGCCGTCTCCAACATTTGCTCCAGGCTTTGTTCCTGTTAGGTCAACACTGTCTTCACCATACGTCGCAAGAGTAACTGGAAAATTACTCTTGCTAGAGGTTTTAACACCTCCCATATTGTGAGCTTTCCAGAAGGAAGTACCATTAGGATTCGTAAAATTGAAGCCATTCTCTATCATTGTTTGAGTGATAGAAGCTGAAGGTAGGAAGCCTCCTGCCTTCCAAGATAGGATATAGGCTTCCTTATGCTTTTTTACAAAGTCATCGATGGAACCATCAGCTGAAGAAACTGTTGAGTCGCTAGTTGAGGATGTTGTTTCTACGGCACCACAATCATTTCTTCCATTATTGGTTACAGCTCCCATTATCCCAACTAACATGGTTATCCCAACATTGACAAGTAATAGAAGAGCTACAAGAGGGATGAGGATCTTCAGTTTAAATATTTTTTTCATGGATACCTCGCTTATCTACCACAATCCTAATATTGTTCGCAAAATTCCATAAAAAACTAAAAATACAATAAACCCTATACCTATTTTCTTGAGACCGTTCAAAAACTCCTTATCTCGTTCCTTTTGCGCTTCTAAGCGTTTTGGATCAGATTCTCCCTCTGAAGCGAAATAATCTCTTTCTTGTTTCATACGATATTTACGAATCAACACATATTGATCAAATCTCTGCTTAGTCCTTGCAATCATTCCTAGTTTATTTTTGGCCATCCTGGTTTATCTTCCTTTCTTATTCAATACCGCCATAGCGTTCAACTTCAGGAGCTAACAACTGTTGGTTAAAGACTAGATTTCCAACTCCTGCAATGTTCATGAATAACTGTCCTTTCGCCAGACGAGGCAAAGTCTCTAGTTCAGACTGATTCATTGAGCCAGATAAGGCGTTAGCTAGTAGAGGCACACTTGTTTCATCTGTCTGAGCAAAAACTCTATATTGCATCAGACCAAAAATCCTCTGAACAGCAGTCACATAGGGATCCTTATGAGTGCCGACACCTGTCTCAAACAGAATACCTCGTAGTGAATTAACAGACAATACAACACCAGCAAAGTTTTCCCCCATTGTATCAATCATATCAGCCAGGAGATTAACACTACTTTCATGCTTTGGATTAATGAGTGTCTGTGCCCCACTAATATTAACAATATAGTGTTGCATATCCATCTCCGTTAAGTCAGGTCGTTTCTTCAGTAGTTGCTTACAACGTTTTCCGTTATTAACAATATCAGCTGAGACAAGTGAAAGAACAGAAAATATCTGAACATTTAACAAATGAGGAGCGTTCTTCAACCCTGAGAAATCAAATGTTACAACTTGCTCTGAAGAGATATCTTGAAATTCAGTTGTTCCCTCGAAAATTTCTGCGTTTGTTGTCAATAGTTCGTTAAACGTATTGTAAATACGCTTAACAGCCTTGTGTTCAGCTTTATCCGCACTAGTTTGTTCCAGCCGACGTTTGTAAGCATCAACAAACAAAATAAAATCAGACAGAATAGGATACTCTTCCTTCACAATATCCGTCGCTTTCAGTTTTTCTGGATTCAACGAAGGATTTCGAGCCCACAACTCTTCCTCAATATAGAAATCATTCAGGAGAGTTCCAAATGTGATTAAATCGTCTCCTGTCACTTCATTATTCAGGAGTTTATAGATACTCTTCAGTTTCTCGATATGAAGGTTGTAAGATTTCTTCTTATCGATTTCAGTTCCTGCTTCATTGGTTACTGTTGGAAATACCTGGAAGATATTGATACGGTTAGCCTCACCTGATAAATCAAGAATCAATCCATGTTGTTTTCGTGTCTGATCAAGAAACTGGCCAGTAGCATCAAAGTTACGAATATAATGCCCCTTCGCATAGAGACCGTCTGTGTGTTTCATAAGAAAAGATCGTTGTCCCATCTTTGGATTTCCAGATAGGATCATAAAGGATCGTGTTCTTTTCTCGTCACGTTCTAGAAAATTGAAATTTACCGCTCCGTTTGTTGGAGTCCATCCAAGATAGAAGCCTTTCTCATCTTCTAGCTTCGTATGATTAAAGAAATATCCACCAGCTATTGAGTGAGCTGGAGTCGGTATCCCTCTTCGATGATTGGGCAAATCAATCTGATATTCGGCTGGAATAAATGGGGCATGGTATTCAAAGTCTAACTCTCCAGACAGAATAGTGGATTTGAATTTCGACGTTTTGTCTTTGACTTCTTCAACCTTCTTGAATAACTCTTCTTTGGTTGATGCAAACACAAAAACACGAATATACATCCCATACATAGCTATATTCCGCTTATCAATTTCACGGCTTAGTTTATTAAGATTATCAATCTCATCTAGTTCTTTCCGATTATTGGTTAGTTTGCTATTGTTTGTAATCCGTGTTGACTTCTCTTCAATAGAGTCCTCAATCTCTTTTTGAAGCTGTCTATTATCCTCCTTGTACAGTGACAGGAAGGAACGTGTTCCAGGAATCAACAACAATTCAGAAAGCCAAAAACGATCCATTCCTTCAGTTGGATATTCATAGTAGTGTAAGACCGTATGATATCCATCTCCACTTATCCAGGAACGATCATCCTTTTTAAAATCAATATTTCCTTGCGGTTGAATCTGGCTAAGGAAAGCAAGGTCATATCCTTCATTCTTTAATTGTCTTTGTCTACGTTTTGATAAATCAGGCATGCTATCTCTCCTATACTTTCTCATTCATATTGTTGTATTGCTTTATGATCTGAATTTTCTTCCTGTAGCTAATATCTTGTGGAACAAAATCATTATTTCCATAGGTTTTAGCCTTACGAACCAATTCGTCCAATTCGGTTGTTGTAGGTGCAAATAGCCACAGTATAAACTCTGTATTATAGACTTCTTGTCGGATGCTTTCTTCAACTTTAATTTGACTTTGAAGCCAAATTTCACGATCCTTGAGTTGTAAAAAACGTCTATCATTTACTGATAACTTAGACATATCTTGTCGCACTAAATTCAAATGATGGCGCAAGTCGGAAATTTGCGTATCTGTATTTGTTGGTAAAGTTGTCGTCTCCACTTGGATATTCGGTCCAAATCGAGTCAACCAGATTTCAAAATTTTCAATGGTTCTCATAACCTCGTTATAAGACATCGATCCTAAATCTTTACCTGGTATCTCCATCAGCTGCAAGTAGCCGTAATCGACTAACTGGATATAAGCCTGGCTGTTCGGAATGATTGATTTTACATCTAACAACTCAACGCAAGAATGTAAATCAAAATATTCCTGCGTTTGTTTCTTTGTTTCTTGAATACGTCCCAGAGGGCGTTTCTCGTTTTTTGGGGGTTGAATTTGTTTAATCGCCATTATGGTTTTCTCCTTCTGATATAATTCAAGCTAATATAACGTTTTCTTCTTCGTCTGAAGAAAAGAAACATGCTGTGCCAATTCTTTTTGCCACCGTTAGCTGGTAACACCAGATACAAACTCAAAACTGGTGTTAAAAAAATGAATGCGAACATCTGTATCCACTGGCTTTTAGGAAAGATTTTTAAGCCAACGCTCAAAGCGATTACTCCAGTAATTCCTACAAAAGCAATATCTAGAATAAGAAGACCTATAATCTTGATTTTGGCATAGATATCTCTAGGTACACCGTATTTTTCACCGTACATGAATTTCTCCTTTATATTTGTTTTGACACTCACATTATAATGAATAATCGAAAATATCTTTTAAAGGGACAATAGCATTTTTACCATCATCCTTCAGGAGTAAATTGTACAAAAAGTTATATACTTTTTTGCACAATAAAAGAAGCCTCAATCTTGAGACTTCTTAACTAAATCAAAGAATGATTCTTCGGAAAGGAAAGTGATGGATTGACCGTCTGATATTCGTCTAAGCGCTTCATCATGCTTTTTAGACCTTTTATCTAGATCAAAAAGGTTCAACTGCTTGTGTCCTAAAACCAATATATCTGTCCTTGAAGATATATAGTTTTGAACGACAGCTCCTTTACTTTCTAAAAATCGTATGGCTTCTTCTCGAGTTAGAGGACGTAGGCTTCCTGTGACAACAATATTCTTACCTGTTAAATCCATAGTTCAGCCTATTCTTCTTCGTCTTCACTCTCAGCACCTGTGATATGACGTCCTCCCTGCATACGTTGTCCTGCTTGTTGCATTTGTTGGTTCATGTAGTTCATTTGATTCATACTCTGTTGAAATTTTTGTTGAGAAGAATCAGGCTGTGCTGGTGGTGTCGATTCTGAAACTGGTGCATCTGCAGGTGGATTTGGATCTTGAATCGGGGACTCCATTCCTTCAGCTGAAGAAGTTGGATCGACAATAGGTGCATCCGTTGTTCCTGGATCAATTGGAGGCTCAGGAATATCAACTGGTCCATGTTGATCAATACCAGGAACCGCATCATTTTTCAGAGCGTTATAGGTCGCATTTTGAGCAGAGACAGCCTTATCATCCAGCTTATCTAAAACGTTGCCAACTGCCCCTTTTGTATTTTGCATGGCTTCAAATGTTTTCCATTCTGCCAAATCAACCATATTACTTACACCACCTTTGGCCGCATTCATCAAGCCCTGGTCTTTTACAGAGTTCAAAGCACCTTGAATACCACCTCCAGTTCTGGCAAGGCTATTCCCCAGAATCTGACTTCCTTTAGATAAGGCATCTGGAGCTTTTTGTGCCATATCCATACCAAATTGACCAAGCGCCATACCTCCATTAAAGAGACCGCCTGCTCCAGCCGCAAAGGCATTCCCCATCATCATAGCTCCGAGAAGTTGTTGAGCTGTTTCACTATGACCTGTTGAAACTCCAAGCCAGCGCTCGATCATGGCCACTCCTTGCATGGCTGCAAAGAATACTCCAACATAAACAAAGGCAGCTGCGAGACACTGCTCCCACATGTTGAGTCCATCAAAGAATCCGCCAGAAAGCTTCGTTACCGCTGAGACAGAGAGGATTGGCAAATCTCTGAAGATCTCAAGCGTTACACGCATAATGATAACTTCAAAGAAGATTCCTGCTAAAGCACCGCCAATCGTTCTTAACAACTCTTTGTATTTCTTTGAGTTGGATAGAGAACTGTATCCAAGAATTGGAGAGATCATTGCTTCAATCAGAATATCAAAGATTGATTTAACGAGCTTAATGATCATGCTGACCAATAGAACAACAAGGATAATATACTGGAGGAACATCCCTATCCAGTTGACTTTATAGCGCATATAAACGGATTCAAAAGCACTCAATTGATTAATGACTCGGTGTTCTGTAATACTTTCAACTCCAGTATTATTGGAATTTAACTTATGTAGGAACAATCCTTTAATTCCTGCTACTTTGTCGTTTTTCTGTATATCATCTAACATTTTTGGATTTGTCGTACCATAGTTTGCTCCAAAATCAATCTTGGTCGCAAAATCTGCCGTATCACGTTGGTCAGAATTATCCGTGATATTATTGACAGGGGTAGAACCCTCCTGAACAGGCTTGATATAGCCATAATCATCCATTGGAAACAACTCTGTAGAAAAATCTTTGTATATTAAGACTTTTAGGTCTACCACATTATTTTTCATAGGTTGAAGAGCCAAGGAGGAAGTTGGTTGACTACCAGATGGCGCTTCACTGGAGACTGTCTGGATAGACATGGCATCCTGTGCCACTGCTGTTGCGATGGTGGTCAAAGCTAAAGGCAAAACCGAGGTTACTGCAGTTACCAAAAGGAAATTAATAATCACCCCCTTATACTTTACTGGCTTAGTAAAGACTCCTACGACGACCGACACAACCAAAATCAGAGTAAACAAGGACGTTCCTAATATCTGAAACCAGTAGAAAAATTGACCAATGACTGTCTTCTGATCCCCCAAATATCCGAAAAGCCCAAAGAGCTTGAACATATTATTAAAAACATGTTCTAGGCTGGAAGTGATTTGATAAAGAGCCTTGGCAATCCCTCCTGGCAAATAGGCTAGAAATGCCATAAATGCAGGAGTCGGTTCTAAATAGTTTCCCCAGTAGGAATAGAATTCCGCCAGTTTTTTTGCATTCTCGCCTGTGATTTCACCATTGAGATCCTTGACCTCATTCATCAAATCTGAAAAGGTTTGATAGTGCACTAAAGGTACCTTCTTTCTTTTTAAGATACCCCTATCATATTCGATAATAACAAAATCGTTTTTAAAGGGACAATGAAATTCTGACAATAAAAAAGCCTCAAGTAATTGAGACTTTTCTGTAAGTTAATCTGCTGTTCCATTGAAATCATAGAAAGCATTGTCTTCTTTATAGCCACGACGTAGCTCAATGATTCGGATTTTTTTACCACCCTCGGTCAAGACGACTTGATAATAAGCCTCTGCTTCTTCAGGCTTACCTATATCCCTATAATCAACAGCGATTGTAAAAGTGTCTTTTCCTTTCAGTTGACTTTCTAAACTAACAATAGTTCCCCTGAAAGAGGCTGGAATCGACTTTACTTGTTCTTCTGAAAGCACACTGTAGTTAATACTTTCACCGTCGTTATTTGAAATAGTTCGCTTTTCTTTGTCAAATTTTAAGGTAGTTCCTACTCCACCTTTAAAATCAAGACTCTCATAACCATCTTCTTGTGAAAAGCCTGTATAGCTATCTTTTAGCACATTTTTAGCAATAGAATCAGGTGATTTTTGACCACAAGCTCCAAGTATAATCAAGGCTAACCCTACTAAAACAATTCTTAAAAAGTGCTTTGCTTTCATCATTTTTTCTCCTGATCATTATTTACTTCATTATAACAAACATCATTTTTTCTTGCAAGTGTTTATATAACTTATTGTACAACTTTTTAGATAACTTCATCCGCAAAGAAGTCATCTCCATCATCATAATAATCATAGTCACCTTGAATAACACTAGCTACAGCTGCCTGAAATAGTTCATCTGTGGAAGCAAATGATTGAGATTGTACCTTTTGTCCTTTACTGTGACGACCTGATAGTTTAGGAGTCTCTCCATTGTTGCTGAGGAGAGGCATGGTCAAACGTTGCCTCCAGTCGATGATGTTGTTGAAGGCTGTACCAGCATCAACTGCGATCTCCTGAAGTTCTAGCTCACGGTGCGCACTTTCGACTGGAATATCCGCAAGAGTCATCGATGTATCAAACTCCTCTTGTAAAAACATGTACTTGTAAGGGAAGCTGTTCTTATCATGTGCGAAGATTGGATCTGTTGTGACCTTTCGTCCAACATTATCCCGTCCCTTGACTCCACGTAAAATAACCGCTTCTCCTTCCTGGAGCTTGGCTAACTGGGTTGGGGTCAGTAGCTCTTGTCTTGGATTTTCAACAGCTACATTTGGGTTGGCTTCATCTAGGATATTGCTGGAGCGTCTTCTGCGAGTAATGGTACGTGTACCCAACTCCCCACTAAATCTCTTATTGGTATCTGGAGACGTCGTTTTGACGTAAACCTTCAACGAACAGTTATCCAGAATCGTTTGTGCAACATTTTCACCATAGACATTAACCAATTGTTCCAAGTTTTGAACCCAAAGATAATAGAGAATGTTTTGCCCCAATCCGATAGAAATTTTCGTATCCATGTGAGGAATAGCTGGAATGTTTGTAAACTCATCCAAGATATGGAGAATCCGATTGATACATTTCCGCCCATTTGTTAAGGCAAGGTCATAGTTGGCATTGTACAACTGATCCAAGAACAAAGAGACAATCCCATTGTACTCTGTTCGGTTTGGTGGTGTTACCAGATAGACGACTCTTGGTTTATCGGAGTAAATCAACTCAATATCTGATTCTTGGAGAAGATTTTGAGTGTCTTCTTTGCTCTTCAGAACCCTTACATCGATATGATCTAAAATTGGCTTCTTGGTATACTCATCTAGTTCTAACCTATCTCCATCTTTTCGATAGACTTTTTCAGCTGAGAATTGGAAGACTTGATCCCGAACTGGAGACTTACCATTTTTCTTATGATTAAAATCAATCGTTACCGTAAACTGATCTGGAAGTTTAGGTTCGATGGCATAAGTCAGATAGCCTTCTCCATCAATAAGAGCTGTCGCTTGCTTCACATAATCGACTTGCTTTTCAACTTTCCCCCACTTCTTCAAGCCTGTAATGGTTACCCTAGCAGTCTTATGCTTGAACTCATTTTTTAATTGACTGTTGGTGCTTGATCTCAACTTAACAGATAATCGACGTGGGAAGGCAAAAGACTCTAAATCAATCGAGTTTTTAGAAGTGAGTTTGGCCACGTTGTCTTGCAAGAACAGGTTGATTCCTGTCATCATGCTAGAGTAGACATTCCCTTTGGTCTCATCACCACCAAAGTCTGAGGCACGAAATTCGATATCTGCCATTTGTCTGAATTTGGAGAATTGTTTTTGATTGACTTGTCTCAAATTATCAAAATAGACTGTGATTTTTGACTTCTTCGATACTTGTTGTTCTCTGCTTGGATTTTCGACGATTTCACCAGCACCATCTACAAAGACTTCTTCAGACCCCATTGTCGCCAAGAATTTCGCAACGTTTGGGATGGTAATGGTGTCCCAGGCATCGTCTTCACCATTTTGAACGGTTTCATTAGCCCGATCCATCAAAGCCATTGTAAGGGCGTTAAACAAGGATATAGAAGACTTACGAAAATACTCCGCATTTCCCTTCTCACCACCTTTTTGTTTGGGAAAAATGGATTCTGCGACTGCATTGACATAGGTTTGCGTTTTCTCATAGTAACCTTTCTTGGCGGCTGCAATAGCCAGAGCCAAAGGATTGTAGGACATAGACCAATCCATATTTTGGAAAGAAAGCACATCAACTTCATAGCCACGTTGCCTCATCGTTTTGTATGATGCTTGGTAGTGTTCCCCTTTCGGGTCTCCCAGAACCATTGATGGCTGCAACTCCGCACGACTGTTGATATCAATCGCTGTCGTGATCTGACCTTCCCCCTTACCTGAACGAGTCATCCCAATCCCTAACAGATTCGTCGGCTTATCTTCAATGTAATAATATCCCGAAGGAAAAGATTGCATGCCCAAAATGCGCTCCGCATTGGTCACGTATCGACTGATTGTCTTATTTTGCCATAACATTTGCGTTCGGAGTGTTTGTCCTGCCAAATCATGAGTCAGTTCATGAAATACTGGAGCCCCACCTTCACCTGGATAAGTTAGAGCTTTATTGGGAATCTTTTTGTATTGACGACGAATTTCATCAACCGTCACAAAACGGTCATCCCCCTCCTCATTATGGTTGTAGTCACGAAACTGCTCAAAGTTGATCCAAGCAGATTTCCAAGCAAGGACTAGACCCATCAGAAAGAGAGGAAAAGCTAAAATCGGGGCAATCCAAAAGACTTTTACATTCAATAAACTTTGAAACAAGAGGCTGTTTAAGTCAAAGTTTACTGCCTTACTAGCATCTTTAAACGACCAAATACTAAAGTAGAGAAAGCGGATTGTAGCCCTCAAAACAGTAACCAGGTAATTGGTTAAGATAAAAGCAATAAAGCTAAAACCTAATCCCATATAAACAAAACTACGGTAACTTTTAAAATAAAGAATGGGTTTCATCTCTTTATCAAAACGTTTCCGTTCTCGTTTAACAAAAGGGAGGGTATAGAATATCCTGAAGAAAACATTCCAAAGGATGAGAGAGACCAGCGCCAAAAGTTTAGGTATGAATGACTTCATCCCATTGAGCAGCCCTCTAACTGATTGTCTCCAAACTTGTTTCCAATCAATTCCTTTACGATTTTTCCAACCTCTTTTTATTGCCTGGCTTAGACTACTCTTTCCTGATAATAACCTTTGATAGCTTCTTAAAAAATACGGCTGGAAGAGTTTGAATAGGTAATAACCTGCACCCCCTAAAAAAAGGAAGGTATTGACCCAACTGGCTCGAATCAGTTGGATAAGGGTATAAAATACTACTTCAAATAACTCAAACAAACTACTACCCCCTTACACCTTCCAAAAACCATTCCATTTTTCGAGTATAGAAGCTCGAAAAGAGAAATATGTGAAACTGTAGCCTTGGAGAGGCTTTCTCGTAACGGTGAAAGTAATTTTCTAACCATTTCTCTCCATCCAACTGAAGAACATTCAATCGACTAGATCGACTTTGTTCTAAGTAATTGGTCACCTGAAGAGATTCTGCAATCAATTCATCAGACAGATAATTGTATTTTTGTCTTGCCATTGTTGCACTCCTTTCTTATTATCTCTTAATTCCCCTCTATTCTAAAGGATAATATCAAATTCTTTGTTAAAGGGACAAAAGATATTGTTATACCATAAGTTATATAACTTTTTATACAATAAATAAGCAACAAAAAAAGCACACAAGTGTTCTTGTATGCTTTCAATCCCTTTAGAATGGGGAATCCGCATCTATTGGTTCAGGATAGGATGTAGGAATAGAACTTGGTGTCGGCTGAGAAAAGCCCTGTTGTTCCTGCTTACGTCGATTAGATGCTTCCTTGTTTTCAAGGAAAGTGATTCCTCCTTGTTGATTTGGTGAAATAAACTGATACGTCCGACGTTGACCCTGTTCATCGTTATATGGTCGTTGGATAATTTCTCCTTTTAAGAGAATTGGAGAGCCTTTTGATAGACTCTGAGCCATCAATTCTGCTTGTTTTCCGTATACTTGCACATGGAAGAAACTAGAAATTGGTTTATTTGTATCATCAGTCATGCTAGAGTCACAAACAAACTCAAATTTAAAACTCACATGACCGTTTTGAGTTCGACCTACTGCATCGCTTGGGATGAATGCAACACGTCCAGAAGCGATAAATACTTGCATTTTTTCTCCTTTCAATAAAGACCGCAAGAGAGTTATACCCCAGCTTGTGGTCATCCTTTCATTTTAGTTCATCAACTTAGTTTTCTTTCGACTTACGAAGACCTGCAAGGCTCAACAATCCCAAAATCATCCCCACAACTGGAAGAACGCTTGCTGATGTTCCTGTATTTGGAAGTGATGGCTGCGGTTGTGGCTTGCCTGGTTCTTCAGGTTTTGGTGGTTCTGGAGTGTGGGTTGTTACCTTCGCAATCATTTCTTGTCCATTGACAATATTGATGAAGGTATTCTCAACTTCTCCAGCTGCGATGCGCTCTACTTCTAAGTAGAAGTCTGCATCGAACGTACCACGTACTCCAAGAGATTTTAGGAAATCTTGATTGATAACGTAAGACCATTGACCACCTTTTGCATCCCACTTAACAGTCACAAGTTTCTTGATAAACTCTGAATTGGTATCTTGGTTGAACTCAAAGGTAAAGGCATAAGAGCTACCTTTGGCAATCTTATCACCAGCTTTGACTACTTTGCCATCCTTCAGGATAACATCATAAGGCAAGATAAGGTCTTTCTCAGCTGTGTACTCTGTACCCTTGATGACACCTTTCCAATTACCTGTATAACGGTCATGCTTCATATCGAGTTTATCCAAACCGTCATACTGATACAATGTATCATGTTTTTCTGGAACAGTAACACCGGAAAGGAAATACTGGATATAGTCGCCTAATTGAACTTCTTTGCCATCAAGAACCTTTTTACCTGTTCTATCAAGCGCATGCTTTTCGGGTTTCACGTTAGGAACTTCAACTGTTACAAGATTTGACTGATAACTATTGCCAAAGTCGATTTGTTTAAGATCGTTTTCGACTTTCTCCCCTGCTTTAACCAAGAGCTTAGCTGGGAGATCAATCGTCACGTTTTTATTTTGCTTCACGTAATTGTTGTAGAAGCTCGCAGAGTCTTTCGCAACCCAAAGATAAAACTCACCTTTAGGATTCAAGTTCAATTCTTTCAGAATCTTATTGATTGCATCTGTACGCCCTTTGTCTGAAAGGACGTGATACATGTCAAACAAGTCTTTTACATCTTTACCTGCAGCAGTCATCTTGATCTTGCTGTGGTCAACTGTGAAGGCTTTGTCTTGAACATCGTCAAAGATTCCAAACTTCTTACCAATCGCTTGCGCTGAAGCAAGGGTTTTGGTGTAAGGGCTGTAGTCTGTCATCAAGCGGAAAGTCACGTTACGATCAAATGTTGTCGCACCATTGATATCCTTACTAGAATGATCCAAGACAGCTTTGACTGGTTTTGGTGGCTTCGGTGTGTAGTTCGTAACAGTGTTTGAGAAAACCTCATAGTTATTCACTAGCACTTTATAAGTGTTATCATAGAAACCTTTGTCATAAATTGGCTTCCAGGTAATCACAGGAGCTTCTAGGCGTTTCCCTTCGTAGGTTGCAGTAAAGGTATACGTATTCTTTCCTGCATCATAGGCAACGCCCCATCCTGCTTTCTCTGTAGCTGCCTTTGTGACAGCTACATCAGAAACTGCTCCAGCTTCGAGTGGATCAATGATGGTAATCTTGTCCCCTTTTTTCAGGTTCGCATAGATATTGTCATGGGTCAATGTATAGGTCTGAGTAGCATTTTTAACCACTGTTTGACCGTTTGTATTGGTCTTGTCTGTATCTGCTACAGATTTGCTGACAACTGGCTTATACTGCAATTTATAGCCGTGATAGCTTGCAGACAATTTCTGATTTTTGGTTTCAGAAAGAGTTTTAAGCGCCAAAGTTGGTTTGGCTGGATTCTTCGCTTCGACCAATTCAGCTGATACAGGTTCAGTCTTAACTGGCTTCACGGTTGTTTTAGTAATAGTTGCAGTAGCTGGAACTTCAACAACTGGCGCTACAACCTTCGTATTCAAAGCAAACCAGTAAGTTTGGCCACTTGGATTATCTGGTCCATCCCATTGGATAAATTCAGTTGTGAAGGCTGTCCCTTCCTTAAAGACACCAAGTGCAGCGCCCTTGTATTGGTAAGGTGAGTCAGATGTATCCCAAACATGCCCCACATCTTCTTGACGATTGTACTCTTCAGCGTAAACATATCCATAATCCTTGTTATAGGTTACAGTTGAGCCGTTAATTTCAACATGAGTTCCGTTAATGGCTTTCGCACCTTCCCAACCAATAAGATTATGGTTGAGTGAGGAATAGGTCAGGGTTGCAGGAGTCTTTTCACTTGCTTGGAAGGCCACTTCTTTCCCATCCACGTTGTAGTAGTAGGTATCCGTAACCAAGAAATTCATGTAGTCCGCAGCTCCACCAGCTCCATCATTACGAGCTACTACGAATCCTTCTGTTGGATCATTCAAGACGTAGACATCATTCAATCCTGTCTTCCCTTGATTAAGAATCTCGAATTTTCGATGGATACGAGAAATATCATGCTTTTTACCATCTGCAGTTGAAACAGTCAAACCTTTCAGATTTGTGTAGTCAACTTCTGTTTTCCATCCAGTGCCAACATCCTTGTATTTCAAGACTTTAGTCGAGTCAAGAACACGAGTATAGCCTGATGTTCCATTTGATGAGGCAATGTAATCTTTAGTAGTTACCTGCGCTCCTGGAGCAGAGGACTCCACTGTTGCTTCAGGATTTGCGGTCGCAACGCTAAGGGCTTGCAAGACTACTTCTTTTGTGTAGCCTTCCGTGCTTGTCTTAGCTCGAAGCTCATCGTACTTCTTCTGCCAGTCCGCTTGGGCTTTCTTAGCTTGATCATAAGACGCTTGGTTTTGTTTCCCAATTTGCTTCGCTTCATCAGCTGAAGAAACTTCCTGTGTTTTAGAGTTTAAAAGTACACCAGAGTTTTTCAAATCTGTTGATTTACGATCAGCATCTTGATTGACTTCTTGACTAGCAGTTTGGCTTTCTGAGTAGGCATCAAGAAGAGCCTTGTTGAGCACAACTTTTCTTTTTGCGGTTGCAATAGCCTGGTCATTTGCTTTCTTCAATGCTTCTACTTCTGCGACTGAAGAAACTGTACGTGTCACTGTATCAACCGTTACGCCCTGTTTCTTCAAGTCTGTAGTAGCGGCTTCTACAGCCTGATTCAAAATCGTAGCTTGTTTGACAGTAGCTTCGTACTTCCCTTTTTCTTCCAGGTAGGTTGAGACAGCTTGCTGATTCTCTGACAAGGTATTTTTAGCTGTTTGAGTGGCTTTCTTGTTTTGAGTTGCTGTCCCATCTGTGGCAGTCGAACCGTCATTCGTCACTGTGACAGTTGTTGATTGTTCGTGATTACCTTTTTCAGCAGCCACAAAGCTATTGTTAGCGTGAATAGCTTCCTGTGCTTCCTTGAAAGCTTCGTTGTTTTGAACTTGTTTTGTAGTTGTGGCTTCAAGTTCCTGAACTTGTTTATCCTGTTCTTGTTTAATCTCAGACTTAGACTGTTCAAGTTTTGGAGCAGTGGTATCTGTCCCCTTATCAACGCTTGATGTTTCAGATACAACTACTCCAGCTTTTTTAGCCTTGTCAGCTGCCTTTGTAACTACTGTATTATCAATCGCTACAGACTGGCTTCCTGTTGCTTTACCAGCTTGTGTAGCGTACATGTTATTGTCATTTTTGCTCTCAGGCTGTACTGCTTCATCTGCAAATGCTGAACCTGCAGAGAAAGCTACAATCCCTGCAACTGCAATTCCTGATACTAATCCTTTAGCCCATTTTTTCTTACGGAAATATCCGTGTCCTTTTGTTTTTTCTGTCATATTTCTTTCTCCTTCACTTAATTAAAATAATTTTTTCTTGTAGAAGTAGCCAACGGCTGTCAACAACATGCCACCGATTGCAGCTAGGAAACTTTGTTCTGTTCCTGTGTTTGGCAAGGTTACCATTTTACCATCTGCAGTTGAAACACTGATGGTCTTGTCTTCATTCGTAACACCTCCAAGCGCTTCAGGAGCAACTACAGAACCATCTTCAAGGACAAGATTCCCATTTTGAGTGCTGACAATGGAATCACCTGTGCTGGTTTGAACAGGTGCTTTCGTAATATCATGCACCGCCTGACCTGTTGATGTAGATGTTGTTCCAATTTGCGACTTCCCTTGCTGGTTCGCTTGATCAGTAGTTTTTGGCTGTTCATCTGGAACACCATCTAGGCTACCTGCGTTATCCTTGTCTTGCGCCTTATCTGAAGGCGCTGGTTTATCAGTCGGCACTCCGTCAAGACTTCCTGCGTTGTCTTTGTCTTGTGGTTTATCTGATGGTGTTGGAACACCATCGAGACTACCTGCATTATCCTTGTCTTGCGCCTTATCTGAAGGTGCTGGTTTATCAGCTGGCACTCCATCAAGGCTTCCTGCGTTATCCTTATCTGAGGGAGCTGTTGGATCAACTGGAGTAACTGAAGGAGCCGTCGCTTGATCTGCAGACCCTTCAGTCTGTGTTGTAGTTGGCTTTGTTGGAGAAACGATTTCTGTCGTTGGTGCTGAAGAATCGATTGGTGCAAGTTCGTCTGCCGATGCAAAGCCGCCAGCTTGTGTAAGGGCGAGTGTTGAAAGTGCGAGTGTAGCTAATACTTGTTTTTTGTTCATTTTAATTTTTCCTTTTCTAATTTTTAAGATAATTTGATTCTTTTGGTTCTGTTTCTACAACAAATCCATATTTTGAAGAATCAGAAGCTTTTACATCAAAAGTTAATCTAACGCTAGATGATTTATCCCCTTTTTTGACGGACAGGATATAGGAAACCGTATATTTTTGAGTTTCTGAATCATAATTCAATTTCTCTAAAATAACGGACTGTAAAATTCCTTCTTTTGGTTTAGTAAATTTTGCATCACCTTCAGAAAGAAAATCTACTAGGTTTTCTTTTTTGCCCGAGTAATAAGAAGGTAAGAAATAACGGCTAAATACATCAACTTCATTTTTCGTTGAAACGATAAGTTGAGTATTTTTTTGTTCCTGATATAAGAAATTTACTTTTTCTGACTGGTTTGACAGTTGAGCGAAAGCAAAAAATACACAAATGATATTTATTACTGATAACACTCCCAAAACACCTAAGAATAGATAAAATTTCTTCAGAGAAACTGACTGCTTTTGAGATACGGGAGGCACAACATCTGTTTGATCCCTTGCATTTGGAACAGGTGGCAGGCGATTGGGTTGTGAAACAGCCATCGTCTCACCTTCAGCTGGGAAAAGAGGAAGAGAAGAATCGGACAATCCCATACTTTGTTTATATACAGGATAAATCTGGTTCTCAAAATACTCCCTTTTTTCTTGATAGCTGTAATTTGCAAATTCAGAGCGAGTAAGTATCGCTTGAATTAGGGGAAGCAAGAGGTTTTCATAGTCTTCTGTAATGAGGAAGGGACTAGCGTAAACCTCTCCTTCTGTCACCACGCTTTTCCCTTCCAGATGGGCGATTGCTACTTTTTTCAGCTGAAACTGACCATACGCTTGTTTCAACTCTCTAAATAACAACTCGGCCTGTTGAAATGTTAGGTAGGGCAAACTTTTTGAAATCGGCTGAGAAAAATCAGAAAGATGATCCAATCCCTCGATGATAGCAAGTAACTCACTATCATCCTCTGGACCTCTTCCATCTTCCCAGGAAATTTCTAAAAATAGATCATCTGTAATCGTACAGCGATCTTTATTAAAGAGTGAAAAAGCCATAAATCACCACCCCTTAACTTCTTACGAAATCAAAAATCCATTCAATGATACTTGGTCCCGCTGAAACACCAATAATTGCAATTGCAATTGATATCCAATTTTTTTTCATTGAGGCTTTTAACTCCCGTCCACCAAACGCATAAATGAGCGAAGTAACAACGGCAGCTAGCCCAAATAGTGCAACACTGACTAGCTGAACTTTTGTAATCCCTTGTTTCGCCAAGTTGTCCGACTTAGCAAACGGATCGTCCGCATAGACTGTAGATCCTGTTAGAAATAGGGAAAGACTCAATAAAAACATCTGTGATTTTGTTTTTACTTGCTGAAGTTGTCTTGTCAAATAATTTTTCATAGAAATCCTCCTTTGTTTTTTTGACAACGTTAGTATAATAGATAATTGAAAAAAATTTTTTAAAGGGACAATCATTTTTTTAAGGTGAGTTTTAAGAAAATAATGCTTCACCAAATGACGTCTTTTCAGCTTCGACTTCAAATAATATTTCTCTTTTATCTTCACGGTGATGCTCATTTGGCGCATCACCTTCTACCCAAAGATGAAAATGATACTCTTGATTGTGATCAGATAAGTTCAGAAACTCTTTAGAAATTAAAGGAAGCACCTTATGTTTAATCACTCTTTCCAGTGGCCTTGCACCATCCTTTATATTTGTTCCTACATCCAATAAATAAGTAACCAAACTTTCTTCATAAGAAAGAGTCAACTGTTGATTCTTCATTCTTTCTTCGATTTCTGATAGTTGTTTGACAATAATTTCCTTATTCACTTTCTCGTCTAACATGTTGAAAATCAATTTATATTCAATTCGATTGAGAAATTCTGGTCGAAATCTAGTTTCCAACTCCAACGTCATGCTCTTTTCAAACTGAACTTTGTCCCTATCGGTTAGCTTTTTAAAATTCCCTTTCAATTCATACTGATTAATAATTTTTTGAGAACCAATATTCGTAGTAATAATGACAATCGTATTCTTAAAACTCACTTGCCTTCCAGTTGAATCAGTCAAACGTCCTGCATCAAGCACCTGCAAAAATAAATCTACAACTTCTGAGTGTGCTTTCTCCACCTCATCGATCAGAATAACGCTATAAGGTTTCTGTTTAACTTTCTCAGTCAATTGACCTTTCGTTCTCGTTTGACGATCGCCAATCAGCTTTGTAATATCTCCTTTTTGCTTATACTCAGACATATCAAAACGAATGATTGCCTCCTCATCATCAAACATCCCCTCTGCCAATGCCAGGGCAAGCTCGGTTTTTCCAACTCCTGAAGTTCCTAAAAACATGAAGGAAGACAAGGGCTTTCTTTGATCCTGTAAACCAGCTTGGGAAACAGTTATAGCATTCACAACAGCATCTACAGCCTCATCTTGGCCTTTAACACGTCGTGACAGCTTTTCTTTTAAACCATCTAGTCTTTCCTTGTTGCCTTTCAAAATCGTCGTGACAGGAATACCTGTTTTATTTTTCAGCACCTCTGCAATTTCTTGCTTCCTGACATGGCCTAATCCATTTGTAGAACAAATTGTCGCTGCTTCATCTATTAAGTCAAAGGCTTTATCAGGTAAAAATTGATCAGGTATGTAGCGGACGGATAGAAGTACAGCTTGTTTTACAGCATCAGAGCTAATAGACACCTGGTGAAAATTTTCGTAAATAGTTTTAGCTTGCTCAAGAATTTCAATTGCTTGAGTAGTTGTTGGTTCAGAAACCCTAATTGGCTGCATCCTTCGCTCAAGCGCTCGGTCCGTTTCAATATATTCATGAAATTCATCTAAAGTAGTTGCGCCAATCAATTGCATCTCACCACGTGACAAAACTGGTTTAATAATATTTCCAGCATCCAAAGCGCCCTTATCTGAACCACCAGCACCAACAATAGTATGAAATTCATCAATAAAGAGAAGATTCTCTCCTTTGGTTTCTACCATCTCCTCAATAATTTTTTTAAACTTAACAATAAATCCTCCATCCTCATCTGACATTAAACTAGATAGTTCCAGAGAGCGCACGGTCAAGTTTTTTAATTTGGGAGATACCTGGTTTCTTAAAATGGCTAAAGCAAATCCTTCAACAATAGCTGTTTTTCCAACTCCAGCTTCTCCTACCAAAATAGGATTATTCTTGGTTCGTCTGAGAAGAGTCGTCTGAACAGCTTCTACTTCTTTATCACGTCCATACACCTGATAATCTTCTGCTTTTTTTGAAACTTTTTCTGTCAAATTATCTGTATAACGATCTAAATAAGGTGTTTTTTTATTTTCTTCAGTAGTCACACTTAATCACCTCTTTCTTTTACTTCCTTGATTTGAAGAGTGAGCTTATCTTTTATCGCATCCACAAATTCTCGTGGATTGATTGTCCCTTCTCCAATCTGAGATAGAAACATTTCCCAGCCTCCTGTTGTCTCTGGATCAGAGAATTCATTGTCATAGAGATAATTGATAAGTAGATAGGCCTTGTTGGTAGGAGTTAGTTGACCTGTTTTTTTATCTTTGACAACATAGCCCTTACTCTGAATTTTTTTAATGATTTCTCCTCTAGTGGCTTGTGTTCCCAAGCCATATTTAGGAAATATTTGGCCAATCAATTGGCTTTCAGTTAGTCTCTTAGGTGGTTTTGTTTCACCTCCTACAATCTGAACCTGCGTATCAATTTCATCTCCCACTTGATAATCAGGAACTTCAACAGGACCTCGTACCTTTCGTGAACTCCATTCAGCCCATCCCAACTTATGAAGCGTTCTACCCTTTGTTTTAAAAACAAAACCATTATTTTCTACTTCAATTGTTTTGGTTGAATAATAACAATCATCCGCAAACATTAATATTGCCTGCTTCACAACTGCTTCATAAATTAGTCGTTGGTCAGTTTTTAAATTTGAAAGGTTTGGAATTCTTTCAGTCGGAATCAAGGCTGAGTGGCTCGTGCCAGAAACTTTTTCATCATTAACATAATTTTCTCTAGGCTCCAAAAACGCTGGCTGAAAATGACAATTAATAGCCCTTTGATAGGCAGATAGATTTTCTTTTAAATCATCAAATTCAAAACGACTGATGTATTCTGAGTCTGGTCGTGGATAGGAGAGAAAACCTTCCAAATACAGTCCCTCAACAATGCTCTCTGTTTTACTTGAGTCAAATTTCCAGGCGCTTGCTGCAAAACTTTGTAATGCTGACAAGGTAAATAGTTGTGGAGCTGATTTCTGATGTTTTTCTACCTCAACTGAAGAAACAATAGAGGTGGCTGATAATCCCCTTGAAGAGGCTAAAATAGCTTCACTATCTTTAGTTTTATCTTTGGTAGTAAAGAATACCCCATTTTCCTTATCCTCCAGCTGAAGCTTCCAATATTTTTCTGGAGTAAAGTTGCGAATCTCTAAATCATTCTCACAAACTAGTCTGACCGCTGGTGTTTGAACTCGACCAACCGATAGATGGCTACCTTTTGTTCGAGGGAGTTGTCCTCTTCCTTGAAGATCAATCGTTGCAAGAGGTGATAAGTTCATTCCTACCAACCAATCACTTTGTGCACGTGCTTCAGCTTCTAAATAGTAATTGTAGGTTTCTGAAGGTTCCTTTAATTCCTGAAAAGCTTTTTGAAGAGCTTTCTTTGTCATGGAGCTTGCCCAAAGCCGTTTCCAAATTTTCTCCTTGCCTCCTGGTATGTGCGATAAAATAGAGTACGCAATACGCTCTCCTTCTCTATCAGCATCCGTCCCAATAATCACTTGATCCGCTGCTACCACTTCATCATAGATTCTCTTAAATTTTTCTCTGGAACCCTTGTCCTCTTTCAGATGTTGCTTAAATGAAACATTTGTAAGAGGTAATTTATCAAGTGACCAGTTGTCTGGTTCGCTGTATTCAAATAGGTGCCCTTCAGCAGCCACCACATGTACTTCAGCTGGAAAATAGAGTGACTGCCTAATGGCATAGACACCTTTCTTTTTACTAAATTCTCCCAAAGCTGTAGCATAAGCTTCTGCCTGTTTCTCTTTTTCAGCCAGAATAACTATAACCATATCATTCTCCTTCTACTTCATTTTCTGTCATTGTAAGCTATAATTAAAAAATCTTTTGTAAAGGGACATCGACAAGGAATAGAGTGAGTTGATATAAAAAAACAGCACATAAAGTTATATAACTTTATACACAAAAAGAGGCTCTTAAAGAGCACTCTTTCTAGACTTTAAGCCCCTTCTTTGGGCTTTGGATAAAATTTTGATTTTGAACCACCTGTCTGTTTAACTGGTAAGGCTTTGTATGTGGCTCAACACTTTTTACAATCTTAGATACTGTTCCATGAATCCGTTTCATAGATTGCGCTAGTTGTTGATCGTCAAGAGAGGTCAAATTATCAGTCCAAATTGCCATATAGCGAATGGCTTTCTCAGAGGTATCTAACCCAAAATGCTTAGAAACGAGATAACTTGTCATCTCAGCTTCAAGTTCTCTACGATCTTTTGAGACATCCTCCTTATACGAGTTAGCAAATTTAGGATTATGTAGGCTAGCATGCGCCAACTCATGAATGGTGGTTGCAACGACTTCTCCAGGAGTATTATCTGGATTCAAAAGTATTTTTTGTTCATCTGGATAAAAAGCTCCCTTCGCACTTCTCAACTCTTTTGCATCGTCTTGATAGATGGTTACACCGATACTATTTGCATAATCGGAAAGTCCTTCTAGCACTTCTTTAGTACGAACATGATCCAAATTAAAATCATAGTGACGATTTGGCATCGCTTTTGGATAAAATTCAGGCTTCAAGGTTGTTTGAGACAACTCAAATACTTTATACGTAGCGAATTTAGCTAAGCCTGTGTTTGAATCTCTTTCATGGAAGAAGCGAGATTTCAATTTTCCTTCCTTCTTCAAAGCTTTTTCTTCAGGTGTTGCTTCAGAAAGTCTTTTATATTTTGGATTTCCTTTTCCATTTTTCACCTGGTTCCCATTTTCATCCAATACAGGAATCATTTCAACCATCATAGGTCTAAACAAGGTAATATGCGATTTTTCTCCTGTCTTAACCGAAAGATTGTTATGAACAACTTCCCTTGTTCGACCTGTTTTTTTATTGGTATAGGTATTTCTAGTTTCAAATACCTGATCTGAAGTAATCCCAAGAACTTCCCCCATCGATTGCCATTGATTATAGGTTGCGACTGCATTCGCTCCTGGCCACTGTTCCTGAATCAAAGCGACATTTCTAGGTGAGAGTTCTGGAAACTTACTCATAAAATTCAGATACTCTTCTAACCGTTCTGGTGTTTCTGTGTACTCTCTCACTTTTTGAAAAGCAACCTCACTCAATTCATGAGGCGTTAAAGCAGCATAATCAATACTACTTGAATTTACTTCAGGAGTCTCCAAATCCGAAATAGGTTCCTCTTTCAGAATCTCCTCTACACGCTGAAGCAAATTAGTTTTAGTTTCTTGCTTAGAAGATTGAAAAGCTACCGTTTTTCTTGTATCTGGAGTTTGACCTTCTCCTTCTTCTATCAATCGAGACGATTCATTTGCTTCCTGGGAAATTTCCTTATTCACCACTCTATTTTCCAGCTGAGAAAGAATTTCTTCATCCATCGATGCTAGTTCAGATTGACCGTTGAGTCGACGATATCCTAACCCTAGCATTTGTGAAATTGGTGTAGTCTCATCTCCAATATCATAACGAATTCCCTCCTTAATCAATTCACCACCTGGAGCATAGACATCAAACTTAATTTTAGTAGGAGGGATATAGCCTTCAGTATTCCCTGCAGTTACTTGTTTCATTCCTTCTTGATGAATTGGATAAAAGTCCTGATTGGCCTTATATAGCTCCCTAGCGAAATCTTGATAAGATATCAGCTCGGTCTCTTTAAAGGGCAATTTCGGCCCACCTGGGCGATCCTCAGACCATTGGAGACGTACATGGTAGTTTTCCTTATAAATATGGTCTTGTTGCCATTCTTTATAAAAATCTGAATTTGTATCTAGGAGATGATCTTTCCCAGCTGCAGCAACAATCTGATCAAATTTATCATTGTGTTTCTTCGCATAGTCAAGATATTGATTCCAAGCCTGATGAAATTCTTCTGGCGTTTTTGAGATATCATCTGGCACACCTAAATTATAGACAGTATCTAAGACTTGAGTAAAGGTAGCTGAATCAAGTGAGGTTTTATTCAGTGTGCCCTCTGGAGCTGGTGGTTCAGGTTCTTCAGAAACCTCCTCATACTGTTTATTTTTTAAGACAGATAACATTTCCTCGCCACCATCTTTAACATATTCCTCATTAATTGACAGTTGCTCAATGTGACCATCTCTTTCTCTATAGACACCGAGAATTGTGCCAGTATCTATATCTTCCAGTTGTTTACTTAAATCCCCCTTCACTCTCATTAAAGATGCAGGGACATGAGTAAATTCCTTTTCTTTGAATAACAATAACAAATCAGTATCTTCTGGTCTAATTGCTTTTGAAAGATCCAGATTATTAAATTTCTTTACAGATGAAAGATCGTTAAACACAAAGGAGTCTGACTCTATCACCTCAGGTAATAAGTTCAAAACTTTTAGTTTATCCGACATTCCCTGCGCAAATTTTAAATCTTTGAAATGCCCTTTTCCAGCTGCAACATCTTCAACAAATGACTCAGACAAATGTTCTACCCACTCATTATATACAGGTGTTACTCCAGTTAAGTGCATCCAATTTTTCTTATCAAATTTAACATTTAGAATTTGGAATTGCTTTTCTTCTGGATTCTTATAAACATAATGGATACTTGTCCCTGACATTTCTTTTAGATACCATTGAGCCGAGTCTCTCATTGCGTTTGCGTATAAATTTAACGTCCGCATGTTTTTTTTGAATATTTTATTTGACATTCGATCCTCATCGATGGTAAAATGAAGATGAACATTGGCAGGAAAATCAGGTTGAGAATTTTTCTCAACGGGCTGCGGTGCTGTCCCTGGAGTTTCCACTCCTAAAAAACTGGAATTGCGATTCAATAGTTCGCCCCCAGTGTTAGTCTCTTGATTATTATCAAGAGACTTTTCTTTTTCTTCTGAGACTTCCTTTATCTTAATAGGCTGAGTATCAAGACGTGACATCAAGTTATCCAATAATTCTCGATTTAAAACCACTTCTCCCTCTTGTTCTTCCAGATAGTGGAACAATGTGTTTGGTGTTACCACAAACCCATAGGAAAAGTCTCTTGTTCCTGATTCAATCAATGGATACTCCAACATTCGCTCAACCGATTGTGATAGATTATCAAGGGTTCTTTCACCAAAATAGACGCCAAAACTGTCACTTGAAAGGCTTTCTATCTGCTTGTTGGTATTGTAGGCTGCTATTGCAAGTTCACCAATAAACTGGGTTGAAATATCTACTCCCAAAGCTCTCTGATGAGGTTTCAATGCTTGATACAAGGAATCCTGCTCAGGAGTCCCTTTTGTCTTGTATAAATCAACCGTTCGATCATCAATAGAGCTTAAAAGTGAATGAATAGGAGACAGCACTTCCATTCGCTTATCATTGAGATATTTTGTAGGATGGCTATTCCCCAACTTCGCAAAGACATCATACAGATAGAAATCTGGCGCAAATTCGATTGATAATTCTCCAGATTGAATCCGATTATTTAATTTCTTAGTTAAGGCTTCGTTTTCCCGTTTTACCTCTTCATAGCTCATCAATCTTCCAGCATTCTCCTCTGTAGTGGTAATAGATTCTTGATTATCTGGAGTTTGTTTTTCTTCAACCATCTTATCTATACCAGTTGGATCAATAACGACTGTTTTTTTATTTTCTATCGAAAACGTGAGATTGTCCCAATTTTTTTCTAACCACCCTGCTTCGCCTTGATTTTTTTCAATAGGCTCTGGTTGTGGTGAGATTGATTTTTCCTGATTCGAGGGCGTTAATCCTACATTTTCTTGCCTTTGTTTGGCAAGCAATTCATCCACCTTCAGTCTTTCCTCATCTGTTTTCGGATGATACTTGGTTTGTGAAGATAATTGAAACTCTCCTTCTTCAGTCAACTCCAGGGCAACTCTTCGTAATCCTTTTACAAAATACGTATTTGGTTGTTTTTGCCACTGGTTCACTTGCCCCTCATCAATTAAGGCTTGAGTTGCTGGTTTAATGCTCGTTTTACCCATTTGTTCAGATATGGCCTCAAGTCTAGTCAACTCTTCTTGATAGCGTTTGAGAGTAGCTTTAGTAAAGAACGACTCCCCACGTTTAGCTTTTTCTAACTCTTCACGGATTCTAGGTATATTTTGAACACTCATCTCCAGACCACTTCCCTGACGATTCAACCCCATTTCTTTCAAATGTTGTTGATGCTCCAGGCGCTCTACTCGCTCTTCCTGTTGCCTAATCTCATCCATCTTTGAGAAGACTTGACCTTCTATTTGTTCTTGCTTACGCATAAAGCTAGCACCGCCTCGCTTATCATTTATGGGTTGCCCATTTGTTAGCGCTTGGTGGGAATACGCTCTTGAAATAGCCTCATCTTGTTCACCTTTAAGTCGTTCCAATTTTCGACGTGCCTGGGCAAGACGACTGTTATCAGATTTTTCTTCCTGTTGATTCTTTAGAGCATCATTCCAGTCCGTTTTATCTTGCCCTGGTCTTAGTTCTGGTAGATCTGAATTGATAACAGCTCCTTTTGCTTCCAATTCTTGAATGAATGTTCTACCTGCTTTATCATTATCTAAAGCTAGGGTGATTAAATCCGCATTTCTTCCATCTTCAAAAAAGTGATGATCAATAGCCACTTGAAGTCCGTCTGCCATTTGTTCAGGTGTCCATCTTAGTGGTTTTCCTGAAATTTCAGCTTGAATTTGAGATAGATGACGGCCAATAGTAGATTCTTTCAAGCCATCCATAGAAACTAATCTAACGTCCTGAAGACTATCCTTGTGCAATTCATAGTAGGACATTAAATCAATTGGACTCTCAGTAAAAATCAATCGTTTTGGACTGCCAATATCAACATGAATACCAGTCATAGGATCGGAGTTTTTCATAATCACTTTAGCATATCCATGTTTTGGCCACTTCTCCCAATTCTCCTGGATTCCTTGTAAAGAGGCTCCAACAACTTCACCTGAAGAAGAAAGGGACTTGAATACAATAACTGGCTCAATCGCATTTGTTGAATTTCCGCCATTACCTTCCACAAAGTAGTCAAGTTTGGCATTAGCTTGGGCTAAAATACCCTGTCCCAAAAAATAATCAATCGTTTCATCGGATAGCCCACGTTGATTCCGCAGATAATCTCGTCCAGCTGAAAACGGCTGCTCGTATTTCTCAAGATAGTATTTAAAATCTTCTTGAGGTCTTTCAACCATTTGAAACTCTTTAAAATTTCCATCATTTAAAAAATCTACCGATTGGTTAAAATCTACTTCCTTTATTGTCTCAACCAAAGAAATCGCATCACCACCTGTATTTCTAGAAAACCATTTCCATAAATTTTTATCAGGTGAAATAACTAGGCTATCATGTTCTTTCCATCGATAGTCTCGTCCAGATCGAAACAGCTCCATCTGGAGCTCGTTTGCAACATCCAAAATATCTCTAGAACGTGCAAATTCAACACGTTCTCTACGACTTTTCCCACGTCTTGATTCTTGTTCTGTCATATAAAATCTCCTTAAAATCCTTCATACTGTGGTTTGTACGGCTCTTTCTCTGCTTGTAGAAATGTTTCTGGATCTAAGTGAACCAATTCCCCTACTGAAAAAGATTCAAATAGCTCAGAATTTTCCTTAAAATCTAGAACCATTTCTAAATCAGAATTTCTTCCTTGACCCTCAAAATGCACTTGCTTATTATCGGCATTCATTGCCGTAATTAACCATTCAGCTGAAAAGTCAAAGTCTTCAACTGCAACATCTGGAAATAATAGCTTCATTTTCTTCTCCTTTCTCTTTTTATCTTTCTATTCTATGCAATAACCAAGAAATTCCAGTTAAAGGGACAATAGATTTCCATTTTCAACAAAAAAAGTCATTGCTTTTACAATGACTCTTATATACTTTGTCCTTTTTCCTCAAGTTCTTGTCTCTCATCACTTCTCTCACGTTCCATGAGGGCTTTTTTATTTGCACGTTGGGCCCTTTGAAGAGAATTGGTCAAATTTCTCATGAAATCTGTATTGATGATTGCTTTACCTTGAGATTGTTGGACGTTTTTTCTTTGCAGGTTCTTCCTTTCTTGCATTTTATGTGAAACAGCTTGAGCTAACTGACTTTTCTGATTGCTTTCTTCCTCTGGCAATATTTTTTGATAGAGTGATTTGAGTTCAGAAAATCCTTTCGCATTCTCCTGTTTTAATTTTTGAATAGTCGCTTGATCATTCGTTTGTGAAATTTCCTTGTTTCGACTGTAAATCTGATGTTTCAGCTGAAAAATTGAGATATGGGTCTGTAGCTCTTCTATATAGCTATCTTTCGTAACAGGATAGCCCTTTAGAATAGTCAGCACTCCTTCATCTTGGAGAGGTTGAACTGCCTCTAATTCTCCCTTCAGACGTTTAATAGGTGCTTGAATTGCTAACGAATCAGCCTTTTCTACTGAAAAGGAAACACTATCTTCAAACTGGTTAGCAAGAGATTGTTTTAGAGATTGGTCTGCTTCACCTAGTTTATAATTTGGAGTCAGTTGCAATTCAGTCAGCTTCAGTCTTTGTTGAATTTCTTTCTTTTTCAATTCAACAAATGGCTTATCGGTTTCAAGTGGTTGAATTTGATCAAAAAGAGTTTTACGAACTAATAAGCTACTTTGTTTTTCCTCCAATAAACTCAATTTTAAAGCATAGCGAAATGTTCCTAACTCCTGGCGCTCTTTTAATGATCGATCACTTTTCTTTTTAGCCGCTTCTACAAGTTCTTTCAAATCAACTGAAGAAAATAGCGACAAGTCTCTTAAACTAAGTTGCTTCTCCAGTAAGTCTTCTTTCATCTGACTCACATCATAAACTAATTCCGTAACATATTCAGGACGTCCCAAACCTGTTCCGTGTTTATCATAAGCAGCATAGACTGGTTTTGTGATTTCAAGAGGTTTTGCCCCATCTTTCAAATCATAACCCAGTTTTTTCCAGGCATCTAGTGTTTTGATGACACTTGCATTGGGATCCTGTTCTAAAATCATTTGTTGATTCTTTACTGAGAAATTGGCCAAATTTTTTTCCAGCCGAACATCAGCTATTTCAGGAGCATGCTCACGAAATAGGTGCAAGATTCTATTTGCTAATCGTTCTCTCAGCTCTTTTTCTCGATTCGCTATTAATTGCTGCAGATGATAGCCTGCAGCCTCCTGTTGTGTTTTCTCAACACGACCATCAAGTTTCCGAATCTTTTCGTAGGTTGATTTTTTTCCAGCCGAATAAGCTCCTCTATAGGTCTCTAGGAAGTCCTTCGTTTCTTTCAGAAATTCTTGATAGAGCTCCTTCCCATCATTTTCTAAATAGGAATCCAGATAGCGATCCAGGAAGAATTTACTGACTGCAAAATCTCTTGCATTTGAGCCATAGCGCCATTTTTTATCCATTGGTAAATGGTTGTAAGCCTGCTCCAAAAAATTTTTTTCAGCCGAAGAACGAACTTTCTGATCTCTAAATACAGAATTGATCAACTCACTTCTGATATTGGCCAAAATTTGTTCTCGTCGAACAATCATTCCTCTAGTCTGTTCATTTAACAGGCCATGAAAAACATCACTTTTAAAACGTTCAATGGTTTTCTGGGAAAAGTTACCTCTATATTCCATTCGTCCACGAGGCCGATAGAAAAATTTTTTTCTTGCAGACTCGACTTCTGATAAACCAAAATGCACATGAATATTATCCGTATTCAAGTGAATGTTAGCCCACCAAAATGATGAATCAGATAAGCCTTCTTTTTCAATCAATCTTGGCAATGCTTCACGTATGACCGACTTGATAGCTTGCTGATCGACTTTCCCAGTTTCGAGATCATATAATCCCTCCTTGGCCAAAAAATCATTATCAAAAGAGATAACACCCTGCCATAGAAGAGAGCCATTTTGATAAGCCTGTTCTAACTTACTTTTCAATTCAATTACTTTGCTACGCTGCAAGTAATTGGCCTCTTTTGTAAAAATCGCAGTCATCTCTTCATTTTGGTTTTCAGTAGCATAAGAGCGATTCATGTAATCAATGTATTCCTGAAAATTTAGTTTCGTTTCTGGAACTTCAGCTTGAATTTTTTGTATTTCATCTTCAGTTAGAGACTCGATATTTTGTCTGTGTGTTTCTAAATTTAATTCATTATCAACCTCAACAGCTTCGTCTCTATTAGTGTAGTCTACAAAGCCACTATTTGCTTCAGTGTATTGCAGCATGAAGGTAATACTTGGACTAGACTCACTCACGAGTAAGGTCTCCTTTCAATTAATGAGAATGTTTGATTGTTTGACCACGTGCAACATCTTCTTGAATGACATCGTTAATTCTTGCCATTAATTCATGCTGTGTAGGATCCAGTCGTGAATGAATAGATTCCAAATCTTGAACATCAAAATCATCTTTCGTAATAGCATGAAAGTTGGTTAGTGTTAAATAAAGAATTTGATCAAGTTGACGATGAATTGCCTTGTTGTCATTTCCAGAATCAAAGCCATCCCCCAAATTTTTTTCCAGCTGAGTCAGTCGCTCATAGAAATTTTTTCCTTCTCCTAATTCAATAAAGAGTTTATAAAAAACTTCAATCAAAGTAACGAGCGTTGCTGAATTATTTCGATACTGTTTCTGCAAAGCAGACGATTCTTTCAAGTAGGATTTTATTTCCTTAAATTTTTCATGTGTTTCTTCGCTAAAATATAAGCTAAGTCTTGGATTCATTTTTCCCTCCTCAATTTTTCTGAGATGATCCTGTCAAATAATTGATTTTATATCCTGGTTGAATATTAAAGATATATACATCAAATGAGATCTCATCATCTTCAATACTCTGTGCTTCCATACGAACTCCTCTAGCAACTAATTCCACATTTCTAAATATAGGAGTTACTCGATAGCGGACATGGTGATTCGTATTTTTTATGTAGTTAGCAATCTTATTTTCATAGTAAACCATTGATGATTGTTCATCTTCAAAATTTGCATTTAAAGCACGTGTACCTGTAAATAAATTTTTAGCATTCGCATTCTCTCCACTTAATTGAAAACCGATTAAGTGAGAACGATTATATAAATAATCTTCTTTCCCGTTGAAAATTATTTTTTTATTTTTCCATCCTGTTGGCGTGATAGACGAAATAGATTCTCTATCTTCAGTTGGCATCAAATCTTTTCCCAACATCGCTTCAGCAATTCCTACACGATTTAAAAAATCTAGATTAGAATATTTTTCCCAGCTGCCATTTTCTAAACTCAATTCGCTTTTTGTAAATTGTGATTTTTCATTGATGACAATCACTTGATTTTTTCCATCATACTCCTTCGATTTCAAATCATCATTTTTCAGAGTAAGATTCAAATTTGAGTTGGAATTTTTTTCTTCAGCTGAATCGGCTATGTTCAATTGAGTCGGGATATCATTTTGTGTCAAGCCAGATTTGATAGCATCAAAATTGTTAGGTTGTACGATAAAGATCGCAAGAAAAATGAGAATGATGAACAGAGATTTATTCTTCTTCATTTTCAAACACCACCTGACCGTCGTTCCGCTTCAAGTGCAGATACATCATCCATAAAATGTAACCAATTTGTGGTTAGTTCGTTTACAATATCTTGTTTAACATTTAAAGCTGAAAGAGAAATATCATTCTTCAACATCAATTCTAAAATCTGACTTTGTTGTATTTTGATATTAGATAATGTTTCCGCAAATTGATTATTGTACAAATTCAATCCGTCATTCATTACGATATTTTGAACTTGCGATAACATAAACTCATTGAAACTTGGATAGTTATATTTTTTTGAAATAGCCTGAAGTTGTTCAAACATATCATCAGGAACATTTCTAATTAAAAAATTTTTAGTCATCACTTTCCACCTCCCCTTCATACTCTAACCAACGTGAAATATGATTGCCATAGCGAGCCATTTTTTTTTCAAATTCTGAGAGTACCCTTGTCTGTTTTTTCATTTGTTCCAGAACATGGTCAGAAGCTAATTTCATATTTTCTAAATGAGCCACATACAAATCTTGAGCACGATTAAATTTTCCGTACTCAATTTTTTCACGACAGATTGAGAGCAGAAAATCATTTAATGATTTGGCTTTATTTTTTTTTGCAAGAGCTTTTAGATAGCTAACCTCTTCCTGTGTTAATCCTCTAATGAGAAGGTTCATCTGTATCCTCCATCTTATTATTTATTGTCCCAAAAGCAGGGCTTCTTTTTTCTTTTGTCGAAGCAAAAGCAAAAAGAAGCAAAAAAGAAAACTTCAACCTCGCAACATCACGAACCGTCACGGTTCTATTTTTGCGGTTTTTCAACACACTAACACACACAGAGGGACTAAGGTCCTTTTTAGGTGTGTTGTGGTAGAAAAGAGCATAAGGGAAACTGATATCACGTGCCGTGATATGTTGATAGTATCAACGTTTCCAATGATATCAATTTTCTCGGTTTCACCTACTTACACACACACGCTATACTTACCTTTACACACTTTATAGGTGTTATACTTACACCGTTTTCCCTTTTTACACACTTTTGCTTACACCGTCTTAGACTTCGCTTTGAAGTTCAAAACTCAAAAATTAAGACTGATCTTCAGCTGGAAAGTTTCCTTCTTCACGATTTTTCTTCGCTGCTAAACGTTGTTCTTTTTCCTCTTCTTTGATGAGGTTTAATTCCATTTTTAACTCTTCAAAAATCGATTCATACGACTGATTTTTATTTTTCTTCAATTGAATTTGAACATAAATTTTACCAATTTCTTTTTGAAGATTCTCTTCTGCTTCTTTACGTTCCTGTTGCAAAAGGGCAACTCTTTTCTTTGCCTCTTCTAGTTGATTATCAATTTTTTTTAAATCATTTTTAGCCATGATTACTTCTCCTTTTTATTTAATTAATCCAATTGTAATCGAAAATCTCAAATTTTTTTTTAAAGGGACAATCATAAAAAATAAATCCCCTTAATTCAAAAATTAAGGAGATTTTTGACTGCTATTTATTGGTAAACACAAACTCGCCTTTCATAGAAAATGCACTCTTTTTACTTACATCAAATTGAATCAGTTTGAAATAAAAATCATGTTTTTTTCCAAACGGGAAGACGCTAAATACTGGATGATACAATTCTTCAATATCTACAAATTTTTTTTCAAGAGGAGCTTCAGAACCATTCCATGATTTTCTGGAATAGGAAATACCTGTCTGTTTTTCTCTATTCAAAAAACTTAATTCTACAATATCTTGATAATCCTTTTTCACTGCTCGCTGGTTAATCGTAATCATTCGTTGGTTTGCATCACCTTCATCAGCATCTGTAAAAAGATTGATTTTAGGAGGTAACTTATCTTTTAATTTTCGGATTCCAAGGTAGTCCTTATTTAAGATATTTTTGAACAGATAACGCTGAAAAAGTTTTGCTTGAAACCACTTCATGAAATAATAAATACCGATACTAAAGATTAGGGCTAAAAGCCAGAACGATGATTCGTTTTCTTGTATTGGTTTTTCTAATGCAGCTGTAAAAATGATGGCAAGTACAATATTTCTTATAAACATCTTTATAATCTGCATTTCAGCCCCTAAACGTAACTTCGTAAAAGGCGCACATAAAATAATCAAACACATCATTGATCCAAAAATCTTTGGATCAACCTCAAGTATTACGGAAACTTCTTTTATAAGAACAGCGCCTGTAACCATTACAAAAAATAAATATTGCCATTTAAAGGCTTGTCTAATAAGCCAATTCACTCCACAAATTGCAGATAATTTATATCCCAATTTATCAGTTTCTTTTACCATTTTAATTAAATTTTTCATTTTATTTTACCTCATTTTAATTCATTTCTACAGTTTCAATAGAGTTTGAAAATTCAAATGTTCCATCTTTGACTGCCTGTTTTTTCTTGTCCAAAGACTCCAATTTAGCCTTCAACTTTTCAATGTTTTTATAAGCTGTTTCAATAGTTCTGTTCTTCGTTTCGATGTTTGTATCCAGCGTAGCAATATTCTTTTGATTGGCTTCGAGATCATCACCTGTTAGATATTTCGCTTCTGCTTGAAGACTCGCTTTTCGTGAATTATCATCTTCAATTGATTCCTTCAATTGAGCAATTGATGTTGTCAATTTTTGAGACTGATCATTTTGGAAATTGATTTCTTTTTCGATTTCTTGTAGAGTAAATTCTTCTCTGGAGACAACCTCAATAGCTTTGATTTCAAGCTGAGAATTTTGAGGGGTTACAAAGAATTGTACAGTGTCATCTTCTCCAGATTTCTTCTGAGAAACCTTTTTAGAATCGCTGGATGGTGATGAAATATTCACATCAATTGAACTAGAAGAGACTGTCTGATTTATCACATCGATCGCAAATGCACCAAAATTTTTCGGAACTCCTTTAATAATAACTGATACTTTATTATCGATGATTGGTACAACATCCATCTCTATTTTTGAGTCTTTATGCTGCGCATAAAGTTTCCATTTCAATCGTTTGGCATCAATGCCTCGATCTATCGAAGTCGTAGCATCTTTCGTCTCAAATTGTAAAACGATAATTCCAGTATCTGGTGAATATTCCTGGCTGACCAGTTTCATCTCACCGCTGCCATTCGCAAAAACTTGCTTTGTTTTGAGTTGTTCTGAAGTATAAGTTTGTCTTTGTGGCGAGAAAATTGCTCCCATCAAAAGACTTAACCAGGTCACAAATAACATTGAGAAAATGACCAGTTTTCTCTTAATAATATTCTCTTGAAACCAAACTTTAGTCTTAATAAATGGCTTCAAAATTGGGCTAGATTTTATCTTTTCAATCCAGCGTTTGATTGTATCTATCATAATGGATATATCCTTTCTACTCTATGTAAATTTTTGTTTTTATACCAGTGCCTTACCTCCGTTTCTCATGCCTCTTATATCCTTTCCAAATAAATGAAACCTTACTTTTCGGCCAAACACTTTTTAGTAGCATTAAGAACGCTAATGGCAGCCTTTTCGTTTGGATTTCATTTCCAAAATTATCACATATAGTTATCCTGAAGAGCGGTACAAACCAGATCGCAATCAAGATAGTTCCAACAACGCCATGCGCAATAGCATTTAAAATTTGATACATACTACCTCCTTAAATACAACCTAACTTTTCAGGTGCCAAATCCAATGTTAGCCAAAGAGCCTCATCTTGCGAAATATGTGTTAGTCTTCCTCCCTCATCATTAAAACGATGTAGGGTAAACGTTCCATCTGATAATTTTCCTAAAACAACCATTCCTTCATTTGTCCTAGTACGCCATAGTTCCCAATCATTTTGAAAAGCTGTCTCAGCCCATTTACTTAGCTTTACCCTTTTAGTCATTTATGGCCTCCTGGATACTTTTCTCATCTGCTACAATCTTTTCTTCTGAATCTCTTGAAGCATATAGATATTTCTTTATTTTTCCCTTACGAATCTTGATAATAGTTGCAGCTTTTTCAACCTGGTATTTTTCTACTAACTTTTGACCTTCTTCTGTCTGAGTGTCAATGTAAAATGTAGGATAGGAACCTTTATTGGCTGCCTCTACAACTACACTTTTTCCAACCTGACAGTAAGGACAATTTTTTTTATAAAATACTAGATTTACATTTTGATCAAGTACAGTATTCTGGTATTCCTTCTGAGTAAGGTGAGGATCATAATCTAAGATAAAATGATCTTTATACAACCTATATCCTCCTAAAACTGCGAGACTCACAAGTAAAATGACAAGAAGAGCCCCTAGAGCTAACTTAACATGCGTAAAAAGCTCTTTCATCCTATCTCCTCCTCATCCATAAAATCAAATATGGAACCTTGAACATAATCAATCTTGGCCAATTCTTTTATTTCTGATTTCAAGTTAGTGAACGTTGTCATCACTTCTTGAAAGAGTAAAGGATCAAATTCCTCGGAATCCAATACACGGACAATTGGCAACATTGGATAATGATCTCTCAACTCCTCCTGCAGGTAATCTGAAATCATTTTATCATTCGAGATAACACTATCTACTCTAATGATCGCTGGAATGCTAGAAATACTCTCCTCGTTTTGATAAAAAGTTAAAGCCACATCCCCTGCAGAAACAGAATCAAATTTTAAGTTATCCGATGAAAGTTTAAAATAATAAGCCAATGCTTCCTGACCAACCCCTGTTAGGTAGTATCCTCTAATAATTTTGAATAACTCTGACATCGACCTTTCCCCTTCCTAACAAACTTTTAAAAGCCTAAACGGAGCTTGATACACATCAGGATAGTGAATCAGTCTCTTTTTTCTTTGTTCAGGAAGAGGTTTACGGTAATGCTTTTGAAGATACTGAAAAGCTAGTCCCAAGGTATCAAAAACTAAAACTTTATTTTCCCCATTACAAATATAGTCACCTAATTCAAAACTGAAAATTACATACTTCATTCTTCTTCTCACTTTCTATTTTCGCCAACCATTGCCAATAGATCTGTCTCTAATTCAAAATCATATCCGTTTTCTAAACGAACTCGTTGACGAATCCCTATAAGTGAGAAAACTAATAAAGATCCTCCAACAAATATAAGACTAAATAGTCCAGCTAAAATCAAAATCATATCATTCCTCCATAGATTATTTTATATACATTTATATCTTGGTAGTAATCGTAGATATAAATGTAAGGCAGTCTGCGGGTTTTTAAAATTATCCAATATCAAGCTCAAATAGAGATAGTTGTTGTGTTTGTTTAAAGCCATCTTTAACCCTTTCTATCACTCTCTGAGTGAACTCTATACTTTCTTCAAAGAAAGCAGCAATATTGGCCATATAAGCCTCCTGACGTTCTTTCTTCACCTTGATAAGGGAAAGCAAGATTGCTTTGATAGAGGCTAATCTGATGCCTCCTCCACGGCCGTGTTTGACTGTGAAGAAGATCTTTTGTTCTGTTTTGAGAGCCTTCAATACTTTATCCAATGAACGCTCAGGAATGTTCAACTTCTCTCGTATCTCTTTTTTCGTCGTCTGGATAAATGGATCCTCAGATTGATAGAAACCTTCTAAATAGGCCATTACGTCTGTTTTCCATTCATAGAGATGACTATTCTTCCTGTCAGCACGTTTCTTCTTAAACTTGTACCAACGTTGCTTCACAAAGAGATCTGAAGCCTTGAGTTCCTGATTGACCCATGCTTTACATAAAGTCATCACATAGTCACGACTAGCAGCTTCATATTTTCCTGAGTAGGCGCTTGTGATAATCTTATGATATTCAGCTGAAGAGAGTGGTTCGTCTAGATTCGCATTAAAACTAGAAAGAACCTCCTCACACTCTTCCTGATCGATTCCTGAAGAGAAGTTGGCTAAAGCTAGCGTGAAAAGAACGTTGTTTCTTCCCATCAAGGCTTTTCCACCTTTGATATTCCCCTCTCTCATCAGCAATTGATACCAGGGTTCATCAATCTGTTTCACCCCTTCAGAACCTGAAATAACCGTCAAATTGGGCTTTTTACTTGGGAAAGGAAGTTCTGATTGCTTCATTGACCAATCTAACCACTCCTGGAATGAATAGGTATAGTCAGGTTCAAAGAATTCGACATTATCGGTTCGAGGAATACGAGCAATCCCAAAATGGTTACAAGTCAAATCTACTGGTAAAGTTTGAGCAAAGTAATTTCTCAAATTTTGAGAGATAGCTTTGGCCACCTTCACCACTCGAAATTGAGAATGAGCTGTAACATAAGCTGATTCTGAGAGGACAAAATAGGCTTGAAATCCCTTATCAGATTTTAGAATCAACGTTGGCATAAAACCTAGCTCCAGAGAAGCGGTTAAAATATCTCCTGTCGTCATTTCTTCAGCTGCAGAGGTAATATCGAAGTCAATGTAGAATGTGTTAATCTGTCTAAGATTATCTTCAGAGTGCCCACGTGTAATCCGTCTACCAGCATCACTATAGCTTCCATAGCAATAAACATTAGGGGTCCAGTGTGTAAACTGATCCTGGTTCTCAAGCAATGATTCGACAGAGGTTAAAACAACACCACGTGCCTTCACCATATTTGCTTTTGAACGATAAGCAAATACAGACCCTCGTCTTCCTTCTTCAGCTGAAGAGACTAATTTCAGGTGGCTATTCTTAAATTTGGTTTGTCTTAACCCATCTTTGAGGATTAAGTTACAGATTGTCTCTATCTGTTTTACCATTTAGGTCTCCTTATTTCTTTTGAAAATAGCTTCTTCATTTTTTCAATGCCTCTCAATAATTAAATTTGTTCCTTAAGAAGTTCTTCCGGCATCAATTTCGTTTCTTTTGCATGGTCAAGACCATCTACATATGCCTCAAAATCAACATTCTCAATCTTTTCTTTAGTTTCGCAACTTTTCAATTCTCCCATACGCCGTTTTTGTTCTTCCGTTACTTCTTGGGGCTGTATTGACTTGGTTTCAGCTTCAACGGCTCAAATGAGTAAAAGATACGGATATATTTATGTAGATAGAAATGATGATGGAACTGGTTCATTAAATCGTTATAAAAAGAAATCTTTTGACTGGTACAAAAAAGTGATCGCAAGTAATGGAGAAGATTTGGATTAATATTTTTTGAGTAATTTTATATTATTTTCCATTTGAATGGAAGCTTTTTTACAAGAAATCAAGATTCCTTATTGATAAATAAAAAATTTTTTAAATAGGTTTTAGTATTAATAAAAATAAAAATGGTGCTATTTATTTTTTGAAAAATTAACAAATATTTAGCACCAAATATTTTTTATTTAACTCAAATTATTTTTTTTAATTTTTTAAAAACTTCTCCAATATTTTCATGTATAACTAAATTTGCAAAATGATCCTGTTCGGTTTTAGATTTATTTATTAAAACAAGATTTTTTCCTTGAAAGTATTGAACTAAAGAAGCAGCTGGATATACAACAAGCGAAGTTCCGCCTATAATTAGTGTATCGGCTCTTGATATTTCATTTATTGCATTTCTAAAAGTATCTGGATCTGGCACTTCTTCATATAAAGTAACATCTG